>Ga0129299_1000589_pt1 | contig 23323 bp, 21 predicted proteins | sample ConPoolayeCmetaG_FD_94477 | JGI IMG/M metagenome (GOLD analysis project Ga0129299, IMG submission 94477) | Hot spring microbial mat communities from California, USA to study Microbial Dark Matter (Phase II) - Cone Pool mat layer C metaG ...
AAGTAAAAATATGTACTAAATTGTACCTTATTTACTTGTCTAAAATATCAGGGACGGAACAACATTTTTAGTATATACTCGCTCTTCAAGCGAACACACTAGACCAACTAAATGAACTCTCCTCAATAAGAGATACTATAATATTAATGGAGATGTTGTAAGAATTTTAACTCACTAGTTCATTGTCTGTAAGTTTAGGGTTCAATCGCAGAGGATTGACCTAACATTTGATTTTCTAACACTAAAATTTATTTTCCTCTGCGACATGCATTCTAATTCAATACGACATTTGAACAAGCAGAAATTATTTTCTAGAATTATAGTTTTAATTTCTAACACCTAACATAACATCTATTTTTCTTGTTAATATAACTCTTTACTACTAAAATATTAATAATCAATTAGGATTATACAGTATGGGAAGAAATATTAATAATAAATTATGGCTAGATAGCTTAGAAGATATTTACAAAAAATTGCATGCTAACAGTTCAGGCTTATCATCAACCGAATCCCAAGCAAGACAGCTTTCATATGGCAAAAATTTACCTCCACACTTAACGTCTCCATCTCCTAGCAAAATATTCTTAAACCAATTTAAAAATTCTTTAATAATTTTATTAATAATCATTTCTATTTTTTCATTTTTTGTAGCCAAAACTCTTGATGGAATAATTATTTTAGGCATGCTTTTCATAAATGCAGTGATTGGTTTTGTACAAGAATTTAAAGCAGAAAAATCTTTGGAGAAACTAAAAAATATATTGTATTTCGAGCGAAAGTATTGAGAGATAACAAAATTCAGCAAATAAATTCAATACAAATTGTACCTGGCAATATAATTTATTTAAATGTTGGCGACATTGTTCCCGCTGACATTAGAATTATTGAATCCAAAAATTTAGCTACTAATGAAGCGATACTTACTGGAGAATCATTACCTATTACGAAAAATTCTAAAATAAAAGCGAAATCTCAGGACATACCACAAAAAATTTTAAACGGCCTATTTATGGGAACGTCAATTATTTCTGGTTCTGCTACTGGAATAGTTTTATATACAGGAAAGAATACATTTCTTGGTAAAACAATAGCAATTAGCGATACAGGAAACCTGGAAACCAACTTCCAAAAAAGTCTTAAACGGTTTAGTAATATTCTTTTACAAGTTGTTATATTTTTAACAATATTTATATTTATAGTAAATGCTTTACTAGATAGAGGTATAATCACTTCTTTTCTATTCGGCGCTACTTTAGCTATAGGTATAACCCCAGAAATTTTGCCAATTATTGTAACAATTGCAATTTCAAATGCTGCGTATCATCTATCAAAAAATCATGTAATTATAAGACGTCTTGCTGCCTTAGAAGATTTAGGAAATGTAGATGTATTATGCAGCGATAAAACTGGCACTGTTACAGAAGGAATATTGTCCCTCGAGAAGTATTTAACACTTGATAACAAACAAGAAGAACAAATTCTTAAATATGGAATTATTTGTAATGCATTCAATCCGATATCGAAAAATAAACTTCTTACTAATCCTATTGATGAAACAATATGGAATGCTAAAAATACTGAGAAATTAAAAGTAGATATGCAAAACATTCAATTGGTAGATTTTCATGATTTTGACTTTGAGCAGAAGACGATGAGTGTACTTATCAATAACAAAGAAGATAACAATATTCTAATAACTAAAGGTGCAACTGAGACGATAATAAATTTATCAAAAAGAATCATTATCAATAACAAAGAAGAATCACTAAATAAAGTTCTGCAAAAAAAACTACAAGAAAATATTAAGAATTTCGGAAATTCTGGCTATAGAATAATCTCAATTGCTTATAAAAAAACGAGCAGTAATAAAATTACTCAAGACAATCTTCATAATCTGACTTATCTTGGTATGATGCTTTTCATTGATCCAGTTAAAAAAACACTCAAACAGACTTTTGCAGAACTAAAAGCGATTAATGTAGATCTAAAAATTATTACTGGCGATAGCCCAATAATCACTTGTAAAATCTGTAATGATGCTCAGCTGAAAATTGTAGATGAGAAAATACTCATTGGCGACGATCTAGAGAATAGAGACGAAGAAAAATTAAAGCAAATTGTTAGCCATTACAATGTTTTTGCAAGAATATCTCCAGAGCAGAAATATAAAATTATTACTGCTCTGAAAAGCGGTTCGCATGTTGTTGGATATTTAGGAGATGGTATAAATGATGTTGCAGCACTGAAGGTCGCAGATGTAGGGATTTCCGTTAATTCTGGAGTTGATGTTGCTAAAAATTCTGCTGATATAATTCTCCTAAAAAGAGATTTAACAATTCTTACTCGTGTCATAATGGAAGGTAGAAAAACTTTTGGTAATACAATTAAATTTATTATAAATACAATGAGTTCTAGCTATGGAAATGTTCTAACTATAGCAATTTCATCATTATTTTTGAAATTCATCCCACTACTCCCAACACAGCTTTTACTCATAGATTCATTAAGCGATGCACAGCACTTGACAGTGTCGACAGATAATGTTGATGCAGAATTTCTGCAAAAACCACGTAAGTTGGGCATGCGATTTTTCCGTAAGTTTATAATATTTTTCGGCACGATAAGTACGATATTTGATTTTTTACTTATAGTCGTTTTGGTAAGTAGACACAACACACCTGAAGCTTTTAGGACAGTATGGTTTATTGAATCTGTGTTTTCAGAAATAATTGCTACATTTTCTACGAGAACCCCAAAAACCTTTTTCAGAAGCATACCTAGTATTCCTGTCATTATCACATCACTTATTGTCGCAATCATTACTATAGTTATCCCTTTTACAATAATTGGCTGGAATATTTTTGAGTTTACTAAAGTTGGTATAGAAAGCTTGCTTTTTATTGCCATTATACTAGTATTATATTTTATAATACTAGAAGTTGGGAAAAAAATATTTTATAGAAAATTTGAATATATTTAACCATTATCTGTCAGCTTATTTTTGATATTTAAATAAAATATGAGAAATCTGGCATAACGAGTAAATTATCTTAAAAATTAAAATTAGAGTTTAGGTTTTTTAATTCAATTAATCTAATCATGTACGATCTCTATATCGATCTTTTAACACAGTTTATAAAATTTAAAAGCATTGCAACTGATCCAAGTTATAATCCTGAAATTATGAATGTAGTTGAATGGCTCGAGGATTTATTTGAGGCTCATGATTTTCGTGTAAAAGTTATCGATGGATACAGTAATCCGATAATTCTTGCTACTTACTGTCCAAAGTCAAAAACCAAACTTCAAACGTGTCTAGTCTATGGTCATTATGATGTACAGCCAGCTAATGCCTCTGAAGGATGGAATAGTGATCCATTTACGCTAGACCAAAAGAATGGACGACTTTATGCTAGAGGCGTTGCTGATAATAAAGGTCAAACGCTTATCCATATTGTAGCAATTTTTGATCTAATTAAAAAAAATGAATTAGGTTATAATATAATTTATTTACTAGAAGGTGGAGAAGAAATTGGCTCGCCAAACATTGGAGAATTTATAAAAGATTACAAGAATGAATTAAATGGAGATTTTTGTATAATTTCTGACGGAACTTTTATTGGAAACAATCCGGTAATTGAAGCTGGGTTTCGCGGATTTATAAATTTGACCCTGGCAATCAAGACGTCTTCAAAAGATCTTCACTCAGGAATTTTTGGTGGCGCAGCGCCAAATGCAAGCCATGAGCTTACAAAATTTATTTCTACTCTGTTTTCTAAAGACAATAAAATTGCAATAAAAAATTTTTATAATGATGTCGATATTATTGAAGAAAAAATTCTTCAAAATAATAAAAATATTCCGTTTTCTTTTAAAGAATACAGACGTACTTCAGGTACAAAAGCTTTAGTAACAAGAGGGAAATATGATTTTTATTCTCAAACAGGACTTCAACCAACAATAGAAATCACAGGAATACAGTCAGGCTACACAAAAGAAGGTTATAGAAATAGTATTCCAGGAAAAGCAGTAGCTAAAATCAATTTTCGTTTAGTGAAAAATCAAAAGCCCCAAAAAATAATAAAACTATTTAAAGATCATTTGAAAAAGAATCTACCAAACTATGTTGACTATTCTCTAGATATATCGACTGCTTGCGAGGGTGTAAAACTGGATATAAATAATAAGTATGTTGAGAAAGCAAAACAGCTTTTAAGACAGGTATGGAAAAAACATCCAGTGTATAAATATGTTGGTGGCGGTTTAGCAACTGTCACTACAATTGATAATATTTTAAAAGTTCCTCAACTCTTAATTCCATTGGCAAATGAGGACTGTAATCCACACGGTGCTAATGAGAATTTTGTGATTACTCAAATTAAAAAAAGCATGGAGTTTAGTCGAAAATTCTTTAATTTAGATTAGCACTAATATCGGAAGATGAAGTAAGAATAAATGATAAGAATAAAGAAACCATATTAAGTTTTTGACATTAAATTATCAATGTGATGAATCTTCTAAAGACATAACAATTTACTTTCTTGATCATCTAGTTGTACCACAATTACTCTTTGCTCTATTTGAAATATCCATCGACTACCAAGTACGATATTTTTTCAATTCATGCATTTTCTCTTTAGTAAACAACTTTGACATCTCATTAAAAAGAAAAAAAAAGAATCGCATTATTTGCTACAGATACAAAAATAATCTTATCAATTTTAATTAAATCGTTAATTGTAAGTGACATATTTTTTATATCTTAACATATTGCAATTTCTTTAAAATACAAGACAAGGGAAAATTTGTCTTTTTCCAGTGTCGAAAATTGAGAAAAATGACATAGGGCGTACTGTATAAAAACATACTGACCTTTGGTTCAACAGCCCACGATCGAACCTTTATCTGTGCCAAATTAAGAACTCAATTCTATGAATCTAATATCTAATCCACGTCACTAATATCTTACTTATCTCATCGCCACGATCTCTACTTCAATATTTGCGTTTAGAGGTAGTTTAGCTACTTGAACAGTTGTTCTAACTGGAAAAGGCTTTTCAAAATACTGCTCATAAAGCTCATTAATTTTCTGAAAGTTTTTTAAGTCAGATAAAAATAAAGTTACCTTTACAATTTCGTTCATTTTATATCCAGCCTTTTCTAATAATTCCTTAATATTTTGCATAATAATTTTAAATTCGATCTCTACTCCGCCTTTAACTAATTTCTTATCTTTCGTTATACCAATCTGCCCACTTGCAAAAAGCATGCCGTTATTTTCAACAACAAGTGAATAAGGCCCCATTGCAGATAAACTGGATATTTCTGTAATAACATTTTTCATAGCGAGTATTTAAAATATTATTTATAAATCTGATAATTAATAACCTTCTTTTTCTGATAAAGCTTCAGGAAGGTAAATTACCATAAGGACTAAATTTTATTTTATTACTCTACATTTCAGTTGAATCATTATCATTTTTCCAGTCCAATTAAAACTTGAAGGTTAGCTATGAGTGATTATTAAATAAATTTTACAAAATATAAAACTTAATAATTGCGATAAAATTGTAGTAACAATAATCATTTAATTTTTAATACTATCATAATGATAGATTACCATTATCGTATAAAATATCAAAGTCTTTTCAAATCTTTTCTTTCATTTATATTTTCATAAATCGATTTAAACACTCCTTCTCACTAACTTTTCTACTAATTTTATCTCACATTATCACAAAAATAAACACAATCTAATAACAACTTCATTCGATTTCCACATGATTGTGTCAAATATAATACTTTTTTGACAAATCTTCCTGATTGCTCTGTTTTACATTATTTTTTCAGTAATTATCTTTTTTGCTTAAGTCCTCTATCAACTTGATAGATCAAACTTACACATACTTATTTCACCTTGATCTTCATAGTCTTAAACTTACTGCTAAAATGAAATATCTTATTATCCTCTAATTTAAAGAACATATCACTAAAGAGATTGGATTAAAAATTAAAGGTAATACAAACCTCCGAGTATAAAAAGAATACCTGCAATTTTTCTTATCAAAATTTCTACCTTTTTCACAGAATTAAATGCGGTACCTATTTTTTTCGCACTAAACGCTATAATGAATGAGAAAATAATTACAGGCAAACCTGTGCCTATTGAAAATGACAATGGTGCAAATAACGGATTATTGGTTGAAATAACTAAAGGGATCAAAATTCCAAAAAATATAACTACGCTATAAGGACAAAAAGCTAATGCAAATAAAGATCCAAGTAATAATGAACCAAGATAACCTTTATTTTGTAACCAATTCTGGATTTTCTCGGTAAATTTACTTCCAGATTTTAAATTAATTTTAATCACATCGAGCATAAATAAACCTGTTATTATTAGAAATGGCCCAAGAAGTTTATCTCCCAATTTCTGAAATACTGCTTGAAAATTAAATGCAGAGAAACCAAGATACATTAATATTGCAATCAAAGAATAAATAATTCCTCTGCCTAGTGTATACATCAAACCATTAAAAACGACTTTTTTACTTTCTTTAATTTCTCTTGAAATAAAAGCAACTGCTGTAATATTTGTGGCAAGTGGACAAGGGCTTATTGAGGCCATGATTCCAATTAAAAAAGCTGTTAAAACAGGAATGTTATAAGAGTCAATTATCTGATTTAGAAAATCCATCATTTTTTAAGTATCCTTTCAATCTATTCTCGAAATAATTAATGAAGCTTTGTTCGTTTGAAACAAGTCTCCATACCTGAACATCTTCAGAGATATTATCCTTTCCATCTTTAATGACGTTTACAAAGAGTGATGATCCACTTGCACCAAATTTATTTACGATAGCTGAATTCTCAGATAGCTCACCGTTAATATCCAAATACTCGATTTTTCCACTAGCATATTCTTCTGGAAACCTTTCCTTGATAGTCTTTTCTGCATATTCACCGACTGTAATACATGACCAGCATTGTTGGGTGGCATGAAAATGTACTACTTGGATTTTATCTACATTTCCAGATGACTGTGTATTAGTTGAATTTACACCATTTACTTCTGACTTATTCTTTCCACTTGTTAGTAATAATTGCAACACGAAAATAGCAACAATGCCTATTGCAACTATTCCGACAATCTTTATTGTTTTTTTCCTAATTTGAAGTTCCATTTTGATTTTTAAAAAAGTTACCTATTATTGAATATGTATTAAGCCATCTTTCCTTTACAGTTACAGGTGATTTATGTGCTATATGAGGTGTTATAAATATATTAGGATATTTAAGTAGTGGATTTGATTTATTAAAATCATTCTCATCAACAATAACGTCAAGTCCAATATAGGCAAACTTGTTGATATTCTTAATCAGGTCGGACTCATTAATAATTGAACCTCGTGCTGTATTGATCAGAATAACATTGTTTTTCATTTGTTTTATTGCTTTATCATCAATCATTCCAATACTAGTTGGATTAGCGTCACAATGTAGGGAAAGAATGTCTGAATTTTTTAAAACGTATTCCATATCTTTATACTCAAAATACTGAGAATCAAGCCTCATATGCTCTTTTTTAGGAATTGTATCATAAGCAATTACTTTAACTCCAAAAGACTTTGCGATCTTGAAAACTTCATATCCAATTCTACCAAAGCCAATAATACCCAGAATCATTTCTCTTAAATCATGACAATATATTTCTTCATCACAAAAGTTGCCAGACCGAGTAGAACTGAAACACTCTTCTAGTGACCTTACTGCATGAAGAATAAGAGCCCATGTATGATGAGCAACATTGTATCTTGAATAGTCGACATTGGAGAATTTAATACCTTTCTGCCTACAATAATCTTGATCAATATTGTCATATCCAATACTTCTTGTAACAATAAGCCTAAGTCCTTTTATCTGATCGATTATCTCTTTTGTAAATTTAGAACAGGTGAAACCTGTGACAGCATCAGCTTCGAAAGAACCATTGTTTATAATATAAGTATTTACATTTTCAGTGATATAAATATCTCCTTTACGTTTGTAAGGTTCAGCTGACGGATGTGTATCAAAATGTATTATTTTCAGCTTAATCATATTAATTTAATCTACAAAAATAATTTATCTTCTCGGCTTTCAAGCTTTTTTAACTATAGGTAATATCTTTAAATCTCTAAAAATCTTCTCGGCTTCTTCTCTGTTTTGATCATCAAAACTAAAACTTATAGTTTTTTCTTAACATAAATTCACACAAGTCCAACCAGCTACAATACAGCTCAATAGACTTATTGCTGAATAGGTGAATTTACTTTACCAACAAATTTTTAATGAAAATAAATTGTAATATATACTTACCAATAGATTAAAGATTGTTCAAAGCTTTTGTTATGCAAAGGCTAGTTATTTCGCAAATTTATTAACATCTTTTTCTTGTTTATTTATACAGAATTTATCTAAATTAAAGTTACTCTAAACAACAATCAACAGCCTTTTGCACAAAATTTCCAATCCTTCCCCAAAAGTCCTTCTTCTTAGGTTCTAAGGTCTTTTTAGGATAAACTTTTTCTGTATCATTCAGATCCTTTACTTCCACTTTGATTTTTTTGTTTTTTAAATTCTTTTTCATAACATTTGCCTAATCTTACTTATTTTTAATGTCTTTAGGTTTTATTATTCCCATAACAAGAGCCCAAAAGAAAGAATAAAGATTGTACGCTTTTTCAAACATTTCAGAAGCGAGCTTGCCATCCCCTCTACCAAGATGTTTCGTTCCATATTCCATAAGACGATAACTTGCAGCTAAAAGATGTTTACCTATACACCATACTTCTCCTTCATAATCTTTGATTATTCTTTTAAGCAAGGTCTTCCTCATTTCTCGTATTTCTTTCAATAGTTCATAATATTTTAAATCTCCTGTTTTCGCTCCACTGAAGAATAGATGCTCTTCTATACTGATTAAATTCATTATTGCAATAGAAAGATCTTCATCAGCAGAAAGATCTAGTTTATGCTCTTTTTTTAATGAATCATATTTTTCCACCAGCACCTCAACCTCTTTTATATCGATGTCTTTTTCGGCTGTTTTGTCTTTTGCCATGTTATATTGTTTAATAAATTAATTAATAGATAATAAAATAAAATATCAAACTCATTAACCATAATGCGCCTACAGGAACTATAACTTTTTGAAACGGAATTACAACATTATCATTATTTCTTCTTTTTAAAGAAAAATGCAACTGAGCTCCAAAAAAAAAGGCTATACTTCCAATTATTGTACCAAGTAAAATTTTATCCATTCCCAAAAAGGTATTAAAAGGATTCCCAATAAGTCCTCCCAAATAAAGCGGAACAAGCACAAATATATATGTAAAAACTGTAGTTAATAAGTTTACTAGTAAGCCCTTTTTATTTCTTTTTCCTAACCAATCAATAATCCAATAAATAGTTGAAACAATAAGGCCTCCAATCCATAGACTTGTTATGACATCATCTATACCAAGGTATCTTGACAGCCCAAGACCTGCCCCGACTGCTACAGTACATACAGGACAAACTGCATAAACAGGTCGGATTGAAAGAAGTGAAAAAGTAGAACATAAAGTAAACACTAGTACTATGGTCAGAACTTTAGATTTTTTATTTTGAATCGTATAACCAACTCCAACAAATGCAACAAGTGTAATAAAAATAAATAGCAACATAATTTCAGTATTTCTTTTTCCTTTATCTTGGATCTCTTCTTCTGTATTAACTTCTTGATTTGATTGGCTAGTTGGAGAATCGGTACTATTTGGTTCATCAGTACTTTTGAATTCAGTTGTTTCTAATGGTTTTTCATTTTCATTTGTTGATGTAACAGAATTAGTATTCTTTTCAATCTCTTTTTCTATTGCATATATGGCTTCGTTTTGCCCTATCCAACATAAACCATTTGCATACACCATAGGGACACCCGCATTATACGAAGATATTCCGCATTCATTTATTTTTTCATAAAAAAGTTTTGCATTATCTTTATTTCTATAAATCTCTTTATAGTCAATGTTTATCTTTTTGTCATAACCATTTTCACTTATTTTATCCTTTACAACTTCACAGTGAGGACAACCTTCACCCCAAAAAAGAATAACAGTACTATCATTCGCATAGGAATTATTTTGCAAAAATAAAGTAAAAACTAATACAAATAGCACTACTAAAGATGATTTCTTTGACTGTCTAAAAATATTTGTCATAATTAAAAGAAAATACCAAATAAATATCCCGCAAAAGTTGTTAAGAAAACAACAGACCCTGCATAAACTAAAGTTTTCTTTGTACCAATCAATTTCGAAATAATCAGCAGACCTTGCAATGAAAGAACAGGATCTGCAAGTAGATAAGCCATTAAAGGACCTTTATCCATTCCAAGTTTTAAGAAATTTTCAGCAATTGGGACTTCAACCAATGCTGGGAAATATGCAATCGCTCCAAACAGAACCGATATAAAATTTGTAAGTATTGTATTCTGACCTAATAACTCCTGAAATTGCTCTTGTGGAATTAAATTGGTAATAGCACCTGCTATAAAAACACCTATTAATAAAAGTGGAATTATATCCGTAGTAAATTTGATAGTTTCTTCCCACCATGCTTTTCTTTCAATTTTAGATAGCCAAAAAAAAGTCATTAATATCTGAGCAAAAACGAGAATAGCTATTACAGAATATTTAATCAAACTGTCAATAGGAGCAGTTCCAACGATAAGAATTGCAAAGAGGGATATCCAAAAAAATGTACTCTTTTTACCCTGTATAGAAACCTTTTTATCATCACCAAACATAACTTTTCCCTGCACATATTTTTCCTTTCTAAATACAAATTCAATAATTAACCCAATTATTATGGAAAACGCAATCGAGATAATTAAACGAATAATACCAAAATCCCAACCCAATCTCTGTCCAGTAAGTATAAATGTGACAACATTAATAGCTGGACCTGCATACAAAAATGTTGTTGCTATTCCTAGACCTGCACCTTTTTTCCAAATACCTGCAAACAGTGGCAAAATTGTGCAGGAGCACACTTCTATAAAGAATCCCCCAACAGATGCAATCAAATACGCAAGCCATCTCTTTGTCTTCCCACTTAGATATTTTAAAATGGATTGAGAGCCTATTAAAGTATTTATTGCTCCTGCAATAAAAAAAGCTGGGACAAGACAGAACAACACATGTACTGATAGATAGTCAACTAATCCAAGCCAACCCTGAAAAATACTTTCGCCAAGTATTTTTTGTGTGCTTTCACTACCTAAATAACTTCCTATCTGATCTTTCCATAGAAATATAACCAGATATGAACTGAACAATAAGACTAACACCCAGTTCTTTTTTATTATTTCAATAAATTTTTTCATAATGTCATAATGTATAGTATCTGTCTGTTACATAACTTCAAAAGATTATTCCTTTGTTGTATTTATAATAAATTCTTTTATTTCGTCAGAAGAAGGTACTCTTCCAACACACACCACTTTATTATTTATTTTTAAGGCAGGACTTGCTGTTATGCCCTCATCAATAAGTTTATTTATATCTGTGATGTACTCCACTTCATCATCCATTCCCATATCTTCAAGTGTAGCTTTAACAATCTCATAAAGATGTTTACATGTCGGGCATCCTGATCCTAAAACTTGAACTTTCATGTTTAATTAATAATAAATTAAGTAATATCAATAAAAGAAAAGAAATGTTTAATTCTTTCCTTCCATTCTTTTTTAATGAAGTAAAATATTTTATTTCCATCTTTTCTTTTATCAAGAATACCTGCTTTAAATAGTGTTTTTAAATGAAACGAGATAAGGTTGTGGGATACTTCCATATTTCCTGCAAGGTCGCAAACGCATATATCTATCTTTGACAAATTACACAGAATCCTAAGTCGATTAGGTTCAGATACTGCCTTTAAAATATCTAATGATTTCCCTATCTTTTCGAAATTTTTACTTCCTCTTGTACAACAATTGTTCATTATTATTTATTAGATGTAAATCTACATTTATATAATATATCAAATTACAGTCAGTATGTAAATACGCGTTTACATACTTAATTTATCACACTTACAGGGTATGGATTATATTCAATGACATTTTTTTAACCTTTGTTTCGTTTAACTCCAAATCGGTTCAATTTCATTAATGTTAATATCTCATCTAATTCAAACTAACATAATATTTAAATATTTAAAATTTTCCATCACCTACTTCTAGATTAAATAAACAAATTTCTTTCAATTTGATATAATTATTATAATTATACTGGACTTAAGTTTCTTTGCAGGCGTAGTATAGCGGTTATTATGTTTGTTTTCCCTCAATAGATAGGATAGATATGATTGAGTGAAACGAAATACATAGATATCGAAGATCCTGCCTAAAAAAAGAGAAACAGAAGAAAGAATAAGAATTCATGCTATTGTAATTACTCGCTATGCTCATAAAGAAAGAATAGCGAGAAAACTAAAAAATTTTTTAATTTATATGCGGATATAGTATATCGGTTATTATACTGGTTTTCCAAACCAGGGAGACGGGTTCGATTCCCGTTATCCGCTTTCTTAGCGAATGAAATAAGCTGAAAAAGCTAAAAACTAATGAAGTTCCTTTAGGAATAAAAGTAAGTTATTCGCTCCATCAAAAGATTACTTATATCTTAACTATCATTTTTAAATTATTCGGACTTTCTCTTTAAATAAATGATAAAGAAACTTCACCTAATGTTAATAAGCTATTTGTTCAATCACCTACGATTGAACCTTTACTTTATATATCGCTTCATAAATCGGTTTGCTCTTTACATCAGATTATTTGTAAAATAATTCCAACCATTTTTATTTTTTATTCTATTTATCATGCTTACCGCTATTAGAAAACGCCGCAGTATCAGACAGTTTAAAAATCAGAAAGTGCCAGATTCAATTCTTGAAGAAATTCTAAAAGCAGCTAGTTTCGCACCTAGTGCTAGAAATACAAAGGCCTGGGAATTCATAATTATCAAAAATAAAGAAACACGTGATAAATTAGCACAAATGAAACCTCATTCAACTTTTGCAAATCTTGCTCCTGTTATTTTGATTCTCTGTTCCAAAGACTGGGATTATTGGATAGAAGATTTGAGTATAGTTGTTGAAAATATATATCTCGAATGTACAAATCAAGGTCTTGGCACTTGTTGCATTCAGGTACGAGGTTGTAAAACCTTTGATCAAACTGATTGCGAAGAATATGTGAAGAATCTTCTAAATATTCCAAAAGAATATAGAATCTTATGTATTATGCCAATTGGTTATCCTGATGAACAAATGCCAGAACATAGTGATGATGAATTTAATAAGGAAAAGATACATTATGAAAAATGGTAGAAATAAAAATAAATTAAAAGCACCTAGCTAAATGATTATCGGCCTTTAACGGAAAAATTAAAAAAACACAAAATTCTAAACTCAAAATACAAAAACTATAAACCTTTATCACATGGCCTTTTGCCATTATTAAACATAAGATCAAGTCTTTGGGTCTGAGTTAAATCATTTATTGGAAATAAAGATTCCGCCGTGCCTACAGTATATCCGCCACTACGCGATGCTCATACAATGTTAATATGACGTGACACATGGTGTTGTGACACGCAGACAACAGATATAGGAAATTAGAATCAGGATTCTAGATTTTTCCCTTGCCCACATCCACTTTTAAAACAATGTTAACTTAGTCATGTCATATTAAGCGGTTTCAAATTTCATGTAAATAGGATATAATTAGTCTGTTTTTAGATCTTACAAAATAATTATGGCTATGACAGATAAACTAGTTAGAGGAATGATTATTAAGTATCATGGTGAACCTCATCTAGTGATAGAAAGAGAATTTTATAAACCTGGCAAGGGTGCATCATTTAATAAAACAAAATTAAAAAATCTTTTAAACGGCAAGGTGTTATCTCAGACGTTTAAATCAAATGAAAAAGTAGAAGAATTAGACGTTATGACCAAATCTATGATTTATATCTATAGTGACGATTATAATGCTTATTTTATGGATCCTGATACATTCGATCAAATACCAATTCCCTTAGAAATAATACCAGGAAAAAAGAATTATTTATTAGAAGAACAAAAATATATAGTTTCATTTTATGAGGATAAAGTTATATCTATACAGCCACCTATAAAAATGACACTAAAAGTAACTCATACTACAGATGGGGTTAGAGGAAATACTGCAGGAAATGCAACAAAAGAAGCAGAACTAGAAACAGGGATCAAAATTCAAGTACCATTATTTATCAAAGAAAATGACAAGATAGTTATAAATACTGAAACTGGAACTTATTACTCAAAATAGAATTTATGAAAACTTGGAAACTCCTTCGCGAAAAACCAAAGTTATTCAAAAGATATTTTGTCAAAGAATATATCATTAAGGCAATTCGCGAATTTTTCGAAGAGTTAAATTTTCATGAATTAGAAAGTCCCATTTTGACTTGTACTTTACCCCAAGAACGTTATTTGGATGTGCTATCAACTACTATTACTTTTAGAAAGAATAAAAAATACAAAGCTTACTTAATCCCATCTACAGAAAGTTTCAATAAAAAAATGCTCGTTGCTGGACTTGGCAATCATTTCGTCGTGACAAAAGTTTTTCGAGACCTGGAAGAAGTGAGCTCACATCACATCCCAGAATTTACAATGCTAGAGTGGTATACCGTTGGTAAGAATTATTTTGATCTTATGACTACAACAGAAAAATTAATTATTTTTATAAAAAAATTTCTTGATAAGAAATTTGGCCGAGAACAGAATTTGAATCTTATTTATCAAGGACAGAAAATAAACCTCAAGTCACCATGGTATAGATTCAGCGTTTCAGAATTATTTGAAAAATTTTTAAAAAGAGAATTGCGTAGTGTTTTAAATATCAATGCCTTTAAAGAACTTGGAAAGAATTTAGATCTAAATATAGATAAGAATGATGATTGGCAGTCAATTTTCGAAAGAATTTTCGCTATTCACATTGAACCAAATTTACCAAAAGAGAAACCGGTTTTTGTTTATGATTATCCAAAAATTCTTTGCCCGCTTACAAAAGAGAAAAAGACTGATCCAGATTTTTGTGAAAAAGTAGAGCTTTATTTTCTTGGTAAAGAAATTGGAAACGGATATACAGAGCTTACTGATCCAAAAGAACAGAAAAGACGTTTTTTAGAGGAAAAAGAGGCACGAAAAAAACTTCGTAAGGAAGAAATAAAGTTTGACCACGATTTAATTGAAGCGTTAAAACTTGGAATACCTGAGGTCGCTGGCATTGGTATTGGGATAGACAGACTTGCTATGATATTTGCTAATACAAAAAATATTTCGGATGTTAATTACTTCCCATTAACAGAAGAAATATGATAAAAGCTCGAAGTAAAAAAGCCCCCCGCAATTGGCAGATCAGTCTTTGGCTGGAAAAATAAGAAACTAAAAACTAAATTAAAAACAATTTATAGTTAGGTAATTAATAGTAATTAACATGCAGTATATTTTATATAGTAATTATAAATGAAAAATTACTACTTAACCACTTTTGTTTTACTATAAATCTTTTCCATTGGTTCAATAGTCCTTGCTAAAGAGTGTCTACCTTTCTTGACCGCCTATGCAGATAATATGCTATAGTTGAGAACCTAAATTTACAGGCAGAAAAACCTGCTTATTCGAAGCCATAGTTAGAAAAGTAGCCTAACGTCAGTACATAACTTCGTTCAATGATCTGTGAAATAATACAAATAGCTAAAAATGAGTAAAAAACAGAAAAAAATAAAACAAAATAACGCAAATGATTTAAGTGCAAAATATTATGATACTGTAAACAAGCCTTTTAAAGGAGAAGATGTTGTTTCTTGCGAACTAGATTTAATAACTTCTATTACAACTAAAGGCGCTAAAATTTTGGATATTGGCTGCGGTACTGGAAGACATCTAATTCCACTTTGGTACTTAGGATACTATTTGACAGGAATAGATTCTTCAGCAGGAATGATAGAACAACTGAATTTAAAACTAAAAAATTATAAATTAGAACTACAATTAAAAACTAAAAATTTTCTTAATCTCAAAATCATTAATAGTAATATCTTTAATTTTTCATTCAGAGAAAAATTCGACCTAATAATTCTCATGTGGAATGCTTTTAATGAAATAGTTTTGACAGAAAAAGAGGCACAGCATTTTTTTAGAATTCTTAAAAATTTGTTAGAAAAGAATGGAAAAGTTCTAATCAACATTGATGATACAAAAATAATTGATCCGGGAAATTTGAAATTTTCAACAACTGTTGAAGAAAATGGTAATATATATAAACAGAATTGGAAAGTAGTCTCATTTTATAAAAAAAAGCATACAACAGTCTCTGAAGAAAAAATAACTGTATTAGATTTAAAAAATTCCAGATCCAACACTATAGTTTCTCATATCAAGCAAAGGTGGTGGAGTAAAGAAGAAATAAGAAAACTAGCAGATAAATTCCATTTTGACTTTAAAATAAAAAAAATTCAGTGTAATAAAGAGCTATATATCATTTTGAAAAATAGGGTATAAGCCATATAGCGAATGGCATAGAGTTGTTGCGAAATAACTTTTTATCCTTGATTAAATCTCTTTTAAACTAAATTTCAATGAAAATAATTTGTCAAGAGAAGTAACTTTTCTACTAGGCTAGGTAAAAGGATATGTTTTTGCAATACTATATCTAAAGCCTTCATTCATTTATTGTGATTTAATCACACTCAATTAAACATTTACCCTTTACCTTGTGCAACTCATCAAGATTTTAATTCTATGAAATTGAACCAACTTTAGAAATATAAAAATTATTTCTAACCACTAGTGTCTAAAATTTAATACCTACCTAATCACTCAAACTATTCTGGCTACTAACTCCCCCATCTCCTTTGTTCCAATAACTTTGGCTTCTTCCGTTTTCTCATCTTTAATATCATAAGTTCTATATCCTTCTTCAAGAACTTTATTTATTGAGTTCTCAATAGCCTTAGCTTCTTCCTTCATATCAAAAGTTATGTCAAGCATCATTTGAACTGAAAGAATTGTTGCTAGAGGATTTGCTTTATTAAGTCCTGTTAATTTCGGTGCAGAGCCATGAATTGGCTCATATAAAGCGTATTTTGTCCCAAGAGATGCTGAAGCCAACATGCCCATAGAACCTGCTATTTGACTTGCTTCATCTGTTAATATATCACCGAACATATTTTCTGTAAGAATTACATCATAATTATTCGGACACTGAATCAACTTCATTGACATAGCATCTACAAACATATGCTCTACTTCAACATCTGGATAATCCATAGCAACTTCATTTACAACCTCTTTCCAAAGTCGTGAACACTCCAAAACATTTGATTTATCTACAGAAGTAACTTTTTTCTTTCTCTTTTTTGCTGTCTCGAAAGCCATTTTCGAAATCCTCCTAACCTCATCTTTTGAATAAATCATTGTATCAACTGCTACATTTCCATTTTCTCTTCGCTCTCGAGGCTGTCCGAAATAAATGCCACCGGTTAATTCTCTAAAAAATATGATATCAGTTCCCTTTATTACATCCCTTTTTATTGTAGAAGCGTCTAAAAGCGCATCGAATAACTTAATTGGCCTTATATTTGCAAATAGTTCGAGCTCTTTTCGAATTTTTAATAAACCTTGTTCTGGTCGCACCTTCGTAGTTGGATCATTATCATATTTCGGGTGACCAACAGCTCCAAACAAAATTGCATTGGATTTTTCTGCCTTTTCCAAAGTTTCATCAGGTAATGGATTTCCTGTTGCTTCAATTGCAGCATGTCCGATAAGGCCTTCATCAAATATAAATTCATGTTTAAATTTATCAGCTATTCTTTTCAGAACTTTCACACCCTCGCGAACAACCTCTGGACCGATACCATCGCCAGGAAGAACGAGAATTTTTTTGTGCATTTGTTGTATATTAATAAATAAGGTAGTAGATAGTAGAAGGAACAAAATTTTGCTTAAACCTTGTTAATTACTCCTAATTACTTAGAAACTATCTTTTTTATCATTAATTTATTTTCTCTATTTTTAATCATTATATTAGTATCTTAATTACTTCTTCAATTAAATTATCAACCTCGGTGAAATCAATATTCTTACTGAATTTAAAACGTTTTACGATTTTTAATCGAGTTTCAAACTCTACTCATAAGCTGAAAGAAATAAGCAAAAATCCTTTTCAATTGGTAGTACTTTTCTCCTTTTATCTTCTGCAATATTTCAAGCATGGAAATGCTACAACGCCTCATTCGAAAAATTATTCTATAAAGTTCTGATTTAGAAAAGAGTTCAGTTAATTTATATATTTTATTGATAACACTATAACTCTCTGCAACACAATTAAATCTCTGTATGAATTTACCTTATAGTCACTCATAATTAAGTTAAATATAACAAACAAACATATTAATCTGATCTTCTTACCTACTTACTACTATCTAGCGTCTTAAACTATATATTATTAGCTTTTTCAAATTTCTCTATAACTTCTTTTTTATCCAAAATATATCCAATATCATCCAACCCCTTTATCAATTTATCTTTCACAAATTGATTTATTGCAAAGTGCTCCTCTCTATCATCATACATTATTCTCTGATTCTCCAAATCAATTGTTATTTCGTACTCTGGATTTGCCTCAACTTTTCCAAACAATTCCTCTATTACTTTTTCTGAAGTTGGGATCACAAGTAAACCATTTCCATAAGCATTATTTGTAAATATGTCCGAAAAAGAAGGAGCCAAAACAGCCTTGATACCATATTGTGTTATAGCCCAAACAGCATGTTCTCGAGAACTTCCAGATCCAAAATTTTCTCCAGCGAGTAGAATTTCTGCACCTTTGTATTCTGGTTTATTTAGAATAAATTCATTTTTGGGAGAGCCATCTTCATTATATCGCCAGTCCTGGAATAAATGCTCTCCATAGCCATCTTTCGTAATCATAAGCAAATATCGCGCAGGAATTATCTGATCCGTATCTACATTTTTATTACGCATTGGTATACATCTACTTGTAAGAATTACGAATTTATTCATTAGAATTCTTTAAAAAATTAAAAAGAATCAAATTGCATATCGATGTAAAAATAAAATGTCGTATTTATGCACTCCTTTTCAAATACTATTTTATTTTTCATTAAGTATATAAAAGATTTCTATAATAAAATTATATCTAAACCAGTAATTTCATTTTGAGTTTGATATAGATTAATGCAAGTCTAACATACTTACTTAAACTACGCTTAAAGTCCAAAAGTTAAGCTTTGCAACTACTTTAGTCGGTAACCAAAATTCATGAATCTAGATTCTAAGAATTGAACCTGGCTATATACACAAACCACTATGTCATACAATCTATGCCTTAAATATACTTTCTCACATCAACAATTTTTCCTTCGATAGCTGCAGCTGCTGCCATAATTGGGCTCATCAGAAATGTTCGAGAACCTTTTCCTTGTCGTCCTTCAAAATTTCTATTACTTGTACTTGCACAATAATTCCCCGCAGGAATCTTGTCATCATTCATGCCAAGGCATGCGCTACATCCTGGTAAACGCCACTCAAATCCGGCATTTATAAAAATTTTATCTAAACTTTCTTTCTCACATTGTGTCCGAATATTCATAGATCCAGGTACAGCCCAGGCAGTTACGTGATCTGCTACTTTTCTGCCTTTTATAACCTGTGCTGCAGCACGAAAGTCTTCAATTCTTCCATTTGTACAGCTTCCTATAAATACATTATTAATTTTTCTTCCTTCAATTTTCTGTCCTTCATAGAGGCCCATATATTCTAGAGCTTTTGACAACATTTCACGCTCTTTTTCATCTTTCATCTCTTCTTTTGTCGGGACTGTCTCAGAAATTTTTATAGACATTCCTGGATTTGTCCCATAAGTAACCATAGGTTCCATTCTGCTAGCATCAAAAATCAAAGTTTTATCATACTTAGCACCCTTATCGGTTTTTAATCTTGCCCATTTTGAAATCGAATTATCCCAATCTTTACCTTTTGGTGAAAATTCCCGTCCTTTAAGATAATCGAAAGTAACCTCATCAGGAGCAATCATTCCAGCTTTGGCTCCACCCTCTATACTCATATTGCAAATTGTCATTCTTTCTTCCATATTCAAACTTCGGATAGCTTCACCAGTATACTCGAAGACATGTCCGATTCCGCCATTTACTCCATTCTTATTTATAATTGTTAGAATAATATCCTTGGCTGTCACACCTTTTGGAAGCTTACCGTCAATTCTAATTTCAAACGTTTTTGGTTTTCTCTGAAGTAAACATTGTGTTGCAAAGACCATCTCTACCTCACTTGTCCCAATACCAAAAGCAAGGCTGCCAAAAGCTCCATGGGTTGCTGTATGGCTATCACCGCAAACTATTGTCATACCAGGTTGAGTTAGACCAAGTTCTGGACCGATTATATGGACAATTCCCTGTTTTTCTGTGCCTAATTCATAAAGAGGAATACCGAATTCTTTTGAATTTTTTCGTAAAGCTTCAACTTCACTAGCTGCCAATTTATCTTGAATCGGCTTATCTATTTCTTTTGTTGGGATTGCATGATCCATTGTTGCAAATGTTTTATCTGGACGGCGGATTTTTATTCCTCGTTTTCTAAGTCCATCAAAAGCTTGCGGCGAGGTAACTTCGTGAACAAGATGCAAATCTATATAAATTATAGATGGAATATTTTCCTCTTCTTGTTGAACAATATGAGAATCCCAAACTTTTTCGAATAAAGTACGCGGTTTCATAAACTCATTCGTAATAATTAAAGTTAATAATTTAGTATTTTGTATGCAGTAAGCAACTTTATTTTAGAGTTCTAATTAAGCCCGAAATAATCTACCTGCCTCAAGTATTTGTGTCTATATTCGTTTAGAAATTTCATAGCTGATATATCCAATATCATTTACTAAAATTAATTGACACTACATTTCTACCAAACTATCAAGTCTTTAAAATTCTTTATTTCACTTATTGAATGTAATTAAAAAAAATATTAATTCACAACTAGCTACTTTCTGCTTATTGTGTACTGCATACTTATCCAAAACATTATAACCCCAATAGCCTATATTTTATTAATCGCGTCCAAATACGCTTTCACACTAGCAACAATTATATCTGTGTCCGCACCAAATCCATAATAATCCTTTCCACTTTGAACAATTTCAACATTGACTTTTCCTTGAGCGTCTATACCTTCTGTAATTGCCTGAACTAAAAATTCTTTTAATCTTATATTTTTTTTGATAATCGAATCAATTGCTTTATAGGCAGCATCAATTGGACCGGTTCCAGTTGCCGTTGCTTCATGAATTTTTACATTTTGCATATCTTTTATTCTGATAGTCGCTGTTGGAATATTTTTGTTTCCACAAATCACTTGAACAAGATCAAGATCAAATCTTTTCTTTTTGCCATTTTCTCCACCAGCCATAATTATTTTCAGATCCTCATCAAAAATTTCTTTTTTCTGATCAGCTATTTCTAAAAATTTTTCATAAATAGAATCGATTTTTGTCTTTTTGATTTTATAACCTAATAATTCTAATCTATGTCGTAGTGCAGCTCTTCCTGACCTTGCAGTCAGAACTATAGCTGACTTATCAACACCAATATCAACTGGGTCTATAATTTCATAATTTTCTCTTTTCTTAAGAACTCCATCCTGATGAATACCTGATGAATGAGCAAAAGCATTTTTACCAACAATTGCTTTGTTTGGCTGAACTGGCATGCCCATCATCATAGAAACCATACGACTGGTTTTATAAATTTCTCTTGTATTTATATCTAAGGAAAGATCTATATTTTTACGAGTTTTGATAGCCATCACAACTTCTTCAAGAGCAGAATTTCCAGCACGCTCGCCAATACCATTAATAGTGACTTCTGCTTGTCTCGCACCAGCCTCGATACCTACCAAAGTATTTGCAGTAGCCAAGCCAAGGTCATTATGACAATGAACACTGACAATTACATTCTCTATACCTTTTACATGATTAAATAAATATTCTATCTTAGCTTTGTACTCATCAGGAAAACAATAACCAGTTGTATCTGGAATATTTACAACTGTGGCACCAGCTTTTATAACTTCCTCTATCATCTGAGCTAAGAATGCATTATCGGCTCTACCAGCATCCTCTGCATAAAACTCGACATCTTCAACATATTTTTTTGCATAACGAACTGCCGCTACTCCTTGGGCAAGAACTTTTTCACGCGTTGATTTAAATTTATATTTGATATGCACATCTGATGATCCAATACCAGTATGAATTCTAGGATATTTCGCAGGCTTAATTGCTTCTGCTGCAGCATTAATATCTTTCGGCATTGCGCGTGTTAATCCACAAACTGTAGCATTTTTAATGACTTTTGCAATTTGTCTAACTGATTCAAAATCACCTGGACTTGAAATTGGGAAGCCTGCTTCAATCACGTCAACACCAAGGATTTCAAGCTGCTTGGCGATCTCAACTTTCTCAACAGTATTTAATGAAGCACCAGGCACCTGTTCTCCGTCACGTAACGTAGTGTCAAAAACATATATTTTGTTGTTTTTCATTTAATTTAAGTAATAAAGTAATATACTTAAATAACCCAAATTACGGAATCTGCGTTCCGGTTATTTATCTTGATTTAACCGCCCCTCGATTGAACCTTTATTTAAAATTTTTTATAAATAAATATCTCGAAATAAATGACTATATTAATCTCACTGTTTACAAACTCCATCTTTAAAACTCTTATAACCAGTCAAACTTCACTTCATTCGTCCTCGCTAACTTCTTTCTTGCTTTAACTGACCTATCAAAGACGAATTTATTTTACTAAGTTCGCACCTCGCTTCGCTCGTGCTCATTAATTATAAAATAAAAAAAACCTCCTTGCGGAGGTAATTTTCTAAATAACCAATAACTACTAGCCTACCTCCCCGCGTGAGCGTAAAAGTAGGAGGCTTAGATTGTTGATTCTAGAGATTATTTTCATTTATGAAGTAATAGTAATGGATAATTTATATTTTGTCAATTATAAAACACTTGTCAAGTCCCCGAAAATTCAGACAAAATTTAAGGACAAATAAGGGACAATTTGGTACCCATTTTCTCTAGCATAATCATTCGGTGATTCCTGCACTAACGATTCATGCGGTCTCCTGTTAT
>Ga0129299_1000590_pt1 | contig 23321 bp, 18 predicted proteins | sample ConPoolayeCmetaG_FD_94477 | JGI IMG/M metagenome (GOLD analysis project Ga0129299, IMG submission 94477) | Hot spring microbial mat communities from California, USA to study Microbial Dark Matter (Phase II) - Cone Pool mat layer C metaG ...
CTGTGGGGCCATGCTGATAGGCTTGGGGGATGATGATGTCGCGGCCCGTTTCCCGCTCGCTCGTGGGCGAGGTCGATGGTGTCCCGCGGACGGCGTCGTGGATACGGCCGGCCTTCTCCAGGCTTATCTCACCGGGCGGCCTGTGCTTTTCGGGATCCGGGTCGTCTCCTGGTCGGCGGATGGCGAACGTCTGCGGGTGTCGGCGATTTCCGGCGGTCGGGAACCTGGTCCGCCCGACCTGACGATCATCTCCCGAATTCTCGTGAACGCCGCCGGACCCTGGGGCGGGATCCTCGGCGGCCTGCCGCTGACTCCGTGCAATCGACATGTCTTCATGACCCCGCCGATGCCGGAGATCGATCCTTCTTGGCCCTTCATCTGGGACGTGGGCCACGGTCTTTACTTTCGTCCGGAGTCCGGCGGACTGCTACTCAGTCCTTGCGACGAAACGCCGGCTCCCCCGGGTGCGTATGTCGAAGACCCTAAAATGCTCGAGGAGTTGTGTCAGAAGCTGGAGCGGTTTCAGCCGGCACTCAGCCAGGTGGCCATCGCGTCCGGTTGGGTCGGACAACGGACCTTCGCGCCGGATCGGCGGTATGTGATCGGGTTCGATCCGCGGGAGCCGCGGTTGTTCCATGTGGCCGGGCTGGGAGGTCATGGCGTCACTGCCTCATGGAGCGTCGGGCGCCTGGCCGCGGACCTGATTCTGGGGAGGCCCGTGCCGGATTGGGCGAGCCTCTTCTCCCCGTCCCGGTTCGACTCCGCGAGACTGCTCCCCTGGAGTATGGCCGAATCGGCTTGAGGAAGACCGAGTTGGGACGTATCCATCGGATTCGAGCCGTGACGGGATCGTGAATCGCCCCGCCGGACCGCCTTTTTGCTACTTCACCGCTGGGGAAGCCGTCGCGCGATCAAGCCCGCGGTGAGACGATCCTCTTCGTCGTGATCCTCTCGGTAAGCCAGAATCTCCCACCCCTCCGCCCAGCTCAACATTTCGCCGGGTTCGAGAAAGCGGCTCCTCGATGGCTTCGCCATGGTTCGCTGATTCCCCGGCCGGAGAAACGTTTGGCACACCAAGTAACCGCCCTGGCGAACCGCATTCGCGAGATACGGCATCAGGGGGCGGTGGAGAAAACGGAAGCAGGCCACCAGGTCATAGGAGGCTGCCGCCGGCCGCCAGTGCCGCAGGTCGACTTGCAGGGTTTCCACGCCTACGCCCCGGCGACGCGCTAGATCGCGGCATCGCTGGAGGGCGTCGGGCAAGACATCGCACCCGCATGTGGTCAGTCCCCGCTCCGCCAGAAACACGGCATCGCGCCCTGTGCCGCAGGCGACATCCAATGCCGTGCGGCCGCTCAGGCCGCCCCAGCCTGCGTCGGCCAGGGTGACGGCTTCCTGGAGCAGGGCGTTCGGCTTCCACAGTCGGAGTGGGGATGCGCCGGAGCAGGTCGGATGCTCGACCAGCCAACTCGTTCCGAATCTCACCTCCCCCACCGCTCGACCCGCGGCCCGCAGCCGCTCGGCCGCTGCTTGTGCCCGGATTTCGGAGGCATCATAGACGATGAGAGGTGTCCGTCTGGGCGGCAGTTCGGCGGATCGCCCGGGCAGTTCTTCGAGGGGGATATTGACCGCCTGGACCAGGTGCAAACGCAAGAATTCAGCCTCCGGGCGGGTATCCAGAAGGGCTGCATGGTGGGTGCTGCTCATCAATCAACCCAGTTCGGCGGTTCACGAAATGCGGCTTGTCGCTTGGGGCCAGTCTTGACGTCATACTATACGGCTTGCAGCGGGCGGTGGCGCGACCAGGGTCGCGGTCAATGTGGGTTCCCGCCTGAGTGCGTCATGAACAACGGAATCCGAGATGTCCGCGGAAGATCGTTTGGACTCTGGTTCAAGGCAGGTTCCTCCGCCCCGCGAACTGCGGCTCGACCGCCGGGATGGTCTGCATGTCGTCTGGAGCGACGGGACGGAGAGCCACTATTCACTGGCTCTGCTCCGCGAACACTGCCCTTGCGCCGCATGTGCCGAGAAGAAGCGGGAGCAGGCTCGAACCGCTGGTACGATTTCGCTGACGGTGCTGCCCAGTGCTCCGGTTGCGAGCGAGGCCTTCACGGAAGCTCGGTTGGTCGGCAATTACGCTCTGCACATCGCGTGGGCAGATGGGCATACGACCGGGTTCTACGACTTTCGGTATTTGCGGGAGCTCGACCAGTTGAGCAAGGGAACGTAGTCGTCTCACACACCCGCCAGCGCCAGCTTGCGTCTGACGCCCTGAATGGACTCGCGGATGCCGTTCATGAAGGGGTGCAGGCGGAGCACTTCCTGGTAGGATCGAAGTGCCTCGTGGTATCGCCCCAGTCCTGCCAGCCCGTGGGCATGCACGGCGCGGGCCGCGAAGTGCCAGGGATTCAATGCGACCGCCCGCGCGGCGTCCCGGACGGCCTGTTCGTAGGCGGAGGTGAGATAATACGCCTGGCTTCGCTGGTGGTGCGCCTCCGCGTAAGCTGGATAGGTGCGAATAAGCTCGGTCAACATCAGCGGGACGGCATGCAGGTCGCCATCCCGAATCGACTGGGCGATTCGATGAAGCACCGCTTGGGCCGTCCGGCCGCCCGCACGGAACCAGACCGACCAGAGCGCGTCTTCGGCTGCTGCGCGAATCTCTGCCGAATGGTGTCGGAGCACCGGCGCCAGCAATGGGCAGGCGGTCATGCGGCCGATGGCGCCAAGGGCGCGAACGGCCGTCCGCAGCACCTCAGTGTCGCGGCTGGCGAGCAATTCGGCAATCCGCTGTTCGGACCATCGCTCCACCAGCATCGCGGCCATTCCATCCATGTCGCCGCGCTGGAGGTAGGGGTCGCAATCCGCAGCCAGACGCCGCCCGGCAATCTGGGGTTCATCCATGACGAGGGCCTTCAGCAAACAACCAGAAGCGAAGAAACACTCGCGGCGGAACAGAAAACCGCCTGCTGACGATTCGATCCGCAGCCGCCATGGCCGAGAACGGCGGCCAACCTGGGCATTGGCTGCGGAGAACTCATGTGCCATAATCATCCTACTCGGGAAGCGATCTAAAGTCAAACGAGGCTGGAGATCTGAATACGGGTGGGTCGCCAGCCGGCCCGTTTATGGCCGGTGCGAGCGTCCCCGATACGCCCGCCCGATAACCCAAAAGTCCGCGGCGGAAGGTGCCTATGACCAATGAACCGTTGAGAGAGCTGTTGGAAGCGGTCCGCACCGGCCGCTTATCCGTCAGCGAGGCCCTGGAATCGCTCCGGCGTCTTCCGTTCGAGCCATTAGGCTTCGCCAACATCGACCACCATCGATCCGTCCGGTGTGCTTTTCCGGAGGTCATATTCTGTGCCGGCAAGACGGCAGCCCAGGTCGCCGCGATATTCGAGAGGCTCGCGGCGGCCGGCCACAACGTGCTCGCCACCCGGGCGACGCCTGATCAATATGAGGCGGTTCGGGCCGTCTGTGGTCGGGCCGTCTATGAGGCGATCGCTCGCTGCGTTACGCTCCGGCAGCGGCCCGCGGCATCCTCTGCCGGATATATCGCGTTGGTCACGGCGGGAACCAGCGATCTGCCGGTTATCGAGGAAGCCCGTGTAACCTGCGAGATCATGGACCAGCGGACGCGGGTGATTTGCGACGTGGGCATCGCCGGCATTCATCGCCTGCTCGCCCATCAGCGGGAACTGAACGAAGCTCGGGTGGTCGTGGTGGCGGCGGGTATGGAAGGCGCATTGGCCAGCGTGGTGGGAGGTTTGGTCGCCGTTCCGGTCATCGCGGTCCCCACCAGCATCGGCTACGGGGCCAGTTTCCAAGGCTTGGCACCCTTGCTGACCATGTTGAACTCTTGCGCGCCCGGGGTCGCGGTGGTCAATATCGACAACGGCTTCGGGGCCGGATACCTTGCGGCCATAATCAATCGCCTGGGCGAACCGCAGGCGTCCCCGCTGGACGGCGAATCGGCCTAGACGGCGAAAGGCAGAGGCACACCGACGGCCAATGGACCGCGCTCGCGTAATTCCGCGGCTTCCTCCCAGACCACCCGACGCCCACAAAGGGTGTTTTGGCCGGGTTTTGGTACTGGGTGGCTCTCGGGGTATGCTCGGGGCGCCGGCGTTGGCCGCCAATGCCGCTCTGCGAGCCGGCGCGGGTCTCGTCACGCTCGCCGTTCCGCGGAGCATCCAGCTTGCATCCGCGACCTTGGCTCCCTGCGCGACGAGCATTCCCCTGCCCGAGGACGGCGGGGGCCTGCTGAATCCGCGGGCGTCGCTGTCGTTTTTTCGTCGTGAAAAGCTGCTCACGGGGGCAGCACCGCCGACCGTGGTGGCCGCCGGGCCGGGGCTCGGTCGGGGCGGATCCGCATTTGACCGGGGCTGGTTCGCTTTGCTGGATTGGCTGGCGGGGTTCCGAATCCCCGTTGTGCTCGACGCGGACGGATTGAATGCGCTGCACCGCAAGGCCGAATGGGATGGGCCTGGCTGGGATGCATGGGGCCGTTTCCGAGGCGTGCTGACACCCCATCCCGGCGAATTGGCCCGCCTCCTCGGCATCGCCACGGCGGAGGTTCAGGAGCAGCGGGAACGCTTCGCCATCACCGTGGCCCGACAGATGAACCGACCGACCGAGGCACGATCATCGCGGAAGAACGGTCTGCCGACTGACTCGCCGGAAGTCGTCGTCGTGCTCAAAGGGTCGGGTACGATCGTTACGGATGGAGAAAGGGTGTTTGTCAACCGCACGGGCAACCCCGGCATGGCGACCGGCGGCAGCGGCGATGTCCTGACCGGTGTCATTGCCGCGTTGATCGCCCAGAGGCTGAGCCTCTTCGACGCCGCGGTCGCGGGAACCCATGTGCATGGACTCGCCGGGGACCTGGCTGCGCAGGAGTTGGGCGAGGTCTCGTTGATGGCGACGGACCTGTTGTCCTTCTTGCCGGCGGCGTTTCTGAAGCACCGATGCAGGCCGTCGGCCGGGGCCAGGCTCGGGGGACGCCGCGGGCGGACCGCTCGGGGCCATGATCGTGGGCAAACCCGCGTGGAGAGGTGACCAGGCTGATGCTACCTTTGATGCAGAGGGTCCGTTCCGGTTTGCCGATTCTCGCGGATGGCGGTCTCGGCACGCTGTTGTTTCAGATGGGGCTGAAACCGGGCGAGTGTCCCGAGTTGCTGAATCTGTCCCGCCCCGAGCTTCCCGAGCAGGTTGCCGCACTCTACCTGCAAGCCGGCTCGGAAATCGTCACCACGAACACCTTCGGAGGCTCGCCCGCGAAGCTGGCCATGTACGGCTTGCAGGACAGAACCGCCGAGATCAACGCGGCCGGGGTCGCCGCCGTCCGCCGAGCGGTTGGGCGGCAGGCTTATGTGGCCGGCAGTTGCGGGCCTACCGGCCGCATGCTCAAGCCCATGGGCGATCTGTCGCCGGATGAGGTGGCGGAGGGTTTCCGTCGCCAGATCGCGGCCCTCCACCAGGCCGGGATTGACGTCCTCTTCATTGAGACCATGATCGATCTCCAGGAGGCCGTTCTGGCGGTCAAGGCGGCGAAAGAGGTCGCCCCCGAGCTGCCGGTCAGCGCGACCATGACCTTCAACCGAACGCCGCGAGGTTTCTTCACCGTGATGGGCGCGAGCGTCCGCAAAGCGGCGGAAGAGCTGGCCGCTGCCGGGGCCGATCTCGTCGGTTCGAATTGCGGCAATGGGATCGAGCATATGGTGGCCATCGCTCGAGAGATGCGCGAAGCCACCACGAAACCCTTGATCATACAGTCCAACGCCGGTTTGCCCGAAATCCGTGACGGCGTGGCGGTTTACTCCGAAACTCCTGAGTTCATGGCCGAGAAAGCCAGGGATCTGTTCGAGATCGGTGTTGCCGTGGTCGGCGGGTGTTGTGGCACAACCCCGGCGCATATCCAGGCCCTGCGGGGGGCACTGCCGCGGGACTTCTAGCGGGGCCATATCGGCCGAAAACCATCACGCGCTTTGCAGGGACGCCGTCGTGGTCGGCGGAGTCACCGGCAAAGGTCGGGTCGGCGTCGACGACAGCTCGGAAGTCAGCGTGCCGTGAATTCCCCGTCCCAGCCTCTCCGCCATGGCATCCAGCTCTCGCACGCTGAGCAGCGGGAGATAACGAATGATGCGGCCAATGGCCAGATCGCGGCGGTCGGTTTCAGCCTGAGTATTGATTCGAGTCGTGTCCAATGCATTCATCTCCGGAACCTCAACGGTTGAACTGGCCGTGGCGATACAGTCAGGGCATGGGGTGCGGTGGCGTCGAATGATTCCGCACCCAAGACCCCGGTCCGGTGTTACACCCTTAGATCGGCTGGAAGCGGCCGGCGGTTGGGCAATCCTGTGTTCCGGCCGCTGCGGGCCGTGGCCAGTTCGCCGCGGCGGGTGACCGCGTCCGGGATTAGCTGGATTTGTCGAGGGTAAAAGGTTATATTATCCGCCGATGGCTGCTTGCAAACCGTTCGGCCCTATACTAATAACGAGACTTAATGTAGTTTAATTTCTGGGGTGAAGGACCGCTACCCGCTGCCGCGGGTTGATCGGGCAGGCTGTATGAGCGGCGAACCCAGCGACATTATCACCATCCGCAGTCCTTCCCTGCGTCAGACTGTCCGCAGCGGCGTGTCGGGGGATGTCCTGGCGCGATGGCAATCCGTCGTGAATCTGTTGGCGGAGATGGTGGCCGCCTCGTGCGCGGTCGTCCTCGGCTGCGAGGATGATGGCTTCAGAGTGTTGGTTTCGAGCCAGACTGCCGGCAATCCGTTCCGCGAGGGCGAACGGATCGAGGCTGGGTCTTCCAGTGGCGTGGGCCGAGTCGATCCTTGCGGTCGATTGTCCGCCATTGCGGAATCCTCTGAGGTGAGAATCCCCCGGGGAGGACAATGGAAGCCGATTCGCGGCATGTCGACCTGTCTGGCCGAACCGCTGGTTTGGCCCGATGGCGAGGTTTTCGGGGCCGTCTGTATTCTGGACCGAGAGGAACGAGTTTATACTGCGGCTCAGCGGAACACTCTGGCGCACTTCAAGCGGCTGATCGACCTGCATTTGCAACTTTTCAGCGAGGGCGAGGCTCGCCGCAGCCATGGCCGCGGTTCCGACGCCCGGCGTCGCGTCAAGCTCAAGGACCAATTGGCGCAAGCCCAGAAGATGGAGTTGCTTGGATGCCTGGCCACGGGCATCGCCCATGACTTCAACAACCTGATCATGGTGATTCTGCATTCCACCCAGCGGCTTTCGCGGATGCTGGGGCCGGACCCGCAACTCCGGGAGACCCTGTCGACGATTGAGCAGGCCGCCTACCAGGCCAACGACGTGACCCGTTCTCTGTTGAGCTTCAGCCGCGACGTGCCCATCACCCGGGAGCCGGTGCAGCTGTGCGCCGCCGTCGAGGATTCCGCTCGCCTGCTCAAGCGGACCCTGCCGGAGTCCATCCACCTCGTGGTCAGCCGGGCCTTGCAGCCGCCGCTGTGGATCAGCGCCAACATCACTCACCTTCAACAGATATTGCTGAACCTGGCGATCAACGCCCGCGACGCCATGCCGCACGGCGGCACGTTGCGGGTCACGGCCGCTCCCGCGACGGCCGAGGATCTGGCCGATTGGGCGACCCCGTCCGCCTCGCCCGAAGCGTATGCCTGCCTGTGTGTTTCCGACACCGGCGTGGGGATTCCGCCCGAGATCCAGACCCGCGTCTTCGAGCCGTTCTTCACCACCAAGCCGCCGGGGCAGGGCACGGGCCTGGGGTTGGCGTCCGTGCGGGCCCTCGTGCATCGGCACCGGGGCCACATTGTCTTGCAGTCGGAACGCGGGAAAGGAACGACTTTTCGCTTGCTCTTTCCGCGGCTCCACCCACAATCATGGCCGTTGGCGGACTCGGCGAGGGACCGAAGGCACGGGGCCGGGACCGTTCTGCTGGTCGCTGCCGATCCGCATCTCCGCGGCATCGTGGCCATGACCCTGGAATCGCTGGGTTACGACGTTCTGCACGCCGCCGACGGGCAGACGGCCACCCAGCGGCTGGAGCAACAGGGCGAATCGATTCGGGGTCTCGTGGTCGATGCCGATCAAGCGGAAGGCCCGGGATGGGACTGGCTGGCCGCGGTTCGCCGCAGAGGATGCAGCCTTCCCGCGATCGTGATTCGAAACCAGCCCGCCACGGAGAAGACGACGCCCGCCGAACCCGGGACTCGGATACTCGAAAAACCGTTCAACGCCAATGAGCTGGGCCGGCTGCTGGGAGAACTCCTCGCGGCGGACCGGCCTCCGGAGGACACGCATGAGCAAGCAAATTGCCGTGATGCTCGTTGACGATCATGCCATGGTGCGATCCATGCTGCGGGATCGGCTCGAGCTGGAGCCGGATCTTGCGGTGGTGGCCACGGTCGGCACCGCCGACGAGGCCGTCGCGGAGGCGGCCCGCCTGCGTCCGGACGTTGTCCTGATGGATATCGACATGCCCGGCATGGTCTGTTTCGAGGCCGCCAAGCGGATCACCGCCCAACATCCCGACACCCGCATCGTCTTCCTCAGCGCCTTCTTCCATGACCGCTACATCGAAGAGGCCCTGAAGGTCAAGGCCTGGGGCTACATCACCAAGAGCGAGCCGGAGCAGACGGTCGTGCAGGCGGTCCGCAATGTCCATTCCGGGGTGACCTATTTTTCGCCCGAGGTGCAGGGCCGCCTGGTCGTGGACAGCAAGGGGCCGCGGCTGGCGGAGCGGGCCGTTTCCCGGGTGTCGACGCTGACCGACCGCGAGATGGAGATCCTGCGGTATCTGGCGCGCGGGCTGTCGAAGAAGGAAATCGCCCAGAAGGCGCGGATCAGCGTCAACACGGTCAACCGCCACACCAGTAGCGTGATGAACAAGCTGGGCATCCACGACCGCGTGGATCTGGCCCGCTTCGCGATCCGTGAGGGCGTGGCCGAGGCGTGACGCCCCCGGTTTCCGTCCGCGGCCGCGTCACCAGGGCGGCCCCCCTATCAAGGCACCGCGGGCCTCCGCCCGCCGACATGAGCATCGAGAGGTCTGGCGACCTTCCCGAACTCGTCGTCGGCCGGCCGAGGCCCGCGGCTGTTGGTCATCAACGAAGCGGCGGAGGCGAGGCTCCGGATTACCGCTCTTCCGAGAGCACGTTGAAGTTGGCCACGTCGTCCAGGTTGCCGTAGATGCCGTCCTTGCCGGGGCTGAGGATGATGAATCGATCCGACTTCACCGGCCGCGGCTGGGCGATGAGCGTTGGGTTATTCACATCGTAGCTGCTGGCGCGAATCGACCGGATGAACTCGGCGAATCGATTGCTGAGCGAGGCCCCATAGTTCCCGCCGCCGGGGACCGCGAGCGGCTGGTCGGCGTCGGCGATCTTGTGCTTATTCGGGTCGTAGCTGGTGAAGAACTCATTGTCCAGCCCGTCGTACACGCCGTTGCCGATATTCGGGTTTCCCCATCCGCTGGTGGTGATGATCGGCGTGTTGGCGTTGGCGGTCGGCGAGGCGCGGTAGTAGAGGATCGGCCAGCCGAACTTGTCGCGGAAGACGCGGCAGTAAAGGTTGTCAATCTGGGGCTGCACCTGGTTCTGGTTGGCGTAGGGGCCCCAGGCGTCCTCCGGCGGCTTCTCCGGGGAGGTTACATCGATGCCGTCGACCGGGATGTACGGCTGCCGGCGGTCATTTCCCGAGTCCCAGCGGTTGTAGGTGTCATTCTGGCTCCGCTTGCCCCTCGGGTCGTACCCGAGGAAATCGCGGCCCACGAGCGCGTCCAGCATCAGGTGCGCGCCCTGGAGGTTCGCCGAGCCACGGACCTCCCACCAGTTGGTCAACTCCGTGTTGTTCGGATTGGAAGGGTTGCTGGCGTAGTAATTGGCGTTGGAGGGAACGTACTTGCCCTCGTCCTGCCGGAAGCCTTCCAGCCCCACTTCCATCGCGTTGATCTGGGCGCGGACGGAGGTCTTGCGGGCCTGGTCCCGAGCCGTGGACAGGGCCGGGGTCAGGATGCCGATCAGCAAGGTGATGATCGCCATCACGGTCAGCAGCTCGATTAAGGTGAATGCGCTGTGTCGATAATTCCGGTTCATGTCTGCACTCCTCTGCCTCGGGTATGGTGGCAATTGTGGCTGACCCCCGCCCCACTACTCAATTCTATCCGAATCGAGGCGGGGAGTAAAGCCGCGGGCCTCCACGATGACCAATAAAACCAATGCCTCGACCCGGAACGCCCGGGTCTCCTCGCAGGCTCACTGCATGTCGTTCGTATGGCTTCCCTCCACGCGGAGCAGCACCCTGGGCATGACCGGCAGCCGCCGCAGCGAGCCGCCGGCGGGCGCCGGCACTTCGCGGAAGCACTCACCGCGGTCCAGGATGACCTGCACGCGGTGGACGTAATTTCCGTCTTCGTCCAACAGGGAGACGTACGCGGTGAAGACGTCCGACCGCGTCGTCAGCAGGTTCGCCCAGCGCGACAGAAAGATGTCGCGGGCACGGATGCCGCCGACATCGACGTTGCCGTCGGCGTGCTGGATCGGCGCGATCGGGACGTAACTGATCGCCCCGGTCTCGCGGCGATAACGGTAGTCCGGCGAGAGGCCGGCGAAGCCTTCCAGCCCTGCCGGGGGATCGCCCAGGTCGGGGTCGCCGGCCTGCACCTTGTGGTTCCAGAGGGGCAACGGCCTTCCGCTAGGCCCGCCGGACCAGAACCGCTGGACGTTGAACAGGGCGTTGTTTCCGCCGCTGAAATTGCCGTTGAGGTTGTCGAGTATGGTGGTGAGGCCGGCCAGTTCCGCCACGGACGCAAAGGCTCCACGGGCGTAGGCGGGCGTGTTGCCGCCCCCCACTGGCGTTCGCTGGGCCACGGCCACGGTGGTCAAGGCGCCGGTGCCGTCGGGCAGGCGAACCGGAACGGCCCGCCGTTCGCGGGTGGCCACGATGGCCGAAGCCAGGTCCCAGAAGTCCGTCGGGGACGCGACGTAAGCACTCACCGGGTCCGCCACCGGAGTGCCATTGTTGATGAACCTTTCGTAGGTGGGAGAGGTGGGCAGGACGCTGAGGTACGGGACGCTGCGGAGGACGGACGCCGGAGCGGTGTTGATGTTGATGCGTCCCGCGACCCGATACAACACGGCGGCCGCCTCGGTCGGGTCCTCCAGGTCCACAAGGCCGTCCGCGTCGTTGTCGATGCCGTCGTGAAGCAGGCTCTGGGTCGTCAGATAGTCGAATAACCGCCAGGTCCAGGGCGAGTCCCCCACCCGAATGGCGTCGACGAAATCCACCCGCCCGGCCGCGACCCGCTGTCCCGGCTCGATCGGAAGATCACCCGTCGGGCCGGCATCGAGAATCCGCCCCAGGAAACCCGTGACGGGCACGTCATCGAGGCCGAACCCCGGCAGCAGCCGCGTGACTCCGACGCGGTGATTGTCCGGCCCGATCACGAACAGCCGGCTCAGATCGCCGATTGAATCGAACGCTTCATAAGGCATGCCGGAAACGAAGCCCGGCACCAGCGCCCCGCCCGCGTCCGGGAAGGCCGCTTCGCTACCGAGGGTCGTCACCAGGGTCGGCCAGACGGATTCGGGGATGTTGGCGTCCAGACTGTCCCGGGTGTTGTTTACGCCGCCGAGGGACCGCCGCAGCGGCGGGTTGTTCGGGAGGTTCGCTCCGAGCGGGGCCTCGCTATAGACCTGCCAAGCCGTGGTGAACCGCCACCCCTGCGTGCTGCGGAGCAGCGAGAAGGCCTTGCGGCCGCCCGGCATGATGTCGTTCGGACGTTTCGCCCAGCCGCCCTGCCCGGAGGCGGTGCCGCCGGCCAACAACCCGCCACTATACGAGGGACCGATGACGTCGAGCACATGGTTGAGCGGATTGCCCTCGACGCCGTCCGGGGAATAGACCAATTCCACGCGGCCGCTGCCGTCCGTGGCCAGCTTGAAGCCGCTGTCGCGGTAGAAGGTCGCCAGGTCGAGCGGATCAAGGTCGTCCGGAACCACGTCGGTGCTGCCGCACAGCACGAGGTAGCTGCCGTTGGCGCCGCCCTGCAAGGTCGGCGGGGTGCTTCCGCCGCGGCGGAAGCCGCTCAGCGGCCGCCAATTCGTCCCCACGACACCCGGCGTGCGGATGTAGAGGTTGTTGATCGGCAGGTTCCAGTATGGCGGGACATACAACTCGACGGCATAAAACCACTGGTCCGGCACCGGTGGGTTGTTGGAGCCGCCGGGGCCGCCGGGGATGTCGCCCGCCACAAGATAGGCGTAGGCTTCGGTGAAGAACGGCTGCTTCTCGATGCCGAACAGGTATCGGCGTTGACCGGCAACCGGCTCCCACTCCAGGATCGTCGGCGCCGCGTCGGAATCGCGGAAGTCAGCGGCGTTGATGGCGAATTGCCAGGACAGTTGCTGGCGGTTGAGTTGCAGGGGGCCGGAAGGATCGAGATCCTCACTGAGCGGTATGCCCTGATACGACCGGACGCCCTCCAGGGCCTTGTAGAAAACCGCCGCCATCTGGGCTATGTACGCTTCCTTGACGGCCTCCACGTCGCCGCCGGCGACGCTGAAGTTCAGCTCCACCCGCTGAATCCGCATCCAGTCCGGCAGCCGCTGAACGTCCGGATCCGGGCTGTTCCTCGGCAACACCGGCCAGAACATGAATTGCTCAGCGCCGGCCACGCCGCCACGGACCAACCGGACGGGCACGCCGGACAGCCCCATGACGGCCCCGCCCGTTGCATCCAGAGCCAGCCCGGCAGGTGGCGGAACGACCTCGCGGCTCACGGTCGTGAAGAACGGGCGGCGAATCGCGGCCGGATCATCCTCCTGGAGAAGGGTTCGCCAGCCCAGCTTTCCACCCGTCTGGTCGTATCCTTCGTAGTGCGTGGTCGAGGTCGGCGGCTGATAATCGGCGTTGAGCCGGTTCCATCTTGCCGCGGAGGTCAGATAGCTGTTGGCCGAATCCACTTCGCGGGTCCACAGCAGTGTGCCCCGCAAGGCCCGGTCAATGGTGCGGTAGTCCGCTGAAGCAGCGGCCTTGTTGAAGTCGCGGAATTCGTAAGGGGCCAGCAACCAACGATGTCGGAGGGAGGCCTCATCGTCCATCCCGTAGAGGAAGTAGCCGCCGCCGGCGAACCAGTCGCCCACCAGGCGGCTCCGCACGACATCGCGGTCGAACTGCGCCGGGCTGCTGCCGGAGCGGTAGTTCATCAAACCAGCCGTGCGGTTTCCGGCGGTGAAGGAATCGTCGGCATGGACCACCTCGTCCAGGAGCAGGTCGGTCACCCGACGCCCGCGGCGCTGGAAATCGGAATCGACCTCGTTGAAGGTGTGCCCTCCCGCGGGCAGGCTCAGACTCGAAGCGACGTTCACATTCAACATCGCGGCGTGATCGATGATGCGGACGACGGCGTAGAGCTGCCGCGGGGCGTTCGGATCGGCGGTGTCCAGCGGGATCACCAGGCTGATGGGCGAATCCGGCACACCGTCGCCATCGGCGTCGTAGAGGTCCACCTGGCCGTCGGCGTTCGTATCGAAGTAGGGAAACCGTCGAACCTGGCCGGCGGCGTTGAACAAGGCCGCATCCGTCGCGTTCCAGACCCGTCGGGCCTCGGCGATGGTGACGTTGGTTGTCGAGCCGGGAATCAGGGGCACGTTTTCCCATCCGGGAATGGGAGTCTGCAAGACCGGTACGGACTCCAGGCTGCGATCGCCATAGGTCGTCGCCGTGTAGACGCTGGCTCCAGGGTCGGTCGTTCGGCGGTCATAGGCCCAGGAATATCCGTTCTCGCCGGCGGGTTGCAGCACGTCGGAGCCGAGGTACGAAACCCGATGCCACACAAGCACCTGCTCCTCCTCGACGAGGCTGGGGTAGGTATTGGCGGTGCGGCGGCCCACGTGGTACGGATAGCTCGACGACAGCCAGCGGTCCTCCGATCCGGGGGCGTCAAACGGCTCGTTGGTTTCCTGGATGCCGGTCGCGGAATCGCCGGAGAGCGGCCGCAGGGCCGAGCCGGTCGGCCCCCAGATGTCCCGGTGGAGGGTTTCCTGAATGACGCGGACGATGCCGTTGGCCGCCGCCTGATAGGAAACCGCCGTGGCCTCTCCCGCGACACGCTTCGACGCGCCGTGGGTCTTGGCAATCAGGATCAGGCCGATCAGGGCGACGAGCGTCAGGATGCCGAGAACGTAGACCATCACCGTTCCGCGGCGGCGGGAACCCTGGGCCTTCCAGCGCCGCGGACTCGCTGCCGTTCGCCGGCCTGGCCGTGAAGCGTGGTGATGGTCTCGCGCGTTTCGCCGCATCTGTCTCATCTCCTGCCGCCCAGCACGGCGGCGGGATCCTCCTTCATCGTAGGACTCCACCAATCGCCGGCCACCCTTCAGGGCAGCGGAACGACGAAGGTGAAGGTCTGGCCATACCGCATGACACGGTGGCGGTTCACGTCTCCCGCGGGGCCGCCGCCATCGTCCGGATCGAAATCTCCGTCCTCGTCAAGATCGATCTCGGTCAGGTTCTTGAGCCGATTGCCTGCGTCGTAGATTCGATAGGTGAATCGCAACGCGGTCGGCCGGAACTGCCAGGTCTCCGGGCGCCAGACCGCCCGATAGCGAGTGGTCGGCGAAGAGGCGCCGTTATTCGGTGACCATTCGACCTGATTGAACCCGCTGGATATTCCAAAGGCGGCGGCTTCTTCGGGGGTGGTCTCCGCGGTGAAGGCCCGCCGCATGAGCGCCAGGTACTTCAGGTTCTCGGGTTGGTCGATGTCCGGAGAATCCGCGGGGTCCGGCCGCAGACCGAACCACCGCGTCTGAAAATCGTTGTTCGGGTCGGCATCGAGGCCCTCCGGGTCGACCCGTCGCCCGTCGGTCCATTCGATGCGGAAATCAGCCAGCCGAGGCTGGAAGTTGGCGCCGGTCCGGGTGTAGTAGTCTTGGTCGGCGGGGTCGGCCAACCAGACGCTCATGGGGCAGACACTCGGCTCCCATAGCCCCGCGACAGCCGGATTCGCGGCCAGGATGACCGTCAGCGGCAAGGCCGCGAACAGGTCCACGAGCGTGGTTCCGTCCGCCCGAAGGCCCGGCGCGGAGACGACCACGTCCATCCGGCCGTCTTTGTAGAGGTCCGGCAGCGGCCCGCCGTTGAGCAACCCCCCGCCGCTCTCGAACAACTGCTGCATGTTGGCGGGCGTCCAGCCGGGGACGGCGGGGCTGGGTGGGTTCAGAATAAAGAGCACGGCCCGTTGCGCCAACAGCCACTCCGCGCCGGGCAGGGCCACCGCGTCGTTATCGAAGGGGCGAGGCGCCGGCGGTCGACCGGCCGTGCTGAGGGGGATGCCAGGCCCGACATAGATCAAGGCCTCTCGGGCCTCGGCGGGACCAATATTGGGGTTGTCGGGCGTTCCGTAACGCGGGTCGGTGAAGGATTGGAACTTGCCGGTTTCGCCAGTGGCGATGAACACGAGGCGGTCATGTCTCATGCGAAACAGCCGCGGTCCTTCGGCGGTTTCTCCACGCGGGCCGGTGGGCGGCGGGCTTTCGATGATGAGCATGCCCGGTTGCATCCGCGAGAGGAGGTTGGTGATCCGCTGCTGTACGGCCGCGGAGGCCGCCAACAGATCGGAGTGGGCCGCGGTGCGGCTCGTGGTGTCGGAGCTGATGGTGAAGACGCTGGTGACCGCCACGATCGTCACCACCAGGATCGCCGCGGTGACCAGCAGCTCCACCGTGGTGAAGGCCGCTGCGGAGGGGATCCGCCGCCCCGCCGCACGGGACGCCGCCGTTTGCGATCGGTGGTAGCTGGACGAACGGGCCTTCACAGGAACACCTTCCAATCGATGACCGGCGACTCGTTGCCGAACGAGGTGTTGGCCGAGTCGCCGCTGAGGACCGGCGGGGGAAAAACCCACACGTCGAAGCTCACGTTGTTGTCCGAGTTGTTGTTGGGGTCGTCTCCGGGGAGGCTGCTCAGATCCTCACGGATTTCGACCGCCGTGAAGTCCAGAACGTCGGCGACGGTAAGGATCGTCCCGGTCGGGACCGTCGGCAGGGGCTGAACCTCGCCATATACGACACCGTGAATCATTAGTTTGGAGCCGGGTGGGGCCAGTTCGCCCAGTCCTTCCGGCGAGGGATTATTGTAGAGGATACTGCTCTGGGGATAGCGGCGGACCTGCACTCGCCACGGCACCGGGAAACGGCGATACTGCCCGGCCGATTCCGCCCGAAAACCGCCCTGGCCGCTGAGCGTCAGACTCTGCATGGCGAAGCGCTGGTCCCGCTGCTGCTTGCAGAGGGCCGCGGCGTAGGTCACGGAACCCGTGGCCAGGCGGCGGTAAAAGCCGCTCCACACGAGCCGTTGGGCCACCTGGCGTGCGTGATCATCATTCGCCGGCGGCACCGACTCCGCCAGGATGTCCGATTCCCCGAGCCACAGGTCATTGCCGCAGGGGCTGGGGTTCGGGGCGTAAGGGAAAGTCTCGTTGATCGTGTTTGCGTAGTTTCGGGCCGCGACTGGGTTCCACCCGCCGCCGGGCACAATGTTGTTCGAGGCCAGGAGATACCAGGGAGAATCGAGGCGACTCTGCAAGAGGCGGTCATCGCCGCAAAGCTGGTTGGAATCCACCCGCGATTTGAGCATGGCCTCGGCCTTGGACGCCAGCTCCGTGGCTCTTGCCTGGTAAACGGTGCCGCGGTGTTGCGCGAGGGCGACGGGGAAGACCGCCGCGACCATGATGAGGCCGATCCCGAGGATGCTGACGGCGATGGAGGTCTCGAGGAGCGAGAACGCCGGGTTGGTCCGCCGTGGCGTTTGCCGCCCGCCCAGGTCGATGATCGTCGCCAAGTTGGAGCAAGCTGGTCTCACGCCGGTTCCTCACTTGTCCGCGGCCAGTTGGCCGCCGGAGAATCTGCTCAGCACCACGGTGGACGCGAAGCCCGCATACCGCTCGCCGGGGCGAGTCAGCATCAGCCAGTTATCGACCAGTTCCTGAGCCGTGACCGTTCGCGTATCGATGACGGTCTTCATCTTGGCGAAGTCGGAGATCACGAAACCCCGTGTCGAAGTGATGGGGGTGTCGCCGGTCGGCCCGCCCGTCACCAATCCGCCGGAAAGCAGCAGGGAGCGGTCAGGGGAGCCGTTGCGGAGCCGGTTCGGGTTGGGCCGTGGGGCGCCGTTGGGGTAATAGTAGGTCCGGGTCGCGACCCGGCGGGTGCGAATCACCAGTTGGCCGTCCTGATCAAAGCAGAAGGCCGGCCAGCGGAAGGCGTCCATGTCGCGTTCCAGGTCGCTCGAGCCACCGGGCCGCTGTTCGTAATCGATCGGGCAGACGACGGCGGCCGGTTCCCCGTTACTGTCAAGGGGCAGCCGCGCGGAGGTGTCCAGCACCGGAGCGAAGACATAACCGTCGGGGCGAGTCTCGGACAGCGGATCCCACGGCCCTCCCTGGGCCGGCGGATTCACGTGCCAGATCTCAAATCTCCCGTTGCGGGGGTTTACCAGCATCATGGTTTCGATGCGATGGGCCACCGCGTAACTTCGAGCCACTTCGGCATAGGTCAGCACCGCGTTGCGGGCCTGAGCCAGTACGCTGCTCTCGGAAAACCGCCGCCACGTCAGGCCGCTGATCGCCAGGAGGATCGCGATGATCGCCAGGACCACCAGCAGTTCAACCAGGGTGAAGGCGGTTCGCCGACGGCGGGCCTTCCCCCTGCTGCCCGCCGCTTTCGGCCGGCGATGACGGTCGCTGCTGTGTGCTGGGACGATCGGCATGATTCAAACCTAGGGCATCACGTCCAGATTGTCTTCGGCGTCCCGGAAATCCGCCTCCGTCGGGTTCAGTTTCCAGAGGTTGCCGAACTTGCGATTCGGCCCGGCGGATTCGAGCACGTAGCCTTCGGCCGTCCGGAACAGCGGACTTCCGACGTCGGCCGTCCGCACGGGAAGGAAGCCTCGCGGCGCCTCCGCCGCCGGCGGGATGCCGGGGGCGGAATACACCCAGAAGAACCGATAGGGCGTGCCCCACGGATCAACCAGCACCTGTGCTCGACGAGCGCTCGACGTGCCCTGGAGGGCCGGGTACGCCGGGTTCGTCACGGTGACGCCGTATTGCTGGATTTCCTGGAGGAGCGCGGGATCCTTCAGGTCCTTGAGAACGCTGGCGTCATCCGGCTTGATGAACGGCCCCTTGCCGACCGCGGCGGTCAGGGCGTAGGCCAGGCACAGGTTGGCGTCCAAGGCGTCGCCGTTTCCGCGGAGATCCGTGATCGGGCGGTCCAGGTCGTCCACGTTGAACAAGCGGGTGTCGTTGAAACCTGAAACCGTGTTGAACGCGGCGGGGTCGAACAGCCGCCCGGGAATGAAATCGGGCCAGCCCTGTTCGGCGACCACCGTCGGGCCGGCCTGCCAGCGGGGCCAGAACGCCGTGTACTCGTCGATGGCCCGGCTGATCATGGCCAGATGTTGTTGGGCCGTGGCCCGCCGCTGGGAGTTGAGGACCGCCCGTCCGCTGACCACCAGCACGCCGATCAGGATGAAGATCAGCGCGAGAGCGACCAGCGTTTCCAGTAGCGTGAAGCCGCATCGCAGAGCGGTCCTGGATGGATGATGGCGGTCGGGCACTTCTGCTGCTCCGGTTTCGGGTGGCTGGGAGGCGACTCACTGCGCCGCCGCCGCGCTGCCGCCGCTGGTGAGGTTGTTGATCAGGCTGACCATCGGCAGAAACAGCGACACGACGATGAAGCCGACGATCACGCCGAGGAAAATCACCATCAACGGCTCCAGCATGCTGACCAGGCCGGCCACGAGGGTCTCCACTTCGTCGTCGTAGTTGTCGGCGACCTTGGTCAGCATCTTGTCGAGATCGCCGGTTTCCTCGCCGACGTCCACCATGTTGACCACGAGGCTGTCCACGACCTTGCTCGCCTTCAGCGGAACGGCGAAGGATTCGCCCTCGCGAATGGCGTCGTGCACGCGGCCCAGGGCCCGCGCGTAGACCTCGTTGCCGGAAGTGTCCTTGGTGATGTTGATGGCTTCCAGAATGGGCACGCCGGCCGCGATCAGCGTGCCGAGGGTGCGGGTGAATCTCGCCACCGCCGTCTTGGTCAGGATGCCGCCCATCACCGGCAGCTTCAGCTTGACCACGTCCATGGCGTAGCGGCCCCCTTCGAACTGACGGATCAGTTTGTAGATCACGAACGCGACGACCGGGGTGGAGACGATGTACGCCCATCCCGGGATCAGCATGGGGATCTCCTGGTCGTTCGGTCCCCGCTTCACCCCGACCATGAAGTCCGAGGCGGCCAGCAGGGCCAAGGTCGGGGCCGGCAGCTCGGCGCCGAAATCGAGGAAGATCGTCTTGAACTTCGGCACCACGAAGTACATGATGCCCGCCACGATCAGCAGCGCGAACGAAATGACGCAGCTCGGGTAGATCATCGCGCCGATGACCTTCCGCTTCAGCTTCTGGGCCTTCTCCATGAAGTCCGCCAGACGCTGGAGAATGACGTCGAGCACGCCGCCCATCTCGCCGGCGGCGATCATGTTCGTGTACAGGCGGTCGAACACCTTGGGATGGCGGGCCATCGCCTCCGACAGCGTGGCACCGCCCTCGACATCCTCGGCCACATGTCGCAGGGCGACCCGCAGCGTTCCGGGCTTCTGCTGCTGTTCGAGAATCCGCAGCGAGCGGAGAATCGGCAGGCCTGCGTCCATTAGCGTCGATAGCTGCCGGGTGAATTGCGTGAGCTGCTTGGTCGAGACCGAACCCAGCGAGCTGCCCCGCTTCTTGCCCGCCGCACCGGGGGCGGCGGTCTTCTTGCCTCCCCCCTTCTGGCGGACCTTGGTCGGGAAGTAGCCCTTCGCGCGGATCATCGCGATGGCTTCTTCCGTGTTGGGCGCTTCGACCTCGTCCTTGACTTCCTGCCCGGCCGCATTCATCGCTTCGTACTGGAACTTGGGCATGGCCTACACCTGCTCACGGGGGAGGGCTGGCTACCGTTGCGGCGGCACCCCGATCCCGAATACCGGGGTTCATGCGTTCGGCGCGGCGGAGTACTCCCGCATCTCCACCCGCAAGCCATTGTTCGTCGTCCCAAGGTGTCCGACACCGGCGGGCGGTCGCCCCACCGGCCTGCCTCCGCACCATTCATTCAACCTATTATTCCTTATTGAGTTACGGTGCATTCCCGCAGGCGAACGCCGGCTCCCCGGCACCCGGTCTGCCCCTTTTCATCGTACCGTCCGTGAACTGGCTGAACCTGAATCCCACCGCGGAGCGGTCACCGCCGTCGCGGCCGATCCGTGTTATACTCACGGCCATTGACGAGCACCCGGAAACCAGACCGCATGGCTGCATCTCCCCCCCGCCCCCGCGTATTCCTGATCGCCAACGCCAAGAAACCCGGCGCGGCCGAAGCCTTCCAGCGGGTTCGCGCCTGGCTCGAGGCCCAGGGCCTTCTGGCCGGGGCCGACTTCGACGGCCACCCCGAGCTGCTCAATGAGGGGCGTCCGGATTACGTCGTCGTACTCGGCGGCGACGGAACCATCTTGTCCGTCGGCCAGGCCATGCAGCAGCGGCAGGTGCCCATCATCGGCGTGAACCTCGGCAAGCTCGGCTATCTGGCGGAGTTCTCCATCAGCGAACTCGAGGAGCATCTCGATCGCGTCCTGGCCACGCCCGCGCTCATCAGCCACCGGATGATGCTGGACGTGTCCATCATCCGCCCGGCCGCTTCGCCTCGGGACGGCGTCGCCCTCAACGACTGCGTTATTCGCGTCGGCCCCCCCTACCGCACCGTCGCCTTGGCCGTGGCCATCGACGACCAGCCGGTCACCACCATCGTCAGCGACGGCCTGATCATCGCCACGCCCAGCGGCTCCACCGCCCACAACATGGCCTGCGGCGGGCCCATCATCCAGCCCGACGTCAACGCCATCATCATGACCCCCCTCTGCCCGCACTCGCTTTCCCATTGCCCGGTCGTGGTCGGCCCGGACGCCCGCGTCGCCATCACCCTGCTGGAGTCGAGCGAAGGGGCGGCGCTGGTCCTCGACGGCCGCTACGGCGGGCCGCTGGAGGGCGGCACGGTCCTGTCGATCCGCCGCTCAGCGGTCACCTTCCAGCTCGTCCGCCACCCGCTTCGCCGGCCCTGGGACACGCTCACCAAGAAGCTGAAGTGGGGCCAGAACCTGACGTGACGCCGCCGTTCGCCGCAGCCTCGCCCGCCCTCCTTCGGCGACCGGCCGGCACGCGGACGACCTGGTGCGTCGTGGCCAGCGGATTGCTGCTGACCGCCACTTTCGGCCTGCTCTCCGACGGCGCCCACCATGACGACGACCTGACGCATTTCCTCATGGCCCGCTGGGCGCGGTGGTTCCCCGGCTACCTGCTGCACCTGTGGGGCCGACCGGGGTTTACGCTGCCGGTCTCATTGGTCGCGTGGATCGGTTCGCCGGCCCTGGGCTGGCATCTGGCGCGACTCCTGTCCGCCGTGGTGACGGCTGCCTCCGCCCTGCTGGCGGCCCGGCTGGCAAAATGTCTCGGCCTGAAACACCCCTGGCTGGCCGCCGTGTTCTGTTACTTGCAGCCCCTGAACACGCTGCTGGCCTGCACCACCCTCACGGAGAACTTCGCCGCCTTCTATCTCATCGCGGCGGTCGTCCTGCTCCACGACGGTCGCCTCCGCCAGGCCTCGCTGCTGTTCTCGCTGGTTCTCGTCAGCCGCCACGAGACGCTGGTCTGGTGGCCGATCTGGGTGGTGGCCCTGGCGGTGGGCGGCCGCGGCCGGACGACACCCGGCCTTCGGCTCCAAGCGGTCCTACTCTCGCTCTGGGCGCCAGCGGCGCACAACCTGCTCTTCAAGCTCGCCTACGACCGCTGGCCGGTGGCCGTCTTCCTCCAGCCCCACGGCTCCACCGAGTACCCCCCCACCGGCCTGCTTGGCTACCTGCCCGCAGCCTTGCAAGCCATCCCCCCCGCGATCTTCGGTCTCGCGATCCTCGGCGGGGTCGTGTTGGCCCGGCGGCGGGTCTATCTGCCAGCGGTGTTGGCCGGAGCCTTTTTCCTTACGCACCTGCTCATCAAGGCCCTGGGCGTCTTCGCCAGCGGCGGCTACGGACGCTTCATGGTCGCCGTGGCCCCGCTGGCGGCGGTGCTGGCGGCGGCGGGCGCGGCGGAGCTACGGGCGAGGCTCCGCGAGCTTCGTCCGGCGACGGGCTGCTGGCTGACGCTGGCGGGGGTCTGGCTGCTGGGGCTGCTGGCCTTCGAGCTGGAGCGGCGGGCGGGGCGGATCCCGCTGCCGGATGGCCCGCTGCTGCTGCTGGTCCGCGGCGTCGCGGCGGGGATGGCGGCCATCCTGCTCCTCGCCGCCGTGGCGGGGCGACGCCGCCTCGGGCGAGCGACGGCGGGCGGGGCCCTCGTCCTGCTGGCGGCGGCGACGCTGGCCCAGGGCGTGCTGCTGGTCCGCCCGCTGCGGCTGGGGCCGGGTCCGGCCCGCGTGCGGGAGGCGGCGGACTGGCTGCGGGCCGCGGGGCTGGCCGACGGCCCGATCTTCGCGGTCAACCCGTGGTTCGCCTACTATCTGGATCTGGTCGAAAACCCGCGGGCGCACAAAGGCCCCCGCCTGCTGGCCTCGATGCCGGTCGGCACGGTCTTCGTCTGGGACTCGACCTACGGACCCAGCGATTTCCACCGGCTGCCGCTCGACCGCTACCTGGCGGACCCGGCGTACCGCCCGCTGCGGCGGTTCGGGCCGCCGCCCGACCGGGTGGGCGGGCCGGAGCTGGTCCTTCTGCAAAAGACGCAGCCGACCCCCCTGCCGCCGGACGACACTATGCCCTACCCGCCGAACCCGATGGCCGAGCTCCGCCCCGTCGAAGGCGTTTTTTACTTGCGCCCCGGCGGGTAGCCCCTTGGCCGTCGAGGCAGCTGCGGCTTACCGGCCACGCGCCGATGGCGTCCACGTCGTGAAGCTTCTTCGGCCCGGGAGGGCGGACTTTGGGAAATCACGATTTTGGGGGCAACGGGGGATTTTTGCAGTTATTACCTCATATACGGCCGCCGTTCAGGCCCGAACGGTCGCGCTCATGCTCCAACGGCCGCGGTTCGGCCCTGCACGGGCACCGTTCGGCCCCGCACGGTCGTCGTGCGGCCGACTGGTGCGAGAAAGGATTCTCGCACCAGGAGGGCATCGTCAAGGGGCGGGGCCGAGGGTTTCTCGCACTAGGAGGCGTGGGTGCGAGAAGGGATTCTCGCACCAGGAGGGGGACTCTCGCACCAGGGGCAGCGTGGGTGCGAGAAGGGATTCTCGCACCAGGAGGGGGTGCGAGAAGGGA
>Ga0129299_1000595_pt1 | contig 23250 bp, 14 predicted proteins | sample ConPoolayeCmetaG_FD_94477 | JGI IMG/M metagenome (GOLD analysis project Ga0129299, IMG submission 94477) | Hot spring microbial mat communities from California, USA to study Microbial Dark Matter (Phase II) - Cone Pool mat layer C metaG ...
ACAGAACCAGGCCCTCGGGAATGCCGGGACGATGCCCGTTGCGGGAAGGACGTGCCGACGGCCCGGCGGCGCGACCTCCGGCGGGGCGGGCACCCGGTGCCGGCGGCTCGGCCCGGCGGCGATCACGCCAGTCGGAGCTCGTCCTTGCGGGAGGCGATGCCAAGGGCTTCCATCCTGCGGTACAGACGGCTGCGGGAGACCCCCATCAGCCTGGCCGCAAGACTACGCTGACCGTGAGCTCTCCGCAACGCCGCCAGGATCGCCCTGCGCTCGGTGTCGGCCAGGATGGTGTCCAGCGCGACGGGGTCGGACTCGGCAGGCTGCGGCCTGCTCCGGCGTCCGCCCCCGGCGAGCGTCAGTCCGTCCTGCTGGAGCACCGGTCCGGACCCGCCGGCGAAAGCCGACTCGATCGCCGTCTGCAGCTCGCGGACGTTGCCGGGCCAGTCATGGGCGTCCAGCGCCGCCCAGACGGCCGGCGACACCTCGGTCACCTTGCGGGTGCTCTGCTGGTTGAGCTGGTGGATGAAGTGCTCGACCAGCACGGGGATGTCCTCCTTGCGGCTTCGCAACGGCGGCACCTCGATGGTGATCACGCTCAGCCGGTAGTACAGGTCCTCGCGCAGGGTGCCGGAGGTCAGCAGGTCCTCCACGCTCCGCGAGGTCGAGGCCAGGATGCGGACGTTCACCGGATGGTAGGTGGTCGCGCCCAGCGGCCGGACCGCCCGGTCCTGGAGGCACTGCAGCAGCCGCGCCTGGGTGCTGTTGGGCATGCGGTCGATGTCCTTGATGAACAGCGTTCCGCCGTCGGCGGACCGCAGCAGGCTCTCGCACTCGGCCCCGCAGTCGGCGAAGCCGCCCCTGACGCAGCCGAACAGCTCGGCCTCCACGCGGTCCGGCGGCGTGGCCGAGAGGCTGAACTTCACGAACGGGCCGTCCTTCTGGAGGCCGTTGCAGATGATCGTCCGGGCGATCATCTCCTTGCCCGTGCCCGGCTCGCCGCTGATCAGCACCGGACTGTTGCCGGCACAGGCCGCCCGGATGCGCTCCAGCACCGCCTGCATGAGCGGCGAACGGCTGACGATGCCCGCGAAGCCGTAACGCTCGCGGAGCTGCTCGCGGAGGCGCTCCACCTCGGCCCGCAGCTCCTCGATCGTCTTGATCCACTGGTCCTCGCGCTCCTTCTGCTCGCTGATGTCGCGCATCACCACGAGCACGAACTCCGGTCCGCCCTCCGGCTGGGTGCCCAGCGTGGTGTACAGGGCCTCGACCCAGCGATGCTCGCCGCTCTTGGCGGTGATCCGCATCCTCTGGCGGGCGGTGGGCAGCTCCCCGCTGAAGATCCCCAGCCCCGGGCACAGCCGGCCGGCCAGGGACCGCCCCTGCTCGTCCTCGCAGTCGGTGGCGTCGTGGCAGGTGCAGCCGGTGGCCGCCAGCTCGGCCGCGGTGAAGCCGGTGAGCCGCTCGCAGGCCGGGTTGAACAGCACGAAACGGCGGTTGCGGTCCAGCACGAACACCCCATCGTTCGTGTGGGCCAGGATGTGGTCCAGTGTGACGGTCGCGGTCTCGTTCTGGCTCATGATTCCAATCCTCAGGCAGAGGCGTCACTTTTCCGACGCCGCAGGCTCCGGCTGCCGCCGTCCTGGGCGGGGCCGCGTCATGCCCCCTTCGGCCGGGACCCCCGATCGGGCCCGTTGCGACCTTGAATCAGCTAATCCTAGACCCCGTCCCGCAACCGACCACCGGGCTGGTGGAAAAACGCGACACCTGCCCGGTCCATGCCCGCCGCGCCCCCGGCGGCCGACGCTCCGGCCGGAGATCCCACCGGTTTCCCGGACGATCCCCGGAATGCTTTACTGGCGGCAGAAAACCGTGATAATGACCGTGACCCGGTCGGCGTTCAGACCTGATGACCATGACCCGGCCGGCGTTCAGCCCTGCTGAACCGTCCGCGGCGCCTGCCTGGGGGGCCAGGGGGCGGGGCTTCGGCCGAAGTGGCGGAACTGGCAGACGCGCGGGATTCAAAATCCCGTCCCCGCAAGGGGGTGAGGGTTCGATTCCCTCCTTCGGCAGTGCATATCGGCTCTTGCGGCAGGCTGGCGATCCGGCCGGCTGGTTGCCGTTCGACCGGGGTCTTGCCGTGTGGCCGAGGCGCGTGGGGCGCCTGGAAAACCGCCAGGCACGATTCCCTCGCCCGCCCGGGTCGCGCGGTGGCGGCCGAAAAATCATCCTGACACCTTTTTCGCGTTCGTGAGGCGGCGGGCACAACTCCGCGTGGGCCCTTGCGACAACACGTGAGCCCTTGCGGCACCGCGTGAGCCCTTGAGGAACCCCGTCGTCGCCGGCCAGACGCGTCCGGCTTGGCAGTCGGGCCCGGGTCGGCTAGGCTGACACGGCTCGGAAGCCGGCGAGTTGGCCCGGGAAGCGGCCCGGTCGGCGTGGCGGCCGCAGATGGCCTGGATGTGGCAGACGTGACCGCGGGCGGCGCCCGGCGGGCGGCCGGAGGCGGGCCGTCCGGGAATCGGGCAGTCGGCCGGCGGCGTCAAGGGGCCCGTAGCTCAGCGGTTAGAGCAGGCGACTCATAATCGCTTGGTCGGGGGTTCGAATCCCTCCGGGCCCATGGGACGGATCGCGGCGCGGGGGAGCGGGCGGTCCGGGGTGTGCGGCAAGGGCTGCGGCGGGCGTTCGGCCGGCCGATGGGCGGAGATCTGCGACCATGAAAAAGGCGAATCAGGTCCGGGCGGGCCGGTCGCGGACCGGCGTCCGGGCGGTGATGACCGGTCAGGTCGGCGTCGAGAAAAAGCCCTTCCTGGAGCGGGTGGCCCGGATCGCCGGCCGTCATGGCCGCGAGGTGGCCGTCTGCCACGTGGGCGACATGATGTACGCCGAGGCTCCCGACGTGGTTCCCGGGCGGATCCTGGACCTGCCCCGGGCCCGGCTGGACGCCCTGCGGCGCAGCGTGTTCAAGGACATCCTGCGCATCGCCGAGCAGGCCGACCACGTGCTGGTGAACACCCACGCGACCTTCCGCTGGCGGCACGGGCTGTTTCCGGCCTTCGACCACGACCAGATGCGGGACCTCGACGCCGATCTGTACTTCACGCTGGTGGACAGCGTGGACGCGGTGCACGAGCGTCTGACCCGCGACCACGTGCTGGAGCACTCGCTCAAGGACATCCTCGTCTGGCGCGAGGAGGAGGTCCTGACCACCGAGGTCCTTTCGCGGATCCTGCGCGGGCATGGGCACCACTACGTGATCGCCCGCGGGCACGAGGCGGACACCGCCGAGATGGTCTACCGGCTGATGTTCGAGCCGCAGCTGCGCAAGGTCTACCCCTCCTACCCGATGACCCACGTGATGGACCTGCCGGCGGTGCAGGCCGAGATCGCGGAGTTCCGCCGGATCCTGGGCGAGCACTTCATCACCTTCGACCCCAGCGACCTGGACGAGAAGCGCCTGCTGATCGAAGCCGGAAACGCCACCAGCCGGGGCGACCGCACCTTCACGGTCCAGGTTCACGGGCGGCCGATGGAGTTCTCGGTGATCGAGGTCTCCTCGGTGGCCAACGACATCGACGGGCAGATCTACGCCCGGGACTTCAAGCTGATCGACCAGTCGGACCTGATCGTGAGCTACATCCCCGAACTGCCCAACGGCAAGCCGTCGCTCTCCAGCGGCGTCGAGCGGGAGCTGCAGCACGCGTTCGAGTCCACCAAGGAGGTCTACGTGATCTGGAAGGCCCGGTCGGAGCCCTCGCCCTTCGTGACCCGCACGGCCACGCGGGTCTTCCGGTCGCTGCGCGAGGCGTTCGGGCATTTTCAGTCCAGAGGCTACGTGCGGGATTTCCAGCTGAGGCTCGACGAGGTGCCGGCCGGCTGATGCGCCACGCGCGCGCCGGGTGGGGAGCCCCCCAGGCTCCGGGAGGCCGACGATGAGATGGGCGATTCTTGCGGCGTGGATGCTCAGTCCGGCGCCGGTGCTGCAGGCCGTCGAGCCGGTGACCACCGGATCGCTGGTCGGCGAGATGATCGATCTGGCGCGCCTGGCGGATCTTCCGCGGCCGTACTTCCAGACGGTCCAGTTCTCCTCCTACGACCGCACGAGCGACCTGCCGGGCGGGCCGGGGTGGTTCGCCAACTCCGACGGCTTCGGCCGGGAGCCGCGTCCCAACTTCCAGGCCGTGCTGAGGGAGCCGGGCCCCGACGGCGTCGGCGAGTATCTGGTGGCCGACGTCCAGGGTCCCGGGGCGATCGTGCGGGTCTGGTCGGCGGCGGCCGAAGGCACGGTGCGGATGTACCTCGACGGCGGCGATGAGCCCGTGTACGACGGGCCGGCGCGGGACTTCTTCTCCTGGCCGCACCGCCGCTGGGCCGGGCAGGCCGGGGTCGATCCGGCCGTCCTGGAGGGCACGTTCCAGCAGCGCGACGCGTGCTACCTGCCGGTGCCGTTCGCCCGCGGATGCCGGATCGTCTGGATCGGCCCCATCGAGCGGGTGCATTTCTACGCCGTGCAGATCCGGCGCTACGAGCCGGGCACGGCCGTGGAGACGTTCACGCCCGCGGATCTCAAGCGCTACGAACCGGAGATCCGGCGGGTGGCGGCCGTCCTGCGCGACCCGGCCGGCCGCTGGACCTACGCCTCGACGGGCCCGGGGCTCCCGATCGAGGCGACGGTCCCGGCCGGCGGCAGCGCCGAGGTGCTCAGGATCGACGGGCCCGGGGCGATCGAGCGGCTCACCCTGACGGTGTCCGCGGCGGACCGCGACGCGGCCCTGCGCCAGACGGTGATGCGCATCGTCTGCGACGACTACCCATGGGGCCAGGTGCAGTCGCCGGTGGGCGACTTTTTCGGAGCCGCCCCGGGCATCAACCCGTTCAACAGCGTGCCGTTCACCGTGGCCGCCGACGGCACGATGACCTGCCGATACGTCATGCCGTTCGCCTCCTCGCTGAGCCTGGCGATCGACAACCTCGGCGACCAGGAGGTGCGGCTGACCGGCGAGGCCCTGCGGATGGACCGGCCCTGGGATCCCCAGCGATCCATGCACCTGCGGGCCCGGTGGCGCGTGAACCACGACGTGGTCGGCGACACCTGGCCCTGGGTGCAGGACATGCCGTTCCTGCTGGGCTGGGGGGAGGGCGTCTATGTGGGCACGGCGCTGATGCTGCTGAACCCCAACGAGGTGCCCTGGCCCGGCGGCAACTGGTGGGGCGAGGGCGACGAGAAGGTCTTCGTGGACGACGACGTCCTGCCCTCGACGTTCGGGACCGGCAGCGAGGACTACTTCAACTACTCCTGGTCGGCGCCGGACCTCTTCGGCTACGCCTACTGCGGCCAGCCGCGCAACGACGGCCCGGCCAATCGCGGCTTCGTGACCAACCATCGCTGGCACGTGCTGGACTGCCTGCCCTTCCGCAAGCGGATGGGGTTCTACATGGAGCTGTTCACCCACGAGCGCACCGCGGGCATGTCCTACGCCCGGATCGGCTACCATTACGCCCGCCCGGGTCTGATCGACGACCACCTGCCGATCACCCGCGCGGACGTGCGGCGTCCGGAGCTTCCAGAGCGCTTCATGCCGGCGGCGCGTCACGGCGGCTCGGGTTACACCTTCCACCAGGTCGAGGACCTGCTGGGCGAGCGGGCCGGCACCACGCTGCGCGACGGGCGGCTCTGGGCCGGCGGCCGTGTGCTGGTCTGGCGGCCGGCGCGCCGGGGCGACGAGCTGCGGCTGAAGCTGCCGGTGGCCGAGGCCGGCCGGCAGATGATGTTCCTGACGGTCATGAAGAGCCCGGCCTCGGGGCGCTTCTCGCTGCGGCTGGATGGCCAGCCTCTCAAAGGCGGCGACGTGGGCGATGTGGTGGACCTGGCGACACCGCACCACACTCTTTCCTGGAACATCCGCCTTCCCGAGGTCGAGCGGCCCGCCGGCGAGCACGCGCTGACGCTGCGCTGCGAGGGCGGACCGGACGGCGCCGAGACCGGCGAGATCGGCCTGGATTTCCTCTGGATCAAGCCGGCGAAGTGACCTGCGGACCGCAAGGCCGGACCAGGGAGGCACGGCGACCATGAGCGACTTTGTCCCCACGCGGGAGGACCGCTTCGCCTTCGGCCTGTGGACGATCATGAACCGCGGCGCCGACCCCTTCGGCGGGCCGACGCGCGAGCCGATCGACCCGCTGGAGGCGATCAGCGAGCTGGGCCGGCGCGGCGTCTGGGCGATCGAGATGCACGTCGAGGACCTCATCCCCGTCGGCAGCTCCGCCGCCGCGCGCGACCGCCTGATCCGCGAGGCCCGCCGCCGGCTGGACGAGTACGGCATGGCCTGCGTCAATGTCGGGGCCAACGTATTCTCGCACCCGGTGTTCCGCGACGGGGCGCTGACCAGCCACGACGCGAAGGTGCGGGCCCTGGCGATGCAGCGATACATGGAGGCCATCGACGTGGGCGTGGAGCTGGGCTGCACGCTGTGCGACCTGTGGTGGGGGCGCGACGGCTGCGAGTGCGACGCCGCCCGGAGCCCGCTGGAGGCCTTCAAACGGCTGCGCGAGGGTCTGAACTACCTGCAGCACTACATCGACCGCCGGGGTTATGCCGGCTACCGGCTGGCGATCGAGCCCAAGCCCAACGAGCCGCGGGGAGACGCCTACCTGCCCACCGTCGGCCACGCGCTGGGCCTGATCGCGATGCTGGACCGGCCGGACAACTGCGGGCTGGTCCCGGAGCTGGCCCACGCCCGTATGGCCGGATTGAACGCCTTTCACGAGGTCGCCCTGGCCCTGGACGCCGGACGGCTGTTCGGCCTGCACCTGAACGCCCAGAAGCCGCTGCGCTTCGATCAGGACCTGCGGTTCGGCGCCGAGGACCTCAAGGAGTCGTTCTTCGTGGTCCGGCTGATCGAGGATGCCGGCTGGACCGGTGCCCGGACCTTCGACGCCCACCCTTACCGCACGGCCGACCGGGAGGAGGTCTGGGACTTCGTCACCGGCTGCATGCGCAGCTACCTGATCCTGCGCGAGAAGGTGAAGCGGTTCAACGCCGACGCCGAGATCCAGGGGCTGCTGCGCGAGCTGCACGAACCGGACGACGGACCGCTGCCGGATCCGCAGACGCTGGCCGGCATGCATTTCGACTGGGATGAACTCGCCCGGCGCCGGCTGCATCACGAGCGGCTGGACCAGTTGACCCAGGAACTGCTGCTGGGTATCAGGTGATGGCGCGGAGGAATCGCGCGACGCCGGACATGTGGGGGTGTGTTCAAAGCGGCGACCCCCGTGGGTGACAGGTCGCCGACGGAAGGAGGATCGACCGTGAGAGGGATAACGGCATGCGTGGCGGCGGTGATCGGTCTGGCCGGCGGCCCGGCGGCGGCGGCCAACAGGCATTATTTCCCGAACCGCCCCCCGCTGGCGGAGTCGAAGTTCGCGGCCCTTCCGCTGGGGTCGGTCAGGCCGGCCGGCTGGCTGAAGGACCAGCTGGTCGTCCAGGCCAACGGGCTGACCGGTCACCTGGACGAGTTCTGGCCCAGCCTGGCCGAGTCGGCCTGGCGCGGGCCGACCGGCGAGGCCTGGGAGCGCGGGCCCTACTATCTCGACGGGCTGGTGCCCCTGGCCTACACGCTGGGCGACGAACGGCTGATCGCCAAGGTGAAATCCTGGATGGAACCGATCCTGGCCAGTGCCCGCCCCGACGGCTGGTTCGGGCCGCAGGCCAACCACGACCGCTGGCCGCTGGCCGTGGCCCTGAAGGTGCTGGCCCAGTACCACGAGGCCACCGGCGACGCCCGGGCGATGGAGGTCATCCGCGGCTATATCCGCTACCTGGCGTCCAGCCCGCCGGACTGGCCGGACAACCAGTGGCGCGGCGTGCGGGCGATGGAGCACGCGGTCACCGCCTACTGGTACTACAACCGCACCGGCGACCCCGCGGCCCTGCAGGTTGCCCGTTCGATCCACCTCCACAGCTTCGACTGGGTGACGTACTTCCTGGACTTCCCCTACAACGACGAGGCCCTGGCCCGGGGCCTGCGCTACGGGCATCCGACCCACGTGGTCAACATCGCCATGGGGCTGAAGTACCCGGGCCTGTGGGCCATGCAGTCCGGCAGCGTCCAGGAGCTCAAGGCGACGTTCGAGGGGCTCAAGAGCCTGGATGAGTTCCACGGCCAGGCCGCCGGGCGTTTCTCGGGCGACGAGCATCTCTCGGGACGCCGGCCGACCCAGGGCACCGAGCTGTGCGCGGTCGTGGAGTTCATGTTCTCGCTGGAGCAGCTGCTGGCGGCCTGGGGCGAGCCGATGCTCGCCGACCGGCTCGAGGTGCTGGCCTACAACGCCAACCCGGGCACCTGCACGCCGGACTACTGGGCCCACCAGTACGACCAGCAGTCCAACCAGGTGCTCTGCAGCGTCGCGCGGCGCGAGTGGAGCACCAACGGCGACACCTCCAACCTCTACGGCCTGGAGCCCAACTTCGGCTGCTGCACGGCCAACATGCACCAGGGCTGGCCCAAGTTCGTCGCCCACATGTGGATGGCCACGCAGGACCAGGGCCTGGCGGCGGTGGCCCTGGGGCCGTGCACGGTCACCGCGAAGGTCGCCGACGGGGCGACGGTCACGATTCACGAATCCACCGACTATCCCTTCGACGGCCGGGTGCGTTTCACCGTCGAAACCGCGGCCCCGGTGAAGTTCCCGCTGGCGGTTCGCGTGCCGGGATGGGCCCAGGGGGCGAAAATGGTCTGCGGCGGGCACGAGACGCCGGTGACCGCCGGAACGTTCGCCGCCGTGGAGCGGGAGTGGAAGTCCGGCGACGCCGCCGAACTGGTCCTGCCGATGGACGTGCGGATCGAACGGCGCTACAACAAGGCCGTCTCGGTGCTTCGCGGGCCGCTGTACTTCGCGCTGAAGATCGGCGAGGAGTTCGTCAAGCTCCAGGCCCACCACGAGACCTTCCCGGCCATCGACTGGCAGGTGCAGCCGACCACGCCGTGGAACTACGGGCTGCAGATCGACCCGAAGAACCCCGCGGAATCCTTCAGGGTCGAGACCCGCCCGCCGGCCAGGGTGCCCTTCGCCCAGCAGGATGCGCCGGTGGTGCTGAAGGTCACGGGGCGGCAGATCCCCGAGTGGCAGATGTCCAATCACCAGGCGGCCGACGTGCCGGTCAGCCCGGTGGTCTCCGCCCAGCCGCCGGTCGAGCTGGAGCTGATTCCCTACGGCAGCACGCGGTTGCGGATCACCGAGTTTCCGCTGGTCGAACCGCCGCCGGCCACGGCTCCGGCGCAGTGACGGCCGAAGGCCGCGGGTCGCGCCGGACCGTGCGGCCGGAACTCACCCGGCGGTCGCGTAGACGGCATACAGCCGGGCGTCCTCGGGCCGCGGGCCCTCGAAGATGACCTTGATGCGGACCTCCCGGTCAGGCAGCCCGATCTGCTCGCGCCCGCCCCAGCGGACCGGCACGCGCAGGCCGCCGTCGGCCACCTCCGCCCGCTCCTCGCCGCAGTAGCCGGGCAGCGGCCGGAAGCAGGCGTCCAGCAGCTCGACGGCCAGCCGGGCGTGGCGGCCGAACAGATCGGCGTTCAGGAAGACGCGCCCGCCGCCGGGTCCCAGGCGGATGGGCGAGGAAATCACGTGCGGCGGCACTTCCGGCGTCCAGGTCTGTCCTTCCAGCGGCTCGGACGCCACACCGAAGTACCCCAGCCGGTCGCGACGCCACCAGGCCAGCCGCACGCCCGTCCCGCCGCCGGGGCCCCACAGGCTGTACCAGGTGAGCGTCCGGTCGCCGACGTTCTCCATGCCCTGGCCCTGGGCCAGACGCGGGGGGTCGCCCGCCGGGCTGGCCGGGCTCCAGCCGTCCTCGCCGGCGTCGATGATCCGGAAGCCCGGCAGGGGTTCGTGATAGTGCATGCCGTCGTGGGTCACCAGCAGGCCGATGTCCATCCGCATCTGCCGGCGGTCGTCGGTCTCGCGTGAGGCGTCCCACATGCCGTACAGGCCCAGGATGACGTTGCCGCGGTCCCAGAGCCCCGCGCCCAGGTGCACCTGTCGGCCCATGTTGTGGCCGCCGAGCACCGGCGCGGGCGGCACGTCGTCGCGCCGGAATCCGACCGCGGCGGCGTCCGTCCAGTGCTCGAAATCGCAGGACAGCAGCGTGATCAGCACCCGTTTCTGAAAGCCGCGGTCCCAGCCGGCGTTCTGGGCCGACAGGCAGTAGAGCCCGCCGCGGCGCACCAGCCCCGCCGGCTCGACGCGGACGTGCGTCACCGGGTTGCGCGGCGAAGGCGTCCACCGCAGCCCGTCCGGACTGAACGCGACACAGCCCTGGTTGCGGATCGAGGGCGACTCGATCTCGCAGAACATCTTGAACCGCCGCCCCGGGTCGGGATCCTCGGGTTCATCAAGCACATTGCAGGACATGGCTTTGCCGGGCCAGTGCAGGTCCACGAGGTTGTTGTCTCTGCTGCCGTTGTAGCTGACCAGACCCAGTGCGGGCTTCTCCCAGCGGACGCCGTCGTCGCTGACCGCGTGGCAGATGCGCAGGAGATCGCCCGGAGCCCCGCCCCTGCCGAGATACCACATGCGGAACCGGCCGTCGATGCGGATCACGGTGCCGTAGTAGCTGATGTTCTCCTCGTCGGGGCTGCCGGGGCCGCCTCTGGGCAGGACCGGGTTGCCCTCGTGCCGCACGGCCGGGATGAGGCGCAGTTCGACGCCGTGCCGCAGGGGCAGGCTGAAGGTGTCGAAGGGGAACAGCACCGCCTCCTGAAGGTTGTTCTCGCCCAGGCGGATCGCGGACCCGGATTCAGGAAGGCCCGCCGGCGCGGCCAGCAGGATCGGAATCAGGAATCGCACGGCATGGCTCCGTCAATAGAACTCCACGGCAAACAGCTTCGCGTGCTTGAGCTGAAACCTCAGGATGACCGGCCGGCCTTCGTGCTTCAGCGAGGCCTGGCCTTTCCACGTCACCGGCATCGCCAGGCTGTCGCCGACCAGGTCGTCGGCATCCGCGAAGGTGCGGTCGGGAATGTCTGCGCCTTCGCCGAACCGCCGGACGGCGGTTCGGAGATACCCCGTCGGCTGGACGGAGGCATTGAGGCGGATGTGCTCGCCGGGAGGAACGACCGCGACCGTCACGAACGATCCTTCGTCGTCGCACTGGAGCGCGACCAGGCGGCCCCTGGGCCAGGTGGCCAGCCCGGAAACGCCCTCGACGCCGGGGAAGAGGCCTTTGCGGGCGCTGACGTCGCGGCCGGGATACTTGTGCGGAATCGGAACGCCGCCGTAGGGCACGCCCCACCTGTCGCCGGGATACTCGAGCAGGGCACCGGACACGGTGACGAAGCTGCCGTCGCGTTCGCCCGGCGCGCCCGGTTCGACCACCGGTCCGCCCGGAACGCGCGACCACGTCCAGCCGTCGCTGCTGGACCAGAGCCAGACACTGCCGGCATCGCGTTCCAGCTCCCACAGCCACGGCAACATCACGTGGTTGTCGGGCGCATCCGGAAGCACGGTCTTTCCGCTGGTGTACCAGACGTGACTGGGCGGCATGTCGGCGCCGGTGGTCACCATGATCTCCGGCCTGCTGAAATGGCGGAAGTCGCTGCTGACGGATCGCCCGATGGAACGGCGCCCCACGGAAATCCAGACGTCGGAATTGTCGGGAACCCAGCCCGGCTCCCGCTCGTTGACCTGCCAGGCGCGGATGTACGCGACGTATTGCCTGCGGTCCGGATCGTAATAGCAGACGTTCTGCGTATCGGCGTGCTGGATCATGAGCGGCTCGGGCAGCGAGGTCCAGTGCAGGCCGTCGGGAGAGACGGCCCCGAAAACGGCGAACACGCAGCGGAAGCCGCCGACGTCCGGCCGGCGGGCCATGGTGTCGGCCTCGCCGGGGTACTTCTGCTCGAACGCGGCCCATTCCTCGTCGGTGCAGAGGCCCAGGTAGAGCATCTTGTACCGCTCGTCCTTCGACGACGGATCGATGAACACGCAGCCGCCGTGCCAGCCGCGCGTCGAGCCGTTCAGGTCGCCGCGAAACACGATGTTGTTGTCCCGGCTGCCGGCGTAGGGGATGAGGCCGAGCCTGGGCATCTCCCAGGTCACACCGTCGTCGGATTCCGCGTAGGCCAGGCACGCGTTGTGGCCCGGGAGGATCCTGTCCCTGGTGCTGTAGGGCTCGGGATCGGGCGGCGGCCCCACGGTGTACCAGGCCTTGTATTTGCCGTTGTCATGAAGCGTCGCGGCCAGTTGACCGGGCTGGAAGGGTTCCTTCGTCGCCGGCTGGGCGACGAGTCGGATCCCGCGCGGCATGTCGATCGGCTCGAAGCGTGCCGGGCGGGTACCGTCGCCTTTGAGCCAGGCTCCGACGTTCTGCTCGCCGGCGCCGGCGGCGGCCGGATCCTGCTGGATGCGCCAGGCGAACTGGCCCTGGCGGACGTATTTCCAGCTCGCAAAGTAGATGTGCCGGCCCTTGAGCTTCACGGGCTCGCCGTAGTACGTCTGGGCCTGCGCCGCCGTGGCAGCGACCGCACACAGCAACAGGATCGACGGGTACGCATTCATGGATACCTCACCTGATCTCGAAGCTGTACAGTCTCGCCGCCCGCATGCGGAACCACAGGACGACGGGCGTACCTGTGCCGACCTTCAGCGACGACTCTCCTCTCCAGGTCACGGGCGCCTTCACCCGGTCGCCGATCAGGGGGTCGCAGTCGTCCAGCCTCCGGCCTTCGACGTCCTCCACTGCGACCCGGATGTAGCCGGCCTGGCTGGTCTGGAAGTTCAGGTGCAGCGTATCGCCGGGCAGCAGCAGCTGCTGGGTGCAGAACTCGCCCTGTTCGTCGGCGACGAGAGCGGCCAGCCGCTCCTTCTTCCAGCAGGCCAGACCGATCTGTCCCATACGGCCCCAGCGCGGATACTTGTGGGGACGGTGGTATCCTCCGTACGGCAATACGACGCGGTCGCCGGGGATCTCGGTCAGCCCGCTGCCGGCGAAGAAGCACCCGGCGTCCCAGGTTCCCTCCGCACCGGTGGTCAGGACGTCGCCGCCGGGAATCCACTGCCAGGCCGCTCCGTCGAGGCTCGAGGCCATCCGCAGCGAACAGCCGTCCACGCGCCGTTTGTAGATCGTGGGGAACATCAGGTGCATCGTCTGGGTGCCGGGGTAGAGCGACTTGCTGTTGGTGTAGCAGTCCTCCGCGGGATCGTTGCCGGCATCAGACCACAGGAGAGTCTCGGGAACGGGCCAGCGACCGAGATCCGGCGTCTCGGCCCGGCCGATGCCGCGGCGGTTCATCACCAGCGTGCGGAAGTAGCCGACATACCGCCGGAGGAAGCCGTCGTAGTAGACCACCGTCTGCGTATCGCTCATGTGCGAGAGCATGGCCCCGTCGTTGAAGGTCCAGTGCAGGCCGTCCGGCGAGACGGCGTACTGGATGATCGACCTCTTGGCCTCGCCGAAGGGGCTGACGCTCCAGGGCCGTTCCCTCTTCAGGCGGGCGATGGGGCCGTCGTCCTTGAGCATGGCCATGTAGACGACCTTGAACCGCTCCTGGGGCGGGGCGGTGGGGTCGAGAAAGACGCCGTTGCCGTGAAACGAGCCGTACGGACACCTGCGTCCGTCGATCACGATGTTGTTCTTCGTGCGGCCGTCGTACTCGCAGAGACCGAGCTCCGGCTTGGTCCAGTTCAGCCCGTCGGTCGACTCGGCGTAGCACAGCAGGTTCGCCTCGCCGTCGCCCCCGGGGGGAACGGCCTCGTACCACAGGCCGAACCTGCCGCCGAGATCCAGAAGCGTGGCGTAGCCGCCGATCATGAACTCCCAGTCGCGGTCGTTGGAAAGAACCGGGCCGATGCGCTCGGCCTGCCCGGCCGCCAGCCGGATGCCCCAGGGCACGCGATACGGCTCGCCGCGGACGTCCGGAATCTCCTGGTGGGCGAAAAGAGGAGCGCCGCTGCCGTCCGGCTTCAGCCAGGCGACCGCGCCGCACTGCACGTAGCGCCAGTCGATGAACAGGTGCGGCCCCGGCGGCAGCGGGTACGGCTCCCGGTTGTAGCCGTAGGCGAAGTAACGCGCCATGGAAGACATCGGTGGGGGGGGGGATTCAGCCGCGGGTTCCCCGCCCAGGGCGGCCCGCGCGACGGCGCCCACCGTGCCCGCCGATGCCATCTGCAGGATCCTTCTGCGTCCCAGGCGGTTCTCCCGGATGAAGCGTGACATGGGTGACCTCCTTCTCATTCGTGCAGCGTCCGCCGCATGACGGCGAACCAGTTCCATTCCCGGGCGCTCGCCGTGACCGGCGAGAGCCATCCCGCGACGTACCCGACCGCCATGGCCGACGCGAAGGCGAACACCGCCGGCCACAGGAAGCTCAGCGAACTGAAAAATGCCACATACACCCCGACCGCCGTTCCGACCAGTCCGCCGGCGAAGGCACTCAGGCTGGTCGCCCGGGTCGTGAACATCCCCAGCCAGAAGATCGCCAGCACCGGGCCCGTGAACGTCTGGATGACCTTGTTGCCGATCTCGAACAGCGTGCCCAGCCTCTCCAGCTGGCAGGCCAGCAGCGTGCCGGCCAGGCCTGCCACGACCGCCGCGACCCGCGAAAGCCGCAGCTGGAAGCGCTGCTCGGCGGGGTCGGGAGTCTCCGCGGGACGCCGGCGGCCCCGGACCAGCCGGTTGTAGAAGTCCACGAAGATGACGGTGCTCTGCGAGTTGATCGCCGAGGCGATGGCCGACAGCGAAGCGGCCATGATGGCGGCGATCACCGGGCCCGTCGTGCCGCGCGGAAACACCTTCGCCATGAAGTAGGGGAAATAATAGTCGGTGTTCCGCGCCACCCACTCCGGAAGCGCGGCCGACCGGAAATAGAGGCTCAGGGCCACGCCGACCAGCGTCAGCGTCACCATCCAGACCGAATCGCTGATCGCCGTGATCAGGAAGCCCTGCCGCACGTCGCGGATGCTGCGCGACGTCTGGAAACGCTGGACCATGACCTGGTCGCTGGTGTAGCCGGTCAGCCGGCCGACCAGCGTGGCGATGAGCACGCCGTACCAGGTCACCGGCTCGCGGAACAGGTCGACGATCCGGGCGGCCGGACCTCCCGCGGTCGCGGCCCCGGCCGCGGGGGGCGGCGACCCTTCCAGGGCGGCGGCCAGCAGCCCGCCCAGGTCGATGGGCACGTTCATGAAGATCACGACCGCCGTCAGCAGCAGTCCGCCGAACATCACCAGGAACTGGATCACCTCGGTCCAGATGACCGCCTTCACCCCGCCCAGCATCGTATAGACGGTCGCCACGACGCCGAGCACGAAGATCGTGGACTTCAGCGGCAGATGGCCCCCCGTGGCCGTGTGAAACGCCAGGCAGGGGACGTACAGCGCCGTCGCCATCCATCCCAGCCGCCAGAGGATGAAGATGGCCGCGGCCAGGCAGCGCACCGCGACGTTGAAGCGGTGTTCCAGATACTCATAGGCCGAGTACACGTCGAGCCGCCGGTACATCGGCATGGTGACGAAGAAGGCATACGGGTACAGCACGAACCACGAGAGGCTGCCCAGCACGACGGCGATGCCGTACTTCAGGAAGGCCGAAGGCTGCGTCAGATAGTCGATGCCGCTGTTGAGCGCGGCCATGAGCGAAAGCCCGATCGGCAGCCAGCTCATGTGCTTGCCGGCGAGGAAGTACTCCTTCACCGTCCGCTGGCGCCGGGAGTGAAACCAGCCGATGCCCAGCAGCATCAGCAGGTACAGCCCGATGATCGTCCAGTCGGGCCAGCCGAACGAGAGCCTGTCTTCTATCGGATGCACGCGGAATCCTTCCGTCCGGCGGCCTCTCGCGGGTCGCCGGACCCCTGCGCCGTGTATTCCAGATCGTCGAAGTACGCCTCGATGGCGTGCCCGCCGCGATGCCAGCTCAGGAAGCCGAACCGGTCGAGCGCGGCCCCGCCGGCGATCAGTTGCGGCGGCACGTCGGCCGAGACCGTCGCGTCATCGAGCGTCGCGGTGACCGTGCCCGGCCGCCCCTTGGGCCCCGGCAGGTAATGAATCGTCCAGGTGTGCGGCCGGCCGTCCGGCCGGATGATCGGGCCCCGAGGCACGACCAGCGACGTCTCGTCGGCGCTGCGCATGACGGGGCGGATGTAATGTCCGACCTCGCTGGGGCCCTCGACGAGCAGGCCCGTGAAGTTCACCGGCGGCGCCCCGATCGGCGTCCGGGCGTTGTACCAGCCGAACAGGATGGCGCTGTCGGCTCCGGCCGCCTTCAGGCAGATGCGGCCCGAAGCCTTCAGTTCGCGATCCAGCGAGAGTTCGCCGGCCGGCGTGCCATAGGCCAGAGCCTCCTGCGGCCGCGTCGCCTCGATCCGCCAGACCAGTCCGCCGATCTCGCCGGGCTCGCCGCCGGCAAGAGCGCTGTCGCGCCAGCCGAAGTCGTGCCACGGCCGGATCGCGCAGTCGTTGAACGTGGAACGGCTGCCGGCCTCGTCCCACTTCGGGTCCGTCGCGAAATCCTCCCGCTCGCCGTCGATCTGGAGGTCGTCGAGCCAGACCGTCAGGTTGTTCCCCGAGTTCTGCACGTTCAGGATGCCGAAGCGGTCGAACACCGCGCCTTCGGCGCGATGGCCCTTCACCATCGCCGCGGTGTAGACCTGTCCGTCCATGGTGAACGTGATCAGACCATCCCCGCCCGCGCCGGCCGGGTCGAACTCCAGCGCCCACGTGTGGGGCCTGCCGTCGGCGGGAATCATCGGCGTTTTCGTCGTCTGGTACGGGCCTTCGAACGTCGTGCCGCCGCCGGTCTTCCACGTCTGCGTGCCGTACTCGAAGAAGACCCGGAACCGGTCCTGCTCGCCGTCGATCCGGAACACCAGCGAATTGGGCGTCCGCCAGCCGCGCGAGGCGCTGTGGAACCAGCCGATCATCACGCCGCTGCTGCTGGTGCTCCGCGTGACGCTGAACCGGCCGGACGCGCGGAGCCGGTCGTTCAGCGTCCGGAGGGGGATCCGCCGGGCGTAACAGGCCGGCGTCAGCGAACGCCAGACGCAGCCCCCGATCTCCCCCGGGCTGCCGCCGGCATGAGCGGTCGGGCTGTAGCCGAAGTCCATCGTCTTGGTCACGCAGGCAGAGGCCGGCGGCACGTGACCGCGGGCTTCCCAGCCCGGGTCGCCGGTGAAGTCCTCCCGCACCTGAACGGGCGGAGGGCCCGCCGCGGCCGAGGCCATCGGAAAGCCCGCCGCCAGGCCGATGATCCGTAACCACATGCTCATGCTCCATCCTCCCGGAACAGCACGCCGCAGGGGGTTCAGGGGGCGAACTCAAACGCGAAGAGATGCGCCTGCCGGATCCGGAACTCCAGCCGCACGACGCGTCCTTCCAGCCCGCTCAGCGCCCGGGCGGTCCGCCCGGCGTCGCCCCAGACCACCGGCAGGCGCAGACCGTCCCCGCGGACCGGCCGGCATTCCTCCAGGCCCAGGCCCGGCACCGGCCGGTCGCCCTCCAGCACCGCGACCGCCACCGGGCCGGCCGAGCAGTCCGCGTTGACCAGCAGACGGCCGAAACGCCCGTTGACCCGCAGCGGAACCGTGGTCAGCACCGCCTGGCCGTCCGGCTCCGAGGTGCGGGCCACGTAACGGTCCAGCGGCATCTTCACCAGCCCGATCTGGCGCTCCTCGAAACGATTCGCCTTGTGCCCCGAGCGGTAGCCTCCGTAATACAGGTAAACCTCGTCCCCCACGATCAGCTGCTCGTCGATCCAGGCGTGCGAGCGGTCCCAGGAGTCCGTCGGGCCCCGGTCCAGAAACACCTCGCGGTCCCGGACCCAGTGCTCTCCATCGCGGGTCCAGGCCAGCGTCGTGTAGCCGGTGCCGAAGCCGCCGCCGCGCTCCCGCAGCCGTTCCGGAGGATCGCTGAACAGGTCGTCCCGCAGCACCTTGACCATGCCCAGACGCAGCGGCCCGCGGTCGAGGTAGCCGTTCATCGCATAGAACTGCGTGTCGCCCTCGTCGAATGCGTCGTCGGCCCGCAGGACGATCCACGGCGGCTCCCAGGATTCCAGGTCGGTCGAGACGCTCTGAAACGTCGTCCGCCGCTCGCCCCGGAAACGCGGGCCGGAAATGACGGCCGACAGCGTCGCGACAAAACGCCCGCGGAGAGAGTCCCACGAGACGTTGTTGATGTCGTGGTTGTGGCGGATCACGACCTCCGGCCGGATCAGGCGGAAGTCCAGGCCGTCCGGCGACACGGCGATGCGCAGGCCGCCCTCGTACCAGTAGCTCAGCACGTAACGGCGCGACGGATCGCCGCAGTCCGGGCCGCGGTCGAGGACCTCCGAGCCGAACTGGATGGGGCCGGGATCCCCGAGGATCCGCGCCGGCCGCCGCCAGTGAATGCCGTCCGGCGATTCCATCGTGGCCACATGCGAGCGATGGCCGCTGCGGGCCTCGTCCGCCACGCCGAACCAGATGCGAAAGCCCCCGGATGCCGGCTCCGGCCACACGGAGAAATACGGCTGATACACGCCGTCCTCTTTCCCCCGCACGAGGGGATTGGGAATCGCCGGATCGCGCCTGGGCGGAATGACCCGCCGGACCAGATCGCGGCTGGAGGCGATCAGCCCGTCATCCACGAACAGGTGCGGACCCGGCCGGACCGGAATCGCCTCGGCCGGATCCGGCCCGGCGGCGCGCGGGATGTAGACGGCGGACCGGTCAGGCGCGCCGGCATGGGCTTCCGGCACCTGGTCGGCGGCGAAGGCGGCGCCGGCCAGCACCAGAACTCCGGTCAGGGCCTCGAAACGCATGAGCCTCATCTTTTTGTCCCTCATGGCCCCGGCGGTTCTGCGGTCTCCCCGCACTTCGACCCGCGCCCGCGCATCGGGGCTCAGTAATTCGTGTACGATCCGTCCCCGCGTCGCCAGTGGGGGGGCTCGGTCATTTCGGCCGGATAGGCCCCGGCCGCCTCCAGGTTGAACTTCACCCCCAGGCCCGGCGTCGCCGGCACCGTCAGATACCCGTCTTCCTGCCGGAAGGAGCACTCGAACACGTCCGGCAGGATGTCCTGCGGCGGCCAGAGCACCTCCTGCGGCCCGGCGTTGTCGCACGCCAGGTCCAGATGCAGCGACGCAGCCGTGCAGACCGGCCCCAGCGGGTTGTGCGGCAGCAGTTTCACCAGGTGCGTCTCGGCCATGGCCGCGATCTTGCGGCCGGCGGTCAGGCCCCCGCAGATGCAGAGGTCCGGCCGCACGTAGTCGACCAGCTCCTCCTCGATCACCGTGCGGAATTCCCACGGCCCGGCCCATTGCTCGCCGGCGGCCAGGGGAACGTGCGTGTGCGCCCGGATGTGACGATAGCCGGCCGGATGCTCCGCGCGAATGGGATCCTCGACCACGAAAACCCGCAGCGGCTCGCAGGCCCGGCAGAACCACACCGCCTCCGGCGGCGACAGCCGGGTGTGCAGGTCCACCATCAGCTCCAGCGCGTCGCCCACCGCCTCCCGCACGGCGCGAAGCTGCCTCAGGGTGCGCTCCATCGCGGTCGGCGCGTCGAACACGCCGTCGATCGCGTTGGGCGACACCCGGAAGTAGCGATTTCCCTCCGCCGCCATCCGCTCGGCGGCCTGCCGGATTTCGCGGTCGTCGGCGTACAGATCGCCCTCGGCCACCGCCTTCATGCGGGGATGCTCCACCACCGGCGTCAGATAGCCCGGCTGGAAGAAGCAGGCCACCCGGTCGCGGCAGCGCCCGCCCAGCAGCTCGTAGACCGGCGCGCCCAGCGACTGGCCCTTGATGTCCCACAGGGCGATGTCGATCGCCGAAAGAGCCGAACCGATCAGCCGGTCCGCCGGGTAGAACCCGCCCCGGGCCATCCGCTGCCAGAGGTGCTCGATGCGCATGGGGTCCTCGCCGACCAGCCAGCGCTTCAGATGCAGCACCGCCCCCTCGACGGCCTTCCACCGCCGCTGCAGCCCGGCCTCGCCGACGCCGGTCAGGCCTGCGTCGGTATGCACCAGCACCGGCACCAGCGTGCGCCCCGGTGCCTGAACCGGATGAACCGTGATGTCCGTGATCCGCATCAGTCAGCTCCTGTCGGCCTCCCGCGACGGGGCGACCGGGAGGTCGGTCAGCGTCGCCGGGCCTCCCACATCGCCGGATCGACCAGGTACTCCGGCCTCCGGCCGCCGAGCACCGCCACGGCGTTATCGATCGCCAGCCGGAAGACCGCATGCACGCCTTCGATCGCCCGGTTCCCGTGGTGCGGGGCGAAGACGACGTTCGGGAGGTCCAGCAGCCGGCGATCGCCCTCCGGAGGCGGGTCGTCCAGGCCCGCGCCGGCGATCCGGCCGGACAGCACGGCCTCCACCAGGGCCTCATGGTCCACCAGCTCGCGCCGGGCAGTGTTGATCAGGAAGGCCGTCGGCTTCATCATCGCCAGCTCGCGCCGGCCGATCATGTGCCGGGTGCCGGCATCCAGCCGGACGTGCAGCGACACGAAGTCGCTGGCCCCCAGCAGCGTGTCCAGGTCCGTCAGCCGGATGCCGTGCCGCCGCACGAAGGCCTCGTCGGGCGACGGCTCCGCCGCCAGCACGGACATGTCGAACCCCGCCGCCCGCCGGGCCACCGCCTTGCCGATTCGCCCCAGGCCGATGATGCCCAGCGTCCTGCCCCAGACCGCCGTGCCCATGCCCCGCGCGTGGTCGCCCCGGCAGATGCGCTGGTGATAGGCCGGAATCTGCCGCGCCACCGCCAGCATCAGCCCCATCGCCATGTCGGCCACCACCTCCACGCCCTCCGTCGCCGGCGCGAAGGTCACCACGATGCCGCAGGCACGGGCTGCTTCCACGTCCAGCCAGTCCCAGCCGCTGGCGGCGATGCTCAGAACCCGCAGACAGCGGTGCCGCTCCATCTGTCCGGCGGTCGGCAGGTGTCGCACCGCCGCCGGCAGGATCACGGCCTCGACGCCCTCCAGCAGCCCATCGGCCCGCCGTTCGTCCAGGCTCGCGAAGGCCGGGTCGCCCCGCCAGGACACCCCCGTGGCGTCCAGGTACGCCCGGTGAGCATCGAGCACCTCCAGGCAGGTGGGGTTCAGCACCAGCAGTCGCGGTCGATCGGTCATCCCTCCGCCACCACCTGCAGTTCGCAGTATTCCATCAGACCCTCGACCCCGCCCTCGCGCCCGTAGCCGGATTCCTTCATACCGCCGAACGGGGCCTCGGGCGTCGGACCGGTGCCGGTGTTCAGCCCGACGTGCCCGAAACGCAGCCGGCGGATCATCCGCCCGGCCCGACGGGCATCGCCGGTGAAGAGATAGGCCGCCAGGCCGAACGGCGTGCTGTTGGCCGCTTCGATCACCTCCTCCTCGTCGCGGAAGGTGCTGATCGCCACCACCGGTCCGAAGGTCTCCTCCCGGCAGACCAGCATGTCGGGCTTCACGCCGGTCAGCACCGTCGGCGGATAGAACGCGCCCCAGTCATTCGCCGGCCGCGGAGGGTCGTTCCCCGCCAGCCGCCGGGCGCCGCCGCGCAGGGCGTCGGCCACGTGGGCCGCGACCTTGTCGAAGGCCGACCGGTCGATCAGCGGTCCGATGTCCGTCTCCGGGTCCATGCCGTCGCCCACCTTCAGAAGCGAGGCCCGCCCGGCGACGGCCTCGCTGAACGCCCCGGCCAGATCCTCGTGCACGTAGACCCGGTTGGTGCACACGCAGGTCTGTCCGCCGGCCCGGAACTTGTTGGCCATCAGCGCGTCCAGCGCCGCGGCCGGATCGGCGTCGGGGAAGACGATGAAGGGCGCGTTTCCGCCCAGCTCCATCGCCAGACGCTTGACGTGCGGAGCCGTCTGCCGGGCCAGCAGCTTGCCCACCTCCGTCGAGCCGGTGAAGCTCACCACCCGCACCGCCGGATGCCGGCAGAGCACCTCGCCGATCGGTCCGGCCGGCCCGGTCACCACCTGGATCCTGCCGGCCGGCACGCCCGCGCGACGGGCCAGGCCCCAGACCGCCAGTGTGGACAGCGGAGTCTGTGCCGCCGGCTTGATCACGGCGCTGCATCCGGACGCCAGGGCCGGAGCGAGCTTCTTGCCCAGCATGGCCAGCGGAAAGTTCCACGGCGTGATCAGCCCGGCCACGCCCGCCGGGCGCCGGTGGATGGTCCAGCGGCAGCTGCGAGGACCCTCCGGCAGCACTTCGGGTTTCAGGCGGTCCATCTGGCGGGCGAAGAAGGTGAAAAAGCCCGCCGTGTACTCGACCTCGGCGACGGATTCCTTCAGCGGCTTGCCGTGCTCGAGGGTGATGATCCGGGCCAGCTGGGGCTTGTGGGACGCCAGCAGCCCGGCGATGGCCTCCAGCCAGGCCCGCCGCGTCTCCAGGGGCGGTTCCGGCTCCAGCGCCGCCGCCGCCCGGTCCACCGCGGCGCCGGCATCCCCGGCGGACATGCGCGGCAGACGGGCCAGCACATCGCCGCGGGTCTTGTCGCGGACTTCGAAGCAGTCCTCCGAAGATCCAGCCCGGCCGTCGGCCAGGAGGTCGATTCCATCCAGCAGCTCCGACGCGAGCATCAGCATCCCTCCTTCAGGCAGCCGGTCACGGCCCCGGCCATCTGCACGGTCGTCAGACGGCCGCCCAGGTCCGGCGTGCGGGCTCCCGAAGCCAGGGCTTCGTCCACCGCCCGGCGGATCGCTTCGGCGGCCGCCGGCTCCCCGAGCCACTCCAGCATCGTCGCCCCGCTGAGGATCTGGGCGACCGGATTGGCGATGCCCCGGCCGGCGATGTCCGGCGCCGAGCCGTGCACCGGCTCGAACATCGACGGATGCCGGCGCTGGGGGTTGATGTTGGCGCTGGGGGCCAGCCCCAGTCCGCCGATGATCGCTCCGCCCAGGTCGCTGAGGATGTCGCCGAACAGATTGCTGGCCACCACGACATCGAAACGGCCGGGACGGCGGACGAAGTCCATGGCCGCCGCGTCCACATGCAGACGGTCGGCCTCGACGTCCGCGTATTCCGGCCGCAGGGCCTCCAGAACCTCGTCCCACAGCACCATGCCGTAGCGCAGGGCGTTGGACTTGGTGATCATCGTGAGCCGGCGCCGTCGCGTCCGGGCCAGCTCGAAGCCGAAGCGCAGGATACGCTCGACCCCCCGGCGGCTGTGCACTGCGGTCTGCACGGCCACCTCCTCCGGCTCGTCGCGCCGCACCCGCCCGCCGCAGATCGAGTACTCGCCCTCGGAATTCTCGCGTACCACCACCAGGTCGATGTCCCCCGGCCGGGC
>Ga0129299_1000596_pt1 | contig 23250 bp, 28 predicted proteins | sample ConPoolayeCmetaG_FD_94477 | JGI IMG/M metagenome (GOLD analysis project Ga0129299, IMG submission 94477) | Hot spring microbial mat communities from California, USA to study Microbial Dark Matter (Phase II) - Cone Pool mat layer C metaG ...
AACTGATGCAATATCTCTTGTGGTATAATACCCAAAGACCTCATTGGAGCTTAAAACTTCTCTCTCCTGTGGATTACCTAATTAAAAATAACTATCAGTCCAAAATGTGTTGGACTAATACAAAGACTTGACAAGATTTGAGGAGACAAGTAAGATGTAGTTGTCTATGTCAATAAAGTTATATTTTGTGGTAATTTAATTACCGATGTCTCGTTTTTGTAATCTTACAAAAAGGAGTTATTTTTTATGATAACAAAACGGAAATATTTTTCGAAAATTACCGATGTTGTCTCGCCGCCTGATTTAATTGAAATCCAAACTCAAAGTTATAAATGGTTTTTGGAAGAGGGATTAAGGGAACTGCTCGAAGAAATTTCTCCTATTGAGGATTTTATAGGCAAAAATCTTGAACTTCATTTTCTGGATTATGTTATTGAAGAACCAAAATATGATGAAAAAACAGTTCGGGAACGCAACCTTTCCTATAAAGCGTCAGTCAGATGTAAGTTGAGGCTGGTGATCAAGCCAACCGGCGAGATTAAAGAGCAAACAGTGTTTTTAGGCGATTTTCCCCTGATGACAAAACAAGGGACTTTTATTATCAATGGCGTTGAAAGAGTGGTGGTTAGTCAGATTTCGCGTTCGCCCGGTGTACTTTTTACTTCAGAGAGAGTTTTTCAGGAAGAGCTTTTTGGAGCAAAGATTATTCCTAATCGGGGAGCGTGGCTGGAGATTGAGACTTCTTCGAGGGGGGTGATCACGGCTAAAATTGATCGAAAAAGAAAGCTGCCAGTGACGGCGCTTCTCCGGGCCTTTGGTTGTAGTAGCAATGAAGAGCTTTTTAAAATTTTTGCCGATGTTAATACCGATCCCAAGAAGGATTTTATAAAAAATACAATTGAAAAAGATCCCGCGACTTCCGAGGAAACAGGATTGATGGAGTTCTATCGCCGTGTCAGGCCGGGAGATTTGGTAACAGTGGAAAACGCCCGACTGTTGCTTTTTAATATGTTTCAAAACTTCAGGCGTTATGATTTAAGCAAGGTCGGCCGTTATAAAATGAATAAAAGATTAGGAATCGAAACACCGATTGATCGAGAGCATCGAGTTTTGAAGAAAGAAGATTTAATAGCAGTGGTCAGAGAAATTATTAGGCTTCATAATACACCGGGAAGTCGGGCTGATGATATTGACCATTTAAAAAATAGAAGAGTCCGATCAGTGGGAGAGCTCGTTCAAAATAAAGTTAGAGTGGGGCTTCTTCGGATGGAAAGAATCGTTAAAGATCGAATGAGCGTTTCGGATTTGGCCACAGTGACCCCGGCACAGCTGATTAATGTTCGGCCGGTGGTTGCTGTGCTTCAGGAATTTTTTGCTTCTTCCCAGCTTTCCCAATTTATGGATCAAACTAATCCGCTTTCAGAACTTGAGCATAAAAGAAGGCTTTCAGCAATGGGGCCTGGCGGACTTTCAAGAGAACGGGCTGGTTTTGATGTCCGTGACGTTCACTCCTCGCACTATGGCCGGATTTGCCCGATTCAAACACCTGAGGGTCCAAATATCGGTTTGGTCGGCCATATGTCCTGCTATACAAAAATTAATGAGTATGGCTTTTTGGAAACGCCTTATCGCTGGGTGATGCGAAAAATTCAAAATAAACCGGAATTAACCAGGGGGAGGATTTTGCGAGAAGATCTTTATGATGAAAAAGGAAGATTAATTGGGAAGATTGATGATAGAATTACAGCAGAAATGGCGGCAAAAATTGCAAAACTCCCAAACGATCGAATTAGAATTAAGCCCGTGGTTACTGATAAAATCGTTTATCTTGACGCCGAAGAAGAAGAAAAAACTGTTATTGCCCAAGCAAACGCACTGCTTGATGAAGAAGGCCACTTCATTGAAAAAAGAGTAGCTTGCCGAAATCACGGCGAACCAGATGTGGAATCAGTTGAGAAGATTGATTATATGGATGTTTCTCCAAAACAGATTGTCAGTATTGCTACCGCCCTTATTCCCTTCGTCGAACACGATGATGCTAATCGCGCCTTGATGGGGTCAAATATGCTTCGTCAAGCTGTTTCTTTAATAAAACCCCAAGCGCCGTTGGTGGGTACGGGGATGGAGGAGCTTACTGCCAGAAACTCTGGTCAGATGATTATTGCCGAAGACGACGGTGAAGTTTTAGAAGCTACTGCTTCCAGAATATTAGTAAAAGAAAAGAAAAAGGGAGTGAAAGAATACAAATTAGTTAATTTTGTTCGTTCAAATCAGGGAACTTGCATCAATCAGAGGCCTTTGGTAGTTTCTGGTCAAAAAGTTAAAAAGGACGACATTTTGGCTGATGGATTTTCAACTGATAATGGGGAACTTGCGCTGGGCCAAAACATTTTAGTGGCTTTTATGCCCTGGGAAGGTGGGAACTATGAGGATGCGATTTTAATTTCGGAAAGACTCGTTCAAGATGATCGTTATACCTCAATCCATATCGAGCAATTTTCTGTTGATGTTCGCGAAACTAAACTTGGGCCGGAGATCGTGACAAGAGATATTCCTAATGTCGGGGATGAAGCCTTGCGGAATCTCGACGAAGACGGAATTATTCGGATTGGCGCCGAAGTAACCGCCGGAGATATTTTAGTAGGGAAAATAACACCGAAAGGCGAAACAGAACTGACGGCAGAAGAAAGATTGCTTCGAGCAATTTTTGGCGAGAAAGCGCGAGACGTAAAAGACGTTTCCCTTCGTTTGCCTCATGGCGAACATGGTAAGGTTGTGGGGATCAAGGAATTTACGCGGGAGGCAGGAGATGAATTACCAACCGGAGTGATTAAAACGATCCAAGTTAGCGTTGCTCAAATGCGCAAAATTTCTGTGGGCGATAAAATGGCGGGAAGGCATGGGAATAAGGGAGTAATTTCTAAAATTTTGCCTCAAGAGGATATGCCTTATCTCGCGGATGGCACGCCGGTGGATATTATTTTAAATCCTTTGGGCGTAGTGACTCGAATGAACATCGGTCAGATTTTGGAAACACATTTGGGTTGGGCCGCTCATGCCTTAGGATACAAGGTAGCTTCGCCGGTTTTTGAAGGCGTAAGTTTTGACAAAATAAAAGAGGAATTAGTAAAAGCAAAACTGCCCGAAAGCGGTAAAGTGGTTCTTTTCGACGGTAGGACAGGCGAGCCCTTTGATCGCTCGATAACAGTGGGTTATATTTATATGCTTAAGCTTTCTCACCTTGTTGAGGATAAAATTCATGCTCGGTCAACTGGTCCTTATTCGCTTGTGTCTCAACAGCCATTGGGCGGAAAGGCGCAGTTTGGCGGCCAGAGATTTGGCGAGATGGAGGTTTGGGCGCTCGAGGCTTATGGCGCCGCCCATACCCTCCAAGAAATTTTGACAATAAAATCCGATGATGTTTTGGGTCGGGCCAGAGCTTATGAATCGATAATCAAAGGCGAAGATATTAAAAAGCCATCGACCCCGGAATCATTCAATGTTTTAGTCAAGGAGCTTCAGGGATTGGGTTTGAGCGTTGAACTTTTGCGCGGAAAGGAAGGTGAAAAAATAGAGGTTATCAAAGCCGAAGATTTGATTGAGGCAGAGGCGGAAGAGTTGGCAAGAAATGAAATACTTCAGCTTGGAAGTCAGGAGATCGAGGTAGCTGATGTTGAGGCTTTGGGTTCAATGGAAGAAGGAGGGGCAGTCGAGGAGATGGTCGAAAAAGAAGGAAGTGCGGAGGAATAAATAAAATGAGAAACGAGTCAACAGAAGAAAAAAAAGTGACCACCGATTTCGATGCTATTAGGCTTTCTTTGGCTTCTCCAGAAGAAATTTTAGAATGGTCTCATGGCGAGGTGACGAAGCCAGAGACGATAAATTATCGAACTCAAAAACCAGAACGCGACGGTTTGTTTTGTGAAAGAATTTTTGGACCAACCAAAGATTGGGAATGTTATTGCGGTAAATACAAAAAAATTCGTTACAAGGGGATTGTGTGTGATAAGTGTGGAGTAGAAGTGACACGTTCGATTGTTAGACGCGAACGGATGGGACACATTGAGCTTGCGGCTCCAGTTTCGCACATTTGGTTTTTACGAGGGGTGCCCTCGCGGCTTGGTTTGGTATTGGGAATGTCAGTTAGAGATTTGGAGCGAGTTATTTATTTTGCAAGTTTTATTATTACTGATGTTGAAAAAACTAAAAAAGAAGAGATTCTTAAAAAATTAAAATTAGAATTTGAAGAATATAGCCGAGATTTAAAAAAAGAATACGAGAGAAAGATAAAAGAAGCGAAGCCACAAAGCACCGACGGAGCGGATAGCAAGCAATTTTGGCAAAAAGAACTAGAGCAAAAACTTGTTAACATAAAAAAAGCCTATGAAGACGCTGTGACAGAAATAAATTCAGTAAAAAAATTTCAAATAATTTCTGAATCAAAACTTTTAGATCTTGAAGAAAAGTACGGTACATTTTTTAATGCCGAGATTGGAGCGGAGGCAATTTTAAAATTAATTAAAGAAGTTAATATTGAAAAAACAATTTCTAGTCTTCGAAAGGAAGCAGAAGAGGCAATTGGTCAGCGCAAGAAAAAACTTATAAAAAGACTTCGTCTTTTTGAAGGATTTAGGCGAGCGGGGATTAATCCCGAATGGATGATTTTGAGAAGAATTGCTGTGATTCCGCCTGATCTGAGACCAATGGTTCAGCTTGATGGGGGAAGGTTTGCCGCTTCAGACTTAAACGATCTTTATCGAAGGGTGATTAATCGCAACAATCGACTAAAAAGATTAATAGAGTTAGAAGCTCCGGAAGTTATAAAGAGAAATGAAAAACGGATGCTTCAAGAGGCAGTAGATGCTTTGATTGATAATGAAGCAAGGAGGGGAAAAGTTGTCGCAACGGTGGGAAGCAAGAGAAAATTAAAATCCTTGTCTGATATTTTAAAAGGAAAGCAAGGAAGATTCAGGCAAAATCTTCTTGGAAAAAGAGTTGATTATTCTGGTCGGTCAGTAATTGTGGTAGGTCCAGCATTGAAGCTTTATCAATGTGGTATTCCTAAGCAAATGGCACTTGAGCTTTTTAAGCCATTTATCGCTGGCCAATTGATAAAAAGGGGGTTTGCCCATAATGTCAAAGCCGCTTCAAAACTAATTGAGCAGGGAAGTGGAGAAGTTTGGGATATCTTAGAAGAAATAACCAGACAGCATCTTGTGCTTTTAAATCGCGCGCCAACGCTTCATCGTCTTGGAATTCAGGCTTTTCAGCTTGTCTTAATTGAAGGTAAGGCAATTCAGATTCATCCTCTTGTTTGCGCCGCTTTTAATGCTGATTTTGATGGCGACCAGATGGCGGTTCATGTGCCAATTTCCGCAATGGCCCAAGAGGAAGCTTCAGAAATTATGCTTTCCTCAAAAAACCTATTAAAACCCGCGGCAGGCGAACCTGTGGTTGCGCCGACGCAGGATATGATTTTGGGTTGTTTTTATCTTACTCTTATCAGAGAGGGCGCCAAGGGTGAAGGAAAACACTTTTCTTCTTCGGACGAAGCTTTAATGGCTTACCAGTTGGATGAAGTGGATATTCAGGCAAAGATAAAAGTTAAGTTTGATGACGGTCTTCGAGAGACTTCGGTGGGAAGAATAATTTTTAATAGTATTTTGCCCAAGGGGATTGATTTTGTTGATCAGGTGATGGATAAAAAAGGTCTTCGTAAAATTGTTGCTGAAGTTTTTAGTAATTGTGGCGGAGAGGAAGCGGCGAGATTTGTTGATGAAATCAAAAAACTGGGATTTGAATTTGCAACCAAGGCTGGTTTTACAATTTCGATCACGGATATTATTGTTCCTGAAACCAAAAAAAATCTTGTGACTGAAGCTGAGAAAAAAATTGAGGAGATAAAGCTGCAATTTAAAAAAGGTTTGATAACCGAAGAGGAGCGTTATTTGAAAACGCTCTCAGTTTGGACAAGGACAACCGAGGCAGTTGAAAAAACAATTGTTGATAATTTTAGTCACAGTAATCCCGTTCATGCGATTCTTTCTTCCGGCGCCAGGGGGTCAATATCGCAATTAACGCAGCTTGCGGGAATGAAGGGGTTAGTGGTAAATCCGGCTGGTCAAACCATTGAACTTCCAGTGAAAGCGAATTTTAAGGAAGGATTATCGGTTCTTGAGTACTTCATTTCTACACATGGCGCAAGAAAAGGGAGATCTGATATCGCGTTAAGAACAGCGGATGCTGGCTATTTGACGAGAAGATTGGTTGATGTTTGTCAGGACATCGTGATTACTTCTTCAGATTGCGGCACAAAAAATGGTATTCGATTCAGCAAGACGGAAAGCGAAGAAGCTGGCGAGTCGTTTACCGATAGAATCATGGGAAGAGTTTTACTTAAACCCGCGCTTGATTCAAAATCCGGAGAAGTTTTGCTAGAGGCAGGAACATTAATCAGCGAAACCAACATTAATCAAATTTTGGAGAGAAGCGATGCGGTGGAGGTGCGATCGCCACTGACTTGTGAAAAGGAATGGGGGATTTGTCAGCAATGCTATGGCAGAAATTTAGCAACCGGCCGATTGGTTGATTTAGGTGAAGCTGTTGGAATTATCGCAGCTCAGTCAATTGGTGAGCCGGGAACCCAGTTGACAATGCGGACCTTTCATACAGGCGGGGTAGTTGGTCTTGATATTACACAGGGCCTGCCTCGAGTCGAAGAGTTGTTTGAAGCGCGATCGCCCCGAAGCCCAGCAGTGATCTCAGAGATTACGGGAAGAGTAGCGATTAGACCTCAAGGGAATCAGATTTTGATAAATGTCACAGCGATTGAAAGCGAGAAAGATGAATACCCGCTTGGAGGTGGTTATAAAAGCGTGGTGAAGGTGGGCGAAAAAGTTATTGCTAAGCAAGTGTTGGCAAAAGCTCCTGGGAAAAAAGCGATTAGAGCTAAAAACCCCGGAGAAGTAAAAATTGAAAAAGATAAAATTATAGTAGTCCATGAAGGGCTCGTTTCAAAACTTTATACCGTGTCTTCGCAGATTGATGTAATTGTTCGCGATGGCGATTTTATTAAAAAAGGTCAGGCTCTAACCGAAGGGCACCTCGATCTTCAGATGATGCTGGCTTTAGTTGGGAAGAGAGAAGTTGAAAAATATATTATCAAAGAAGTTCAGGGAATTTATGCTTCTCAGGGGCAATCGATCAACGATAAACATCTAGAGATTGTTATTCGACAGATGTTTTCCAAAATAAAAATAGTTGATCCAGGTTCAACTGATTATCTGCCGGGAGAGATTGTTAATAAGTGGAAAATAATGAAAGAAAACATAAGCTTGATAAGAGAGAAAAAAGTTCCTGTTAAAACAGAGGATTTGCTTTTAGGAGTAACAAAGGTTGCTCTTTATACCGATAGTTTCTTGTCCGCTGCTTCATTTCAGGAAACGACTTCGATTCTAATCGAAGCGGCGATTACTGGTAAAATCGATCGCCTAAAAGGGTTAAAAGAAAACACGATAATTGGCAAACTTATCCCAGCCGGGACAGGGTTTAGATCTAAATTTGGACCGGAAGGAGTGAAATAATTTTATTTGGACGGCTGGTAACTAAGTTTTCTCTTGCAAAAAATTAATTTTTGTTTTAAAATAACTCGGTAAATCAGCAAATATGCCAACAATAAATCAATTGATTAGAAAAGGAAGAAAAAAGTCTTTAAAGAAAAGTAAAGCGCCAGCTTTACAGAGAGGGTTTAATTTATTGAAACAGCAGCCACTAGTTTTTAAAAAAGGCGCTCCTCAAAAGCGAGGCGTTTGTATAAAGGTAACGACGACTACTCCCAAAAAACCAAATTCGGCTTTGAGGAAGATTGCTCGGGTGAGGCTCACCAATGGTATGGAAGTAACAGCGTATATCCCCGGCATTGGTCATAATTTGCAGGAACACTCGGTAGTGACGATTAGGGGGGGCAGAGTTAAAGATTTACCTGGTGTGCGCTATCACATTATTAGAGGGAATCTTGATGCAGCAGGTGTTGAAAACCGGAGGCAGGGAAGATCAAGATACGGGACAAAGAAGGGGTAAGAAACTAAAACTTAAAACCAAAAATTAAAAAATATAAAAATTAAACTTTGGATGACAAAATTTTAATTACAAAATTTTTTATATTTTATTTTTAATTTTTTAATTTTACCGAAGGTAGATTATGCCCAGAGATCCAAGAAAAGTAGAAAAAAGAGCAATTATGGCAGACCCCAAGTATAATTCTAAATTGGTTGCTAGATTTGTTAATAAATTAATGATTAAAGGCAAAAAAAGTACTGCCTTTTCGATTATTTACAAAACCTTTAGTATTATTGAAAAAAAACTCCAAAAAGATCCTTTGGAAGTCTTTGAGCAGGCAATAAAAAACGTTTCTCCAGTTGTCCAGGTTCGACCACGACGAATTGGCGGAGCAACATATCAGGTGCCGATTGAAGTTAAAAAGGACCGAAAATTAATTTTGGCAATCCAATGGATTATTGGGGCGGCAAGATCAAAGAAGGGGCAATCAATGGCAGTAAGACTTGCCGATGAATTGATAGATGCTGCCAACAACACCGGCATTGCTATTAAGAAAAAAGAAGATACTCATCGAATGGCTGAAGCCAACCGTGCTTTTGCTCATTATGCAAGGTTTTAATAAGAGAGGGAAGGAATGGAATCAAGAGTATTAAAAATTATTTTAGCCACTTTTATTTTTGCAATTCTTTCGCAGGCTGTTCATTCTTTAGGCACTTTTTGGGAAATGGAATTTTATCAAGATCCTCAATATTTTAGCGTTTGGAGCAAGCTAATGATGCCCAAGGCCGGTTCACCGCCTTTAAGTTTTTATGGTTTTTCTCTACTTTTCAGTTTAATTAATGGATTCATTTTTACTTTGATTTATAATTTATATTTTTCAAAAATTCCAACCACATTGTTGAAAAAAGGTATTGTTTTTGGCATTGTTGCATTTTTATTTTGGGGACTTGGGAGTTTTTTGGAGACTGTATTAATTATCAATCTTCCAATTTCGCTCCTTTTTTCTTGGCTTGTCCAAAGTTTGGCGATTTGTTTAGGCGGCGCTTTGATAGTTGCTAGGATTTTTCGTTAATCAAGAGTTGGCAACAATCTTTTCTTGACTTGGATTAAAATTACTGATAATTTAATTTCTTGAAGAGAGGGAACGCTTAAGAAGGAAGACAGTTTTTAAAGATTTTATAACTTCCTCAAAGCGGAGGAAGTTTTTTTGGAGCTAAAGAAAATAAAGAAAGTGTATTATGGCCAGAGAATATCCAATTGAAAAAACTCGTAACATTGGCATTATTGCTCATATTGATGCCGGGAAAACCACCGTGACAGAGCGCATTCTTTTCTATACAGGAAAGACTTACAAGATTGGGGAAGTTCACGAAGGGGAGGCAGTGATGGATTGGATGGAGCAAGAAAGAGAGCGGGGGATTACAATTACTTCAGCGGCAACAACTTGTTTTTGGGCGCCGTTCGGAACAGAAGATAGGTACCGAATTAATATTATTGATACGCCGGGGCACGTTGATTTTACGGTTGAAGTTGAGCGGAGTCTGCGGGTTCTTGATGGCGGGGTCGTTGTTTTTGACGGTGTTGCAGGCGTGGAACCGCAATCAGAGACTGTTTGGCGCCAAGCCGATAAATATAAAGTACCGCGGATATGTTTTATAAATAAAATGGATCGTATGGGAGCTAATTTTAATTTCTGCGTTGATTCTATCAGAAAACGTCTTCAGGGTAATATTGCAATTTTATCTTTTCCAATCGGAGCGGAAGATAGATTTGAAGGAACAGTGGATCTTATTAAAATGAAAGCTTTGAAATACAGCGGCAATTGGGGCGAAGAGGTTTTAGAAGAAGAAATTCCGGATGACTTGAAAGAAGAAGCAAAAACAGCCCGCGAAAAACTCTTGGAGCAAGTTGCAGAAACAGATGAGATTTTATTAGATAAATTCATCAATAAAGAGGAAATTAGCGAACAAGAGATAAGAGGGGCAATTAGGAAAGCAACGATCTCGGGAGAACTTTTCCCGGTGCTTTGCGGTTCAGCCTTAAAAAATAAAGGAGTTCAGTCTCTCCTTGATGCAATTGTTTGGTATCTTCCGAGCCCATTAGATATTCCCGCTGTTAAAGGAAAATCTCCAAAAACCGAGGAGATAATTGAACGAAAAACTTCAGATGAAGAGCCATTTTCAGCTTTAGCTTTTAAAATAGCATCAGACCCATTTGTAGGGAAACTGGCTTTTATTAGAGTTTATTCCGGAGTGCTTCAGGCTGGTTCCTATGTCTATAATGCTAGTAAAGACGAAAAAGAAAGAATTGGTCGAATTTTGAGGATGCATGCCAACAAAAGAGAGGAAATAAAAGAAATTTGCGCGGGGGACATTGCGGCAGTTGTCGGGTTGAAAAATACTACCACTGGTGATTCTTTGTGTGATGAGGCCAAACCTATAATTTTAGAATCAATCATTTTCCCGGAACCCGTGATTTCAGTAGCAATCGAACCGAAGACTAAGGCCGATCAGGAAAAAATGGGAATTGCTCTTTCCAGGCTTTCCGAAGAAGATCCGACTTTTAAGGTTAAAACCGATGAAGAAACTAATGAAACAATAATTGCGGGTATGGGCGAGTTGCATTTGGAGATAATTGTTGATAGAATGAAAAGAGAGTTCAAGGTTGAAGCTAATGTCGGCAAACCTCAAGTTGCTTATAAAGAAACCATAAAAAAAGCAGTTGAAGCAGAGGGTAAATTTATAAGGCAGTCTGGCGGTCGGGGACAATATGGTCATGTTTGGCTGAAGCTTGAACCTAGGGAGCGAGGAAGCGGGTTTGAATTTATTAACAAAATTGTTGGTGGAACCGTTCCCAAAGAATATATTCCAGCTGTTGAAAAGGGCGTTAAAGAAGCTATGGATAGGGGCGTGATTGCCGGTTATCCTCTGGTTGATTTAGCGGTTACAATTTTCGATGGCTCCTATCATGAAGTTGATTCATCGGAAATGGCTTTCAAAATTGCTGGTTCGCTGGCTCTCCAAGAGGGTGTAAAAAAGGCCTCGCCGATTTTACTGGAGCCAATAATGAAAGTTGAAGTGGTTACCCCCGAAGAATTTATGGGAGAGGTTATTGGCAATCTTAATTCCAAAAGAAGTCAGATTATCGGGATGAGCGAACGGGCAGGCGTAAAAGTGGTTGAAGCTCGGACGCCCTTGGCAGAGATGTTTGGTTACGCGACTACTCTTCGTTCGATGACACAAGGTCGGGCTTCCTACACAATGGAGTTTCACCACTACGAAGAGGTGCCCAGAAACATTGCCGAGGCGATAACCCAAAAATCCTCTTCACCTTCTTAAAAAAATACTTTATAATTTAATAGACATAATTTAAAATCCATAGGAGGTTTTTTTATGGCAGAGCAAAAATTTGAAAGAACTAAACCCCATCTTAATGTGGGGACAATCGGTCACGTTGATCATGGGAAGACGATGTTGACAGCGGCGCTTACCAAAGTATTGGCCGCCTCGGGCCAGAAGGCAGAAGTTAAATCCTATGAGGAAATTGATAAAGCGCCAGAAGAAAAAGAACGTGGGATTACCATTAATACCGCTCATGTCGAATATGAGACGCCAGCAAGACATTATGCTCACGTTGACTGTCCCGGTCACGCTGACTACATTAAAAACATGATTACTGGTGCGGCTCAAATGGACGGCGCGATCTTAGTAGTTTCCGCTGCTGATGGGCCAATGCCGCAAACCAGGGAGCATATTTTGCTTGCAAGGCAGGTTGGAGTTCCTTACATCGTGGTTTTTTTGAACAAGGTTGATATGGTGGAAGACCCAGAGCTTATCGGGTTGGTGGAAGAAGAGGTTAGAGACTTGCTTTCAAAATATGAGTTTCCTGGCACAGACATTCCGATTGTTAGAGGGTCAGCTTTAAAAGCTTGGGATTGTGGTTGCGGCAAAAGAGATTGTCCGAATTGCGGCCCAGTGCTTGAACTTGCAGGAGCCCTTGACACCTATATTCCGGAGCCAGTGAGAGATATTGATAAGCCGTTTTTAATGCCGGTCGAAGATGTTTTTTCTATCAAAGGAAGAGGGACGGTGGCTACAGGAAGAGTTGAAAGAGGAGTAATTAAGGTAAATGAAGAAGTAGAAATCGTTGGTCTTAAGCCGACAGCAAAAACAGTAGTTACCGGAGTTGAAATGTTTAGAAAATCATTGGATCAAGGTCAAGCCGGCGATAATATTGGTTTGTTGTTACGGGGTATTGAGCGGGAAGATATTGAGCGAGGGCAGGTAATTGCGAAACCAGGTTCAATTACTCCTCATACAGAATTTGAAAGTGAAATCTATGTTTTAACAAAAGAAGAAGGCGGCAGGCATACTCCGTTTTTTAAAGGTTATAAGCCGCAATTCTATATTCGAACGACTGATGTTACTGGCGAGGTGGAACTCCCTGAAGGAACAGAAATGGTGATGCCTGGTGATACTGTGAATCTAAGATGTAAATTAATTGCGCCAGTGGCTCTTGAGGAGGGAATGAGACTTGCGATTCGCGAAGGCGGAAAAACTGTTGGGGCGGGTGTTGTAACCAAAATTATAAAATAAATCAAAATAGCAAGAGATTTAAAGTGGTTAAAGGAAAGAAAGATAAAAAAGAAGAAATTTCAGCTCAAAAAATTAGGATTAAGCTTAAGGCTTACGATCATAAAGTGATTGATCAATCGGCTAGTCAGATTCTTAAAACTGCTGAGCGAACTGGCGCTGAAGTCTCCGGGCCAGTGCCGCTCCCGACAGCTAAGAGTGTTTATTCTGTGATAAGATCGCCATTTGTTCATAAAAAAAGCCAAGAGCAATTTGAAATGAGGGTTCACAAAAGAATAATTGATATTTTAAAACCGACTTCTAAAACTATCGATGCTCTGATGAACCTTAATCTGCCAGCCGGAGTCGATGTTGAGATAAAAATATAAATTGTTTCAGAAGTCTTGCCTTTTCTTTAAGGATCTTGTATAATCTTGTATAATAATGAGTGCAAATTCGTTTAAAATATAGCAAGCAGACAACAAAGAAAGGAGCGGAAGAGCCAAAGCCTAATCTTTTACCGGAAAATTTTAGATTCAGATATCAAAGCCGGGATTGAGGAATTTGGTGAGTCCCGGTTTTTGATCTTAAATGTGTTGTTTTTATGAAAGCAATTCTTGGAAAAAAAGTAAAAATGAGTCAGTTTTTTGATAGTTCAGGCGAAGTGATACCTGTAACTTATATTGAAGCAGGACCCTGTTGGGTGATTCAGGTAAAGGATGAAGGTCAAGATGGTTACAATGCTATTCAATTGGGTTTTGGTTTGAAAAAGAATGTTTCAAAACCACTCCAAGGGCATTTTAAAAAATCAGGAAAATTGCCTTTATATTTGCAAGAAATTAGAATTCCGGAAGAAGTCAAGGATTTAAAAGTTGGAGACGAGATTCGGGTAAACCAATTTGCTGTTGGTGACAAAGTTAATGTCATTGGTGTGGCTAAGGCAAAAGGATTTAGTGGGGCAATCAAACGTCACGGATTTAAAAGCCATCCCGCTTCCCATGGTCATCCTCGTGAACGGCGCGTCGGTTCGATTGGTTCGATGTACCCTCAAAGGGTTCTTCCAGGAAAAAAAATGGCGGGAAGAAAGGGGCCGACAAGGATCACAGCTCTAAATTTAGAAATTATAAAAATTGATCCTCAAAAAAATCTTTTGATCGTTAAAGGTTCTGTCCCCGGAGTTCCTGGAGGTCTTCTGGTTATCAAGGAGAGGGGAAATGGTTAAGGTAAAAGTTTTTGATTTAGATAACAACATGGAAAAAGAATTCATCGAGATTGATGATAAGTTCCTGGAAATGGTTCGAAAGCCATTAATTTATCAGGCTGCAATGCGGCAGCGGGCTAATCTTCGGCAAGTGTCTGCTCATACCAAAACCAGAGGTGAAGTTAGGGGCGGGGGTCGAAAGCCTTGGCGCCAGAAAGGTTTGGGTCGGGCCCGAGCAGGTTCTATTCGTTCTCCAATTTGGATCGGCGGCGGGATTGTTTTTGGCCCTCGAAAGAATAGAAATTTTAAGAAAAGAATGCCTCAAAAATCAATCAAAGCCGCAATCAAAGATCTTTTAGCGGATAAAATCAAAAATAACAAATTGATTTTAGTTGAAAATTTAAGGCTTGAATTGCCGAAGACGAAATTGATGATTGGGGTTTTGGCGAAATTAGGGGTGGCAGGAAAAGTTCTTGTTGTTTTAGAACAAAGCGATCCGATTTTAGAAAGTGCGACAAGAAACATTATATTTTGTAAAGTTATAAAAGGCAGTCAGTTAAACATTTTGGATTTGTTGAATTATGATTTTGTCATTATGACAAAAAATACTTTTAAAAAACTAGAGAGTTTTGAGATAAAGAGAGGGCGTATTAAAAAGTTACCTAAAAAGACGGGAGTCTCAAAAAGAAAGAGTAAAAAATGAAAGGTGAAAGGAAAATTCTTAGGCCGATAATTACAGAAAAAGGGATGCGTTTGACTAATGTAGGTCAATATGTTTTTAAAGTAGCCAGTCGCGCTAATAAAACAGAAATTAAGAAGGCCGTAGAAAAGGCTTTTGATGTAAAAGTAGTCGGCGTTCGAATTGCTAATATGCCAGCGAAAGAAACAAGAAGGGGTCGAGTTTCGGGAAAAATTTCTGCTTGGAAAAAAGCGATTATAAAACTTGAGTCCGGCAATAAAATTGAAATTTTTGGTAAAGCCTAGAGGAGATCAAGATGGTTTTAAAGAAGCATAAACCAATTACACCAGGAAGAAGGGGAATGATTACTTTGATTCCCGAGATTACAAGTAGTTGTCCTCTGAAGAGATTGACAAGGCCCCTTAAAAAAAATTCCGGTAGAAATCAACGCGGCATAATTACCATGAGACATCGAGGGGGAGGGCACAAAAAAAAGTATCGTTTAATTGATTTCAAACAAAAAAAATTGGATATTCCTGCCAAGGTTTTGTCTCTGGAATATGACCCCAATCGTTCAGCGCTAATTGCTTTAATAGTTTATAGGGATGGTGAAAAAAGATATATTCTGGCACCCCAAGGATTAAAACCGGGCAATGAAATTATCGCTTCCAAAAAGGCGCCAATAAAACCAGGAAACCGTTTGCCATTAGCCAATATTCCCCTTGGAATTCCTATTTACAATATTGAGCTTCAGGCTGGACGCGGGGGGCAGATTGTTCGTTCGGCAGGCGGAGCAGCAATTATTTTGGCAAAAGAAGGAGATTGGGTTCAAGTTAAACTTCCTTCCGGGGAAGTGCGCATGATCCGGAAGGAATGTACTGCTTCTGTTGGCACCCTTTCAAACCCCGAACACAATCTTTTGGTCTTAGGAAAAGCAGGAAGAGTTCGGTGGTTGGGAAGACGACCTCGAGTTAGGGGGACAGCAATGAATCCTGTTGATCATCCTCATGGCGGCGGAGAAGGTAAAGCCCCTATTGGTCTAATCCATCCCAAAACGCCTTGGGGGAAACCAACACGGGGAGTCAAAACCCGACGGAGAAAATACTCAAATAGATTTATCATAAAGAGAAGGAAATAGAAAAGATTATGACCAGATCACTAAAAAAAGGACCGTTTGTTGACGAAAAATTGCTTAAAAAAATAAGCAATTTACGCCCTGGAGACCAGACAATTATTAAAACATGGTCGCGGTCTTCAATGATCACTCCAGAGATGGTAGGATTTACAATCGCTGTTCATAATGGCAAAGATCACATCCCTGTTTACATTTTAGAAAGTATGGTTGGTCATCGTTTGGGCGAATTCGCTCCGACACGAAAATTCAAGGGGCATGGTGGCAGGTTAGCTAAAGAATTGGGGGCGGCAACAAAAGAAAAGACTTCTCCGGCTCCCCCAGGAGACAAAGAGCGGAAATAAAATAATAAAATAGAGGATAGGTTATGACCAATGAAGCGAATGCCAAAGCGAGATATTTAAGAATTTCTGTAAGAAAATTACGGCCAATTATTAATTTGGTCAGGGGTCTTAAAGCCGAGGAAGCTGAGCAAGTTTTAACTCTTCTTCCTCAGAAAGGCGCAAAATTGGTTTTGAAAACCCTGAAGTCCGGGATTGCCAATGCTACAAATACTAAAAATTTAAAAAAAGAGGAATTATTCATTTCAAAAATTATCGCGAATCAGGGGCCGGCTTTTGATCGTATAGTTCCTTGGTCTAGGGGAACAGCGAAACCAATAAAAAAACATACTTCTCATTTAGAAATTATCTTGGCAAAAATTGAAAAAAAGAAAAAGACACCGCTTAAGAGAATAAAAAAGGTTGGAAAGACTTTGGCTATAACGGCAAAGAAAGCAGGGCAAAGAATTAGAAAAGGCAAAATAGAGGGAGCAAACGATGGGACAAAAAGCAGATCCAAGAGGGTTAAGGCTAAAAATTAATCAAACTTGGCAATCAAGATGGTTTGCAAAAAAAGACTTTGCTGGATTGATTGAAGAAGATGATCGGTTACGGAAAGTTATTAGGAAAAAGTTTTCACGCGCGGGGGTTGCTAAGATTGAAATATCGCGATCTGCAAATCAGGTAAAGATCACAATTTTTTCTTCTCGGCCAGGAATTATTATTGGAAGAGCTGGTGCTGGGATAGAAGATTTAAGAAAGGAACTTTTAAAGATTACGAAAAGCAATCTCCAGTTGAGTATCGAAGAAGTGAAACAGCCAAATTTAGAAGCGACGTTGGTTGGTCAGATGATTGCCGAGCAAATTGAGAAAAGAGTTGCTTATCGAAGAGCCGTGAAGAAGGCGCTCGAGCAAGTAATGAAGGCTGGAGCAAAGGGGGTTAGAATTTATGTTGGTGGAAGACTAAATGGCGCAGAAATTTCGAGATCTGAAACTTTTGTAGAAGGGAAAGTTCCTTTGAGCACTTTGAGAGCAGATATTGATTATGCAAAAGTTGGAGCCCAGACTACTTATGGCGTTATTGGAATTAAAGTTTGGATTTATAAAGGCGAGCGCTCTAAAACTTTAGAGGAAGAATCCAGTCAAATTTAAGGAGTTTTTATGCTGATGCCAAAGAAAATCAAACATCGAAAACAGCACAGGGCTTCTTGTCGTCCAAAAGCAACAAGGGGTTTTTATATTACATTTGGAAAATATGGACTTAAAGCGCTAGAGAGTGGTTGGGTGACATCAAGACAAATAGAGGCAGCGCGGAGGACAATCACGCGATACTTGAAAAGAGGCGGTCAACTCTGGATCCGGATTTTTCCGGATAGGCCAGTGACGACTACTGCCGCAGAAACCCCAATGGGTGGCGGCAAGGGGTCGCTTGATCATTTTATAGCTGCGGTTGAGGCTGGGAGAATACTTTTTGAACTTGACGGAACGCCAGCTGGAATCGCAAAAGAAGCTTTCAGGCTCGCTAGTCATAAGCTTCCTATAAAGACAAAATTTATATTTGAGGAGTAAAATGAAAGAAAAGGAAGAATTAAAAAACTTAAGAGATCAGGGGATTGCTCAACTTTATAAAAAATTAGGCGAATATGGCGATAGACTAAGAAAAGTTTATTTTGAAGCAGCAAGAGGAGAGATAAAAAATCATCGTCAGGTAAGGCTTTTCAAAAAAAGAATTGCTCAGATTAAAACAATTTTGAGAGAAAAAGGCGAGGAAATAATTACTAGAAAGGAACAAGAATAATGATAAAAGTGATAAAAAGGGGCGTTGTTATTTCCAATAAAAATCCGAAAACTGTTGTTGTTAAAGTTTCTAGATTTGTGACCCATCCAATTTATAAAAAAAAGTATCGTTTTACCAAAAAAATCGCTGCGCATATCAGCGATGATAGTAAATATGAAATTGGTGATAGGGTTGAAATTGAGGAATCGCGACCGATAAGTAAAACAAAAAAGTTTATTGTAAAAAGTAAGATTGGGGGTAGGGGAGATTTCTAATGATTCAGCAACAAACAAGATTAAATGTTGCCGATAACTCTGGTGCAAAAAAAATAATGTGTATCAAAGTTTTGGGCGGCAGCCGGCGAAGATATGCTTATATTGGAGATGTGATTGTGGCTTCGGTCAAAGACGCTCGTCCTGATGGGATTGTTAAAAAAAAGGAGGTTGTAAAAGCGGTAATTGTGCGCCAGAAAAAAGAATATCGGCGACCTAATGGAGTAACTATTAGATTTGATGATAATGCGGCGGTGATCATCAATAAAGATGGAACGCCTCGAGGGACGCGAATCTTTGGACCGGTAGCAAAAGAACTTCGCGAAAAAGGTTATGCTAAAATTGTTTCTTTGGCTCCGGAAGTGTTATAAATATAAATTTAGATAAAATTTCTAGAAACAAAGGAAAATGGTTATGAGGTTAAAAAAAGGTGATCAAGTACTAGTAATAGCAGGTAAAGATAAAGGAAAAACCGGAAAAATTGAAAAAGTTTTAGTAAAAGATAATAAAGTTATTGTTACAGGGATTAATATTTTAAAAAAACATTCAAAGCCTTCAAAAAAAATCCGGCAGGGTGGAATTATTGATTTCCCGGCGCCGATTGATTCAAGTAATGTAGTGATTGTTTGTCCAAAATGTAGTCGACCGACAAAAATTAAAAAAAAGTTGATTGGTAAAAGCAAAGAAAGGATTTGCGCAAAGTGTAAGGAAGTAATATAAAATTGGAGCTAGCTTATAGCCCGAGCTTATTGGGAGAAGGGGTCTCCAAGAGAGCAGAAGCTAGAGAGCTAAGAAGCTAATTATGATGCCAAGATTAAAGGAAAAATATATAAGAGAGACTGTGCCGGCCATGAAGAAACAATTTGGTTATACCAATAGTCTTGCGGTTCCGAAAATTAAGAAGGTGGTTTTGAATATTGGCGCCGGTCGAGTTTTAGAAAACCCCAATTTTTTGGATGAAGCAATGGATGCAATTTCAAAAATAACCGGCCAGCGGCCAGTAGCGACAAAAGCAAAAAAATCCGTAGCCAGTTTTAAAATCCGGGGGGGGATGAAGATCGGAGCAAAAGTTACTTTGAGGGGGAATAGAATGTATGAGTTTCTTGACCGTTTGATTAATATCGCAATTCCAAGGATTCGTGATTTTCGAGGTTTTGAAAAAAAATCTTTTGATGGGCGGGGTAATTTTTCGATTGGGCTCCGCGAACAGACGGTATTTCCAGAAATAAAATTTGAAGGGATGGAAAAGGTTTTTGGTTTGGAAGTTATTATCAATACCACAGCCAAAAACGATGAAGAGGCTTATGAGCTGCTAAAACTTTTAGGATTCCCTCTAAAATAGGAGAAAAATAATGGCGAAAAAATCTTTGGTTGTAAAAGCGCGTCGAGTAAGAGCGAAACCGAAATATAAAACAAGAATTAAAAACCGTTGTAATCTTTGCGGCAGAGCCAAGGGTTATATGAGGAAGTTTGGTTTATGTCGCATTTGCTTTAGGGAAAAAGCAAGCAGTGGAGAAATTCCCGGAATTAGCAAGGCAAGTTGGTAAAAAGGAGATTTGTTTATGAATGATCCTATTGCAGATTTGTTTACTCGAATTAGGAACGCAGGGTTGGCAAGGCAAGAATTTGTCATTGCTCCTTATTCGAAATTTAATAATGAAATTTGTAAGATTTTGAAAAAAGAAGGCTATATTGTCAATTTTGAGAAAAGTAAAAAAAATAGATTAGAATGTTTAAGAATTATCATTAAATATATTGACAATCGACCGATGATTCGTTCTATTAGAAGAATTAGTAAACCCGGGAGAAGAATTTACAGTAGCCGGGAAGGGTTAGCTCGGATTTTAAAAGGAGTAGGGATAGCAATTATTTCGACAACAAATGGTTTAATGACAGCGCAGGAAGCGCAAAAACAAAATCTTGGAGGCGAAATAATTTGTGAAATTACATAATTTTTTTGGAGGTTATTTTGTCGAGAATAGGAAATAAAATTATAAATATTCCTGAAGGTGTAGAGATTAAAATCGAAACCGGTAGAATATTCATTAAGGGGCCGAAGGGAGAATTAAGTAAGGTTATTCCTGAAGGAATCGAAATAAAAGAAGTTGACAAGCAGTTGATTATTAAACGGGAGTCAAACGATAAAAACGTTCGATCGCTTCACGGATTAATTCGTGCTCTTATTGTTGATGATATTATTGGCGTAAAAGATGGATATACCAAAAAACTAGAGCTAGTTGGTGTTGGGTTTAAGGCAGAAAAGAAAGGGGAGGGTTTAGTTTTTTCGCTTGGTTTTTCGCATCCAATCGAGGTTCCAGCAGTATCGGGTATAAATCTAAGAGTGGATAAAAATATTGTTATCGTCGAAGGAATAGACAAGCAATTAGTGGGCGAATTTGCTGCAAAAATAAAGGCGTTGAAGCCGCCCGAGCCATATAAAGGAAAAGGAATTCGGTATGTCGGTGAATACATAAGAAGAAAACCTGGAAAAGCGGGTAAGGTCGGTACGTCTACTGCCTAAAGAAACTAAAGAGGGTTAAAATGCGAGTAAGGAAAAAAACGCAAACAAAATCTAAAAAGAGGATGGCTAGAAAGCGCCGGATTCAGGCAAGAAGAGGGGCTGTCAAAAGATTGAGATTGGCAGTTTTTCGGAGTTTGAAACATATCTATGGTCAAATTATTGATGATGTTGCTCAAAAAACATTAATTGCCGCATCGGATTTAGAGTTTTCGAAAAAACTAGGAACGAAAAGTGAAATTGCTTTTGCGGTTGGTGAACTTCTTGCCAAAAAGGCAGCAGAGAAAAAAATAAAAGAAGTAGTTTTTGATAGAGGCGGTTTTAAGTATCATGGAAGAATCAAGGCTTTGGCAGACGGAGCACGGAAAGGGGGATTAGAATTTTAATGGCCAATAACTAATATTGATTAATTTAACTAAAAGAAAATTATGGCAAAAGAAAAGACAATAAAAGAACGAGAATCAAAAGAAAAAGAATATGAAGAAGTTGTTGTTTCCGTCGATCGAGTGACGAGAGTTGTTAAGGGTGGCCGTCGTTTGCGGTTTCGGGCGCTTGTTGTGATTGGCGATCGGAATGGGAAAGTGGGAATGGGTTTGGGGAAGGCGGGAGAAGTCGCAGGGGCAGTTGCAAAAGCTGTTCGAGCGGCAAGAAAGAATCTCCTTAAGGTTGTTTTAGTCAAGGATACCATTCCCCATGAAATTAAGGTGAATTTCGGAAGCGCAGCGCTTTTACTCAAACCTGCCAAGATAGGGACGGGGGTGATCGCTGGCGGAACAACGCGGACGATCGCGGAACTCGCGGGAATCAAAAATCTTGTTGCTAAAAGTTTTGGCTCGACAAATAAAATTAATAATGCTTATGCGACATTTAAGGCGCTTAGTCAGCTACGGACAAAAGAGCAGATTCTTAAGGAAAGGGGCAAGGGATGAAAATTCATGAATTAAGACCAAAAAAAGGTTCGACTTCGCGAAAAAAAAGATTGGGCCGAGGAATTGCTTCGGGAAAGGGGAGGACCGCCGGTCGAGGAGATAAAGGGCAAAAGTCCCGTTCAGGGTTTAAAATAAAGCGCGGTTTTGAGGGAGGACAAACTCCTTTAGTGACAAGGCTACCCAAGAGAAGAGGAGTTGGAAATCGACCTTTACCATGGACCCGCTTTCAAATCATAAACCTTCGAGATCTCGCTGTTTTTGAAGAAGGGGCAGAGATCAATAAAAAAGAATTAATAAAGAAAGGCTTGATTAACAAAAAAGGGAAAGTAAAACTTTTGGGTGATGGCGAAGTTTCAAAAAAATTAATTATTCAGATTGATGCTGTTTCAAAAAATGCAAGAGAAAAAATTGAAAAAGCGGGAGGAAGAATTAAATAAAATTAAATAACAGGAAGAGATTATGTGGCAGACATTAATAAAAATTTTTAAACTTGAGGATTTGCGCAATCGGATTATTTTTACAATCTTGATTCTGTTTGGGATTAGATTTTTAGCTCATATCCCTATTCCTGGCGCGGATCTGCCAGCACTCCAAGAATTTTTTAATCGGAATAAGATATTTGGTTTGTTGAATATGTTTTCCGGCGGGACAATGGAAAGCTTTTCGATTGTGATGATGGGTGTCGCCCCTTATATTAATGCCTCGATTATTATGCAGCTTCTGACAATGATTGTGCCTTCGATTGAGGCTCTTTCAAAAGAAGGTGAGCGGGGGAGACAAAAGCTTAATCAATGGACTAGGTGGCTAACAGTTCCCTTGGCGGCGCTACAAGCTTATGGCATGGTGCTTCTTTTAAATCGTGGTCAGCAAAAAATTCTTGCTGATATTGTTCCTTTTGAACTTTTGGTGATAATTGTCGTTATTACAGGAGGGACAATTTTCTTGATGTGGCTCGGAGAATTGATTTCCGAACGAGGTATTGGCAATGGAATATCGCTGATTATTGCTTTGGGGATTATTGCTGATTTACCATCAAGAATTGGTGCCACCTATGCGGCAGCGGTTGCGCAGCCGTCATTGGAAAAAATAGTTGCTATCATCTTTGTGGTTCTGGTTTTCTTGATTGTTATTGCGGGAATAGTTTTTATTAATGAGGGACAGCGAAATATCCCAATCTCCTATGCAAAAAGAGTCCGGGGGATGCGGATGTATGGCGGGGTTGATACTTTTTTGCCATTGAGAGTTGCTCAAGCTGGCGTTATTCCGATTATTTTTGCACTTTCCCTGATGCTTTTCCCGGGAGTGATTGCCAACTTTTTTACTAATGCTAGAACTCTTTGGTTGGCAGACTTTGCAAAATTTTTAACCAAGGCTTTGACGCCAACCTCTTTTGTTTATATGGTTTTTTACTTTTTATTGGTGCTTGGATTTACTTATTTTTATACAGCAATAATTTTAAATCCTAAAAATATTTCTGAAAATATTCAGAAACAAGGTGGTTTTATTCCGGGGATTAGGCCCGGGAGACAAACAGCAATTTATCTTTCGGGAATTATAAACAAAATAACTTTGGTCGGAGCGCTTTTTTTGGGAGTGATTGCCGTTCTTCCTTTGATTATTGATCGTCAGTTTCCCTATATTAATTTAGTAGTTGGTGGCACAGGACTGCTTATCGTCGTTAGTGTTGTTTTGGAAACAGCGAGACAGATCGAGGCTCAGCTTTTAATGCGCGCTTATGAAAAATACTAAATCATTCCAATATCTTAACATCCTAGTTGGCTCTAGCATTACAT
>Ga0129299_1000597_pt1 | contig 23244 bp, 16 predicted proteins | sample ConPoolayeCmetaG_FD_94477 | JGI IMG/M metagenome (GOLD analysis project Ga0129299, IMG submission 94477) | Hot spring microbial mat communities from California, USA to study Microbial Dark Matter (Phase II) - Cone Pool mat layer C metaG ...
AGACGGCGCGCTTTCACTGCGCTACGATCTGTCTGTGCCGTTGAGCCGTGTTGTGGCAATGTACCCCAACCTGCCACGCCCCTTCAAGCGCTACCAAGTTGCCCCAGTGTGGCGAGCCGACCGTCCGCAGAAAGGACGCTACCGCGAATTTTACCAGTGCGATGCCGACATCGTTGGCACAGGCAGCATGTTGGCCGACGCCGAGATCGTCACTTTGATATACGACGTCCTCACCCGGCTGGGGTTCGCGGAGTTCACCATCGCCATCAACAACCGCAAGATCCTGGACGGGATTGGCGAGTATGCGGGTGTGCCAGAGACGCTCCAACCTGGCCTGTACCGTTCCATCGATAAACTCGACAAGATCGGGCTGGAAGGGGTACGCCAGGAATTGCTCATGGTCGGTATCCCCCCTGAACCGCGCGAACCGCTCCAGCGCGCGGCCCGGCTGACGATCCAGGGCAAGCTTGCCGCAGAGGACCTGGACGACTATCTGAAGCGCAGCCCACAAGACGGCGGCGAGGGACTCGACCCGGCACTGGTAGAGACGGTTAGCGCTCCTTTGCAGGACCTGGTTCGGGACGCCATCGCGCGGAACGTAACCTCCGGCCAGCTTCAGGCGGAGACCGCCCAGTTGGTTAACGCACTGGCTTCCGATCTGCGTCGCTATTATATAGGCCAAGTGGAGATCATCCCTGAAGCAGTGGTGGACCGGCTGCTCGATCTGCTTCAGGTCCATGGACCAAACCGTGCCGTACTGGACGACTTGTCACAGATGCTCCAGGGGTCGCCAAGCGCCGGCGAGGGGATTCAGGAGATGCGCGATCTGTTTGATTATCTCCACGCTCTCGGTGTACCAGAGCATGTTTACCAGCTTAACTTTGCAATGGTGCGTGGGTTGGAATACTACACCGGCCCGATCTACGAGACGACCGTTCAGAAGCCTAAAGCCCTACCGAGCATCACCGGTGGTGGGCGCTACGATAGGTTGATCGGTCTGTTCACCGACATAAGTCTGCCAGCCACAGGAACCAGCTTCGGGATCGAACGCATCATTGACGCGATGGATGAGCTGAACATGTTCCCACCCAGCATCCGGGCAACCACCGCCGAGGTGTTGGTCACTGTATTCAACCCCGACACGATAGGTGCATCGCTGGAGGTGGCAACGATGCTGCGTCGAGCTGGTATCAACACATCGCTGTACTTTGATCCTTCCGACCGGCTGGGCGAGCAAATCGCTTACGCATCAGTCAAGGGGATACCCTTGGTGGTGATTGTCGGCCCAGAGGAGATCGGCGCGGGCAGCGTCACAATCCGTAGGCTGGGAGTCACCGCCCAGGCCAGCGATCAGCGAACGGTAGCCCGGGACGAAGCCATTGCTTTGATCCAGACCTGGATATCCTAGGGCAAGCGCGGGTGATGCTGTCAAACCGGGGCTGTTGGGGGGAGAGCCTTGCGCTATTCCATTACCAGCGCCGTGATCGACCGCACGCCGTTGCCCAAGAAACCGGCATTGTATAGGGTACGCGCCAATGTTCCACTTTGCACTGCCTCGAGCATAGCCCGCAGGTAGGGGTAGACAACCACATCCCGATTCAGAGGAATCTCTAACACCTGGGGGGCAACCTCGCGCAGTGTTCGGAGGACGATCTGCGTCCCAGCCCCCAGGTCAGCCTCAGTCATATCATACTGCACCAGTCGATGGCGGATGGCTGTCGTCGCAGCCAGCAGCTCAATAGCGATCACGTTAGCGGTAAGCTCAACGATCTCGCGCGCATGGAGGCCCGCGTTCATGCTCATGCTGACATGATCCTCCTGATTGGCCGAGGAGGGGATCGAATCCACGCTATCTGGGTGCGCGAGCGTCTTGCACTTGGAAACAAGAGCCGCTGCCACGTATTGCATGACCATCAGACCACTGTCTGTGTGCGTCTCATCACTGCTTACCAACATACTGGGCAACCCCCGCGACATAGCCGCATTCATCAGCCAGAAGGTGCGTCGCTCCGAGAGGTTGCCCAGTTCCGTCAGAGCGATGCTCAGATGATCCATCGCAAAGGCCAAGACCTCCCCATGGAAGTTTCCGCCAGATACCGCCTTGTATTCGCGTGGCAGATGGTCATCGGGGCCAGTGAAGATCAGCGGATTATCCGTCGCCGCATTGATCTCACGCTCCAATGTCTCCCGAACGCGGGCCAAGACCTCACGGATAGGGCCGAGCACCTGCGGCGCGCAGCGTAGCGAGTAGGCATCCTGAGGCGGCTGGCGCACCGGATCGTGCGTCAGGTCGCCCGGATCAAGTAGGCGGCTCCCTTCCACCAGCGCCAGCACATTGGCTGCTGAGGCAATCTGACCGGGATGGCCCCGTGCCTCGTGTAGCAGTGGAAGGAACGCATCCCGGTAGCCCTGAAGCGCCTCGAGCGACAGGGCGATGGCGATCTCCGCATGAGCGACCAAGTTCTCGGCGTCCACCAGGGCCAAGACACCCAGCGCCGCCGAGAAGGTCGCCCCATTGTTCAGAGCCAGCCCCTCTTTGGCCTCCAAAACCAGGCGGTGATCCTGTCCGTCCCAGGTCATTGCCTCATTGCCAGGGATCACCCCGCGCCCAACCTGGGCTCCGTTCTCATCCGTCAGCGGGACCCATGCCTCACCAGCAACGGACTCAAAGCCTGGCGACTCATCCAAACCGGCCATGCTATCCGGGGGTTTGCTCATTACAAGGGCTAGGTGAGAGAGGGGGGCCAAGTCCCCGCTCGCGCCGAGCGATCCCCAGCGCGGGATCAGGGGAGTAATTCCCCGATTGAGCATTCCGATCAGGAGATTGATCACCGCTGGCCGCACTCCTGAATGCCCCCTGGCTAGGGTATTAGCGCGGATCAGCATCGCGGCCCGCACGACCTCCTCGTCCAGCGGATCGCCCACGCCTGTCGAATGGCTGATCACCAGCTTGCGAGAGGAATGCCGTGTGCGCTCTGGATCGGCGATGGGGTGGCCCGTTGCATGAACGCCGAACCCCGTGTTGATTCCATAATAGGAGCGGGCCTTCTGGCCGAGGCTGGCTTGCTCCGCATTTCGAGCAATAGCTTGCTCCACCCAACGTCGGCTTGCTTCAACGCGCTGGCAAGCGGGTGAGGCAGGTTCCAGAGTTGCTACCGGTTTGGCGTGACGGGCAACATCGACCACCGCTTCAATAGTCAGATGGTGTCCGTCCAATGTCAGATAGCGAAGTGGATGATCGGGTAGATCCATGGACTTCCTCTGCATGGTAGGGCAGCGGCTCGGAAATGCCATAGTAAGATATTGCTCGATTGTAACGCCGTCTGGTAGCTTCTGACAGCCGACGGGGAGCATTTGGTAGGCGGAATCGAGCATGATGTGCCCCAGGACGATACCTGCTGTGGCTAGTCTGCAACCTTTCCAGCGGTGTCTGCGTACAGAGGATCAGACCAGGTTGTTGATCCGACCTGTGCTCTATAAGCCGTTGCCAGAATGAGTGTTGAGGAGGCATCGACATGGCAGAAAACGAAAAGACCAGACGGGAGGAGGAGCCTTCCGAATTCATCCAGCACCTGCGGGCAGCCAGAAAAGCCTTCTTCAGACAGTGGAAGAGCCTGATCCCGGAGGACTTCTGGAAATACGGGCGCGAGGCCCGGCGCGAGACACTGCTCGCTTTGCGCGGGGCGGTAGACAGCATGATCGACCGACTCGAAGCCGCCGAGGACGACACGTCCAAAGCGCGTCCGGCCCGCAAAGCCAAAGTCGAAGTCGAATAGCGCTTTTACAGTAGCCCATTGGGCGCATGGGCGAGGTAGGTGTGCTCTACCTCGCCCTTTGCATCCCCGCCTGGGTTGACACCGTCCCCGAATCCGCTGTACAATGATAACGCGCGTTACTAACCCGCGTGATTACTGGATTAAGGAGGTTACCCCGTGTCAAACAGGCGCGTAACGATGCGCCAGATCGCCGAAGTGGCTGGAGTCTCGAGGACAACGGTATCCTTCGTCCTCAATAACGTCCCCGGTATCAACATCAGTCAGGAGACACGCCAGCGTATCCTGGACATTGCCCAGCAACTCCACTACGTCCCAGACACAGCGGCCCAAAGCCTTGCCAGCCGCCGCGCGGGAACTGTTGCCCTGGTGCTCAGGCAAAGCCCACATCAGGTCCTCAGCGATGCTTTCCTGGCCCCCGTGCTACGTGGCGTATCAGATGCCGTCAAACGATACGGTTACCATGTGCTTGTCGAGCCACTCGATCCGGTGGATCGGTCAGTCAGCTACGGCGACCTTGTCCGCAGCCGGCGCGCCGATGGCATCCTCCTCTCAGGGCCACGCCTGGACGATGAAGAGCTTCCCCGTATTTATGCTGAACATATTCCTATCGTAATGATGGGCCAGCTTCCTGGCACTGACATCCCATTTGTGGATGTTGACAATGTAAGGGGAGCCTGGATGGCAGTTCGGCACCTGATTGAACTGGGGCATCAGCGGATCGCCATCATCACCAATGCCCCTCTTGCCTACACCTCCAGCCGCGACCGTCTGGCGGGCTACCGCCAGGCCCTCGACGAGGCTGGAATCTCCTGCGATGAGTCGTTGATTCAATACGGCGATTTCACCGATGAGAGTGGTGCTCTAGCCATGCATACTCTGCTTGGCCTGGCCTCGCCCCCGACAGCCGTGTTCGCCGCCAGTGATGTGGTCGCGCTGGGGGCCTTGAGCGCCATCCAGGCAGCCAGACTGGATGTACCAGGCGATATCGCGCTGGTCGGATTCGACGATATCCCCCTTGCTCAGTATATCGATCCTCCCCTGACGACCATCCGTTTGCCCGCCTACGGGCTTGGCTGGGGGGCTGGGCAGATGCTGGGACGTCTGATCGCGGAGCGCAGCGAGGTGGTTGAAACCCAGATCTTACTGGAGACCAAGCTGATCATACGCGAGTCGTCAGGCGCCGTGGCTGCTCCCCATCAAACCCAGCCTGATGACCTAGAGAAGGAGGTGACCACCGAAGATCAACCAGATTGAGGAGATAACCCACGAGCACCACAGTGATGATGGCTCATGTTCAGAACCAGGGCACACAGCACTCCTGCCAGAGTGTAAACCGCCCCGATGTCCCTGTCCCGGACATGAGCCGCTAGTGATTGTACCAAGGAGGAAAAATGAGCACGAACAAAACGCAACTGCTGGCAGGTTTGCTGGTGGCGTTAGCCCTCCTGCTGGTGAGTTGCGCCCCGGCAACTCCCGCCGTTGCGCCCACCGAGGAGATAATCGAAGAGGCTGCCCCAACCGAGGAGATGACCGAAGAGGCTGCCCCAACCGAGGAACCGGCAGCAGGTGAGATCGATTGTATGGGCGCCCAGCCCGGCGATGAGGTTACCTTGCTCTACCAGTGGTCAGGGCAGGAAGAGGAGCGGCTGAATCAGATTCTTCAGCCGCTGATCGAGGCGTGTGGCATCGTATTGCGCCCCGAATCGACCCGCGACCAGGCCATCCTCGATACTCGTGTCCAGTCGGGCACTCCACCGGACATCGCCTTCTGGAATATCACCCAGGTGGAGCAGTATCAGGATCAGCTGTTCCCGATGTCTGAACTGGGTGTGCACGAGGAAAACTACGCTGACTACTTCAAGGAGACGGCCACGTTTGGCGGTGAGTGGTTGGCTTTGCCAGTGAAGGCCGATATCAAAACCATCATCTGGTACAGTCCGGTGAACTTCGAGGCGTTCGGTTATGAAGTCCCAGAGACCTGGGAGGACCTTGAGGCCCTCGTTGAGCAGATGGTGGCGGATGGCAACGTGCCCTGGTCGATGGGCCTAGAGTCGGGCGATGCAACTGGCTGGACCGGCTCCGACTTCATCCAGGATATCCTGCTTGTCCAGCAGGGGCCTGACTACGTCTTGGGGATCATCGACGGCAGTATCCCCTACAACGACGAGGGCGTCGTGCAGGCCTACGAGACCTATGGGGCATGGGCGACCGATCCGGCCTATACAGTGGGCGGCGCTCAGGGCACGCTCTCGACTGGTTTCCTCGATGCGATCTACAAAGTCTTCTCCGACCCGCCTGAGGCCATGATGGTCAAGCAGTCCGGCTTCGCGGGCGGAGAGATCGCCGCACAGTACCCTGACCTCGAGTACGGCACGGACTACGACTTCTTCGGCGTGCCGGGCGCCCAGGGTGTTCAGGGCGGTGCGGACTGGATGATGGCATTCAGCAACTCGCCCGCCGTCCAGGCTATCTTCGCCTACCTGAGCAGCGACGCAGGTGGCAGGGCTTGGGCGGAGGCTGGCTTCGACCTGACACCCAACATGGCCGGCGCGGATGCCTACACCGATGCCGCACTACAGAAGAAGGCCGAAATCCTGGCCCACGCCACCGGGTTCACCCCTGACATTGGCGATACGATCCCCGGCGGCTTCGGCAGTGCTGAGTGGACAGCCATTGTTGAATACCTCAATGGTGGCGATCTCGAAACGCTGCTGGCCGAGGCAGCTCAGGTGCAGGCGGAAGCCCTCGGCGGCGAGTAAGTGCTAAGGCGGCCTAACCGGAAAGGCTTCGGCAACTAACCTTTCCCGGTAGGCTTGCGCATTGGGAGGCTGTAGTATAAGGGGGTAGAGCGCTGCTCTGCCCCCTACCCAAACCGGCAAGGCGGCGCTCACATCGCGCGTGACCTTCTCGATTTGTTCCACAACACCGGCGGTGCACAAAAGCGAATCAGGAGGAGAGTTGCTATGGCAACCGACGCAGCGGCCATTCCCAAAGCTAGTCAGAAGGCTGGCACTAGTACTGTGCCACAGGTGATGAAACAGGGCCGACTAACCCCGTGGCTTTACCTTGCTCCCGCCCTGATCGTGATGGCGGTGTTCATTGTCTACCCCATGCTGAACACCATCACGCTGAGTTTTCAGAACAAGAACGGTTCGGCTCCCGCCTGGACGACCTGTGTCGCAGACAGGCCGTGTTGGGGCATCCTGGAGAACTACCGCTACGCGCTGACCAACGAACTAGATACACGCACCCTGGGTACGTTGTGGTCAACATTCTGGCGATCCTCCTACGGCAACAACGTCAAGTGGATCCTGGTAATGGTGACGGGCACGGTCAGCTTGGGCTTGTTGATCGCCTTATTCTCCGACCGGGTGAAGTACGAGGCACTTGTAAAAGCGGTCATCTTCATGCCGATGGCGATCTCGTTCGTTGGCGCGGGCATCATCTGGAAGTTCGTCTACGACTTCGGCACGCAGCAGGTGCAGATTGGCCTCCTCAACGCCATTGTCACCGCCTTGGGTGGTCAGCCGGTCGCCTGGCTCCAGACTCCGCCGATCAACACCTTCATGATCATTGTGGTAGGCATCTGGATCTGGACGGGCTTCTGCATGACGATCTTATCCGCCTCGCTTAAATCTGTGCCTACCGAGATTCTCGAAGCCGCTCGCGTGGACGGGGCGACGGAGTGGGAGGTTTTCTGGCGGATCACCGTACCGATGATCATGCCCACCATCATCGTCGTCATCACCGTGATGGTCATCAACGTACTCAAGATCTTCGACCTGGTGTATGTGCTGACTGGCGGGAACTACGGCACGGAAGTGATCGCCAACCGGATGTACACCGAGATGTACATCAACTTTCAGACCGGACGCGGCACGGCTATTGCTGTGGTCCTGATTCTCGTGCTGATACCTTTTATGATTCTGAACATCCGCCGGTTCCGGGAGCAGGAGGCGCTGCGATGAATCGCGAGAGGTTACTCCATATCCTAGGTAGCATCCCGACTCATGCCGTGCTGCTTACCATGATCGTCCTTTGGCTGATTCCCACGTTGGGCCTTCTGATCACATCTCTGCGACCCTTCCAGGACATCAACCGATCCGGGTGGTGGACAGTGCTCTCTCCGCCGCCAGGTCAGGCAGCCTATGCCCAGCACTGCGCTGAGTGCCACGGCGCAGATGGCCAGGCGCTACCTGCTGCCGACCTCACCGACCCGGAGCTGGTGGGTCAGTATCCACGCTCATTGCAATTGCTGGCCGCACTGCGGCGCGATATCGATGGCCAGCCCCACCTGGGCAACAACCCCACCCCCGAGATACAGGATGCTGCTGATATTGCGGTCTACTTGAAGCGCATTTCCAGCATCGAAACGCCGCCCCGCTTTACGCTGGATAACTACATCGACGCGCTGATGGGCTACCGGGGAAGGGCTACCTACCGCTCAGACTGCGCCGCCGGACAGGCAGCGCTTGACTTAAACTGCAACGCCTCCGACCTGCTCAACCCACGCGGCATGAGCCGAGCCTTCATCAACAGCCTGCTCGTGACCATCCCGGCCACCATCCTGCCGATCCTGTTCGCAGGCTTCGCCGCCTATGCCTTCTCCTGGCTGGACTTTCCGGGCCGCAACGGGTTATTCGCATTGCTAGTGGCACTGCAGATCGTTCCGTTGCAGATGACCCTGGTACCGATATCGCGGCTTTACGCACAACTTGGGCTGAACGGCACCTTTCTGGGTGTGTGGCTGTTCCACACTGGCTTTGGACTTCCTTACGCCATCTACTTGATGCGCAATTTCCTGGGCGCGCTACCCCGCGACCTGTTTGAATCGGCCTACTTGGACGGCGCGTCGCACTGGACGGCCTTTACCCGGCTGGCGCTGCCACTGGCGACCCCGGCCATCGCTTCGCTGGGCATTTTCCAGTTCTTGTGGGTGTGGAACGACCTGCTAGTAGCGCTGGTGTTCCTGGGCGGCACACGCCCTGTAATGACCTACCAGATCAGCAACATGGTCACCTCACTGGGAGCAGGCTGGCATCTGCTGACAGCGGCTGCCTTTCTGTCTATTCTTGTCCCTATGGCGGTCTTCTTCGGGTTGCAGCGCTACTTTGTACGCGGCCTGCTCGCCGGTTCAGTGAAAGGGTAGCCAGATGTCGGTGGGCAAGGGTGCGCTCTGGTACAAGGACGCCATCTTCTACGAGTTGTACATCCGGGCCTTCTATGATAGCAACAGCGACGGTCATGGCGATCTGCTGGGCATCATTCAGAAGCTCGACTACTTCAAGGAGCTGGGCGTCGACTGCATCTGGCTGCTGCCGATGTATCCCTCACCGCTCAAAGATGACGGATATGACATTGCGGATTACTATGGGATCCACCCCGATTATGGGACAGTGGAAGACTTCGAGCAGCTTGTCCAGGAGGCCCACACGCGCGGCCTGCGTGTGATTGCCGATCTCGCGATCAACCACACCTCCGACCAGCACCCTTGGTTTATTGAGTCGCGCTCCTCGCGCGACAACCCACGTCGAGACTGGTACGTCTGGAGCGACACAGATGACCGCTACTCTAATGCGCGCATCATCTTCATCGACACGGAGCACTCCAACTGGGAATTCGACGCGAGAACCAGGCAGTTCTACTGGCATCGCTTCTATGCCAGCCAGCCCGATCTGAACTACGATAACCCTGAAGTTCGTCAGGCTATGAAGGAAGTGATGGCCTTCTGGCTGGATAGGGGCATTGATGGCTTCCGCGTTGATGCTGTACCCTATTTATTCGAGCGGGAGGGGACCGATTGCGAGAATCTGCCGGAGACCCATGCCTACATCCGTGAACTGCGGCAATTTATGAACAAGCGCTGGCCGAACGCGATCATGCTGGCCGAGGCCAACCAGCCTCTTCAGAAGTTGCTCGACTACTTCGGCACTGGCAACGAATTCCACATGGCGCTCCATTTCCCACTGATGCCCCCCATCTTCACTGCCTTAAAGACAGGGCATGGCGGGCCAATTCGTCAGGCCATCGAGGAGACCCACCTCATTCCTGAAAGCTGCCAGTGGGGCACTTTCCTACGGAATCATGACGAACTGACTCTGGAGATGGTTAGCGAAGAGCAGCGCCAATGGTTTTGGGAGGCATATGCACCTGACCCACGGATGCGGCTTAATCTGGGCATTCGCCGCCGCCTCGCGCCGCTGCTGGACAACAATCCCCGCAAAATCCTGCTTGCCAATGCGATCTTGTTTTCGCTGCCCGGCACGCCTATTATCTACTACGGAGATGAGATCGGTATGGGGGATAACATTGACCTCCCTGATAGAATGGGTGTCCGCACACCCATGCAATGGGACGACACCCCCAATGCGGGCTTCTCTGGTGCTCCATCGGAGGCATTGTACGCCCCTGTCATTGACAATGCTATCTATGGCTACCGACGACTCAACGTATCTGCCCAGCAAGCCCACTCAGGCTCCTTGTACCGCAGAATGCAGCGACTCATCCAGGTTCGCAAGCAGCACCGGGCCTTCTCTCGAGGGTCAATTCGGTTCGTGGAAGCCGGTAATCCGGCGGTGATCGCCTTCCTACGTATCCACAGGGATGAGAGCTTTCTCATCCTGCACAACCTGACCGAGGAAGATCAAGAGGCAATGGTGGATGACATGGCCCTGCTGGAGCGCAGGGGGATCGAGGTCCTGGAAAGCCAGGGCCATTCTGTACTCAGACAGCGAGCTTCATTACTCCGAACGATGCTTGCCCCTTACCAGAGTTTGTGGCTATGGCTCATGGACTGATGATGTGCCGCCGGGTTGCGAGGGCGCCAAGCAGGCTACCACCCAGGCTGAACCCTGCTCGCCCTTTGGCTCGTTGGGTTCCCTATCTGGCCCTTGCGCTGATCGTGGGCCTGTGGGTTGCCGCCCATGTACGCTCCCCGGCAGTCGCTGTGGCAGCCAACCGGGGGGTAGCTGGCCGCATTCTGGACGAGTACGGCGAGCCAATCCGCGATGCCAGGCTCAGGTTGTACGTCAACAGAGAGGATGAACCGATTGCAGAAACTCACAGCCAGCCGGATGGCGAGTATGTGCTGATCCTGCCGGGTGATGAAGTAGCTTCCAGCGTCCGAATCGAGGTCGAGCGCGCTCACTTTTGGACTCACAACTGGAGCCCAGAGGGAGAAGAGCTGGCAATTCTCCTGGCTGAGGGGTCGTTTCTAACCAGGGACATCGTTCTAGAGCGGCGGATTACAATCAGCTTCTGGATCACAAACGCCATCTTTGTTGGGATGCTGGGGCTGATCGCAAACGAGCGGTTTCATAACACGTTGGCAGCGCTGCTGGCTGTAGCAACCATTTTTGCCGTGAGTTTCATTGGCGGCGCGCTCAACCCTAACCTGTACATTTTCAACTTCGAGCAAGCCCTGGGGCATGTGGACTTTGAGGTCATTTTCCTTCTGTTGGGCATGATGATCGTGATCGGCATCATCGAAGAGACCGGCATCTTCCAATGGCTGGCCTACCAGGCTTATCGGTTATCGCGGGGGCACGCTTGGCGGTTGACCATCATCCTCATGCTCATTGCCGCAGCCACCTCAGCGCTCTTGGATAATGTGACCACCATGCTCCTGATGAGTCCCATCATTCTCGAAATCGCTCTGGTGGTGGGGATGAATCCGCTAGCGCTGGTCATGCCCGCGCTGCTTGCCTCAAACGTCGGCGGGCTGGCGACTTTGGTCGGCACACCGGTGAACATCATGGTAGGTTCCTATGCAGGCCTGAGCTTCAACGATTTTCTGGTCAACCAGACCCCCGGCGTGATCCTCGCTGAAGCGGGTCTGATCGCCTACGTGCTGCTCCGCTACCGCAAAGAGTACCGTCGCATAAGCCCCGCCCAGTCGGCGAACTTGCTGAAACAGCTCGAGGCCAACACGCGGATCGAGGATCCGGCCAAGCTCCGCAAAGCTGGCATTGTGTTCACCATCCTGCTTTTGCTATTCGTCTTTGGTGAGACCATTCATCTGACACCCGCTGTTTCGGCTCTTATTGCTGCGGTAGCCATGCTGATCTGGGTCAACCCCGATATCGACGCCATGATGACTGTAGTAGACTGGACAACATTGATCTTCTTCATTGGCCTGTTTATGGTCATTGGTGCGGTGAGGGAAGTTGGTTTAATCTCCCTGATCGCGGCTGGGATGGAGCGCGTGGTGGGCAACAGCGCATGGGCATCGGTCTTGAGCATCGTCTGGATGGCTGCCATCTTCTCTGGCGTGATCGACAACATTCCCTTCGCTGCTGCTATGCTGCCAGTAGGCAGAGCCTTGAGCCGGTCTGTGCCGGGTCTTGCGGGGAATGCACTGTACTATGCCCTGGCCCTCGGCTCGGACCTGGGTGGAAATAGCTCCTTGATCGCCTCGTCCGCCAACCTGGTTGTAGCCGGGATCACAGAGCGGGCAGGCTATCCGATCACGTTCATGAAGTTCCTACGAATCGGCCTCCCAGCCACCCTGGTGACAGTGACGCTGGGATCGGTATGGCTCATCCTGCGGTTCATCGTTTAGGGAGCGGGTCGTGGGCAAGATACTGTGCGCAACACGGGGCGGGGAAGAGAGCCAACGCACTCAGGAAGCAGCTATCGAATTGGCAAAGGCAGCGGGGGATAAGCTGGTATTCCTGTTTATCTTCGATATGGAGTTCATGAAGCATGCCAATTACGCCATGCGGTCAGAGGTGGTAGAGGAAGAACTCGAACAGATGGCGCGATTTCTGATGACCATGGCAGTGGAGCGAGCAGAGCAGCAAGGCATCCCGGCCCGCTTTCTGATCCGCGAAGGCAGCTTTGCCACGGAACTTGCTGCGGCGGCTATAGAGGAAAAGGCAACACTCGTTGTGCTCGGATACCCTGGGGAGGAAGGAAATAAGTTCGCACTCTCTCACCTGCGTGAATTAGCCGACCGCCTCCAGGCGGATACGGGAATCCCTTTCAGAATCCTTCCCTCAATGGGGACGGAGGAGCAATCCGGCCAGGCAGATTGAGCGAAGTGGCAGATTGCCACACCCCGCATACAATGAGGTTTGCGATTGGCTCATGACTGCGGGACAGGCTGCTATGGACACAAAGCCCCCTCTAAACAAGCTGCATATCGGCTTTGTTGCCACCCGCTTCAGCGGGACAGACGGTGTATCCCTCGAAGCGCAGAAGTGGGTTGAAGTTCTGGAGAAGTTGGGCCATACGTGCTTCTACTTTGCAGGCGCTTCGGATAGGCCACCGGATCGCAGCTTCGTTGTTCCAGAGGCATCGTTCAGCCATCCAACCATTGATGCCATCAATACCATCGCCTTCAATGAACCTTGGGCGCTAACCGAGCTGGTGGAGACTCTCCAGCTTCGTCATGTGCCCCGGCCTTCATGGTACATCCCTATCCCTGCTCGCCCGCCGCAAACCACCAAAGTGATTTTAGAGACGAAAGAGCACTTAAAGGAACAACTCTATGCCTTCGTAAATCATTACGCAGTACAACTCCTCATCTGCGAGAATGCTCTCACCATTCCAATGAACCTGCCCTTTGGCCTGGCTCTGACGGAATTTATCGCCGAGACAGGGTTGCCCACTATCGCGCATCATCACGACTTTTACTGGGAGCGCAAGCGATTCCTGGTCCACTCAGTCGGCGATTACCTGCGGATGAGTTTCCCGCCAGTGTTACCCTCCATCCGGCACGTTGCGATCAATTCGTGGGCTGCCAGTGAGCTGAGTTTGCGAACGGGGGCCTCAGCGATGGTGATACCCAACGTCATGGACTTTGACCAACCCCCGCCCGCTCCTGACGATTATGCACGCGCACTGCGCACCGATCTGGGGATGGAGCCTGGGCAATATCTCATTCTCCAGCCGACCAGGGTGGTGCAGCGAAAGGGCATCGAGCACGCTATTGAGCTGGTCAAGCGTATGGGCGTCAACGCTCGGTTAGTGATATCTCATGCGGCGGCGGACGAAGGAGACGCCTACGAGCGGCGGGTACGGGAGTTTGCCGATATGCTGGGGGTCAGCACCTGCTTTGTGGCCGATATCATTCAACCCCGCCGCGCCCAGACCACCGACGGACGCAAAGTGTACTCACTGGCAGATGCCTACTCCCAGGCCGATCTGGTGACCTATCCCTCCACCATTGAGGGTTTTGGCAACGCATTCCTCGAGGCGGTTTACTACCAGCGACCTCTTGTAGTCAACACTTACTCGATCTACGCAATCGATATCAAACCAAAGGGGTTCCATGCCATCGAGTTCGACGGCTTTATCTCCGATGAAACCGTCGAGCAAGCCCGGCGTGTACTGCAGAATCCCAGCCTGGTGCAGGAGATGGCCGAACATAACTATCACCTGGGTAAGCGATACTTCTCATACCGCGTTCTGGAGCGCCGACTGACAACCTTGATCGGCGATTGCTTTGGTGAAGTGGGCCAATGAGCCGTTCCATTCTGGACAAGCTCGAATCCCTGTATGGCCCGGAGAAGGGCCTCCAGTGCTACCAGGAACTTGTTCGTCAGATGGAGGATTTCCAGGCCAGCCATCCCCCACCAACGCTCATGGAGCCGAACGATCTCACCGAACAGGACAGCATCCTGATCGCGTATGGAGATATGATCCGGCAACCTGGTTCCATGTCACTGGCGACTCTGGAAGAGTTTCTTTCTGGCCATCTGAGTGAGGTGATCAGCGGCGTGCATGTGCTGCCGTTCTTTCCCTCCTCCTCAGACGACGGCTTTTCAGTGATCGATTATCGAAAAGTTGATCCCACCCTGGGTACATGGGAGGATGTTGAGCGGCTGGCGCGGCGCTTCGACCTGATGGTGGATTTGGTTGTCAATCATGTTTCAGCCCAGAGTAAGTGGTTCGTAGGATTCATCCAGGGGGATGAGCAGTATCGGGAATACTTCATCACCGTTGATCCTTCCATCGACCTTTCAATGGTTGTGCGTCCACGTGCCCTGCCATTGCTCACTCCATTCCAGACTGCCTGGGGCGAGCAACACGTCTGGACGACCTTCAGTGCGGACCAGATCGATCTGAACTATGCCAGCCCGGCTGTGCTGCGGCAGATGATAGATGTCCTACTATTCTATATTGCCCGGGGCGCAAGGTTCGTCCGGCTCGACGCCATTGCCTATCTGTGGAAAGAGATCGGCACGCCGTGCATTCACCTGCCACAAACTCATCGGATCGTGCAGCTTTTCCGTGCTGTATTGGATATGGTCGCGCCGCACGTTAAACTGATCACTGAAACCAACGTCCCCCATTCGGAGAATATCGCTTATTTTGGGGATGGACATAACGAAGCGCACCTAGTGTATAACTTTGCTTTGCCCCCGCTTGTCCTGCATACTTTTCTCGCCGGCAACGCCCGCATCCTTTCGGAGTGGGTTGCCGATCTGAGGCCCCCTTCCGACCATGCCACCTTCCTGAATTTCTTAGCCTCTCACGACGGGATCGGCCTCAATGCAGCGCATCATATCCTACCAGAGCGCGATATCAACGTGTTGGTCGAGCAAGCGCTGGCACATGGTGGGCTTATCTCTTACAAGCACAACCCGGATGGCTCGCGCAGCCCCTACGAGCTGAACATTAACTACTTCGACGCACTGACCGCCCCAGACAGCTCGGAGCCAACAAGCATCCAAGTCAATCGATTTATCGCAGCGCAAGCGATCATGCTGGCGATGATGGGCGTGCCGGGTATTTACTTCCACAGCCTGGTGGGATCACGAGGCTGGCCTGAAGGAGTACAGAGAACAGGGCACAATAGGGCGATCAATCGAGAGAAGCTAGACTACACACGCCTAGTACGCGATCTGGCCGACCCAGGCTCGCTACGGTATCAGATTTTCCGACGCTACCTGCGGCTTCTGAAGGCACGACGTACTTCACCCGCCTTTGCCCCCACGGGCCTACAGAAGGTGCTGGATTGTGGAAAAGCCGTGTTTGGCTTGGCGCGGCGTGCTCGGATGGATGGCGAAACTGTCTACTGCCTGCATAACGTGAGCCCCGAACGCCAGACCGTCATATTGCCTAAGCACATCGATCGAGCTGAGAATCTACTGACAGACGACTTTCTCTCCGACGTTTCGATGATCGAGCTAGCCCCCTATGAGGTGTGCTGGCTGCGCCCGGTGGGACATCTCCATGGCTGACAATGTCAACTCTCCGCTGCTGAAGTCGCTCAGCAATCGTATTAACCTGCGCGAGGTGCCTTTTACTGAGCGGGCCTCGCGGCTGCTGGTGTTCCTCACAGATGGGCACTTCGCGGTGTGGCTGGCCGAGCGATGGGTGAAACGCGATCAGGACCTGGTGGCTTACCGAAACCGCCCACCGATCCTGGATCAATGGAGCTTTACGGACGGCGATGGAAACCCCCTAGCGATGGAGATCACGACTTATCCGCACTGCATTTGCTGCCAGACTGCGTTAGGCCCTTTCCGGTTGACATATGCCGACCCAGAAACACTCCTGATTGCCTTCCCGGCAGCACCATGTGGCATGACCTTTCGGGCGCGCGTCGATCAAGCGCAGCCCGACCGGCGGGGTGGTGTGCTGCGGCTTACCGGGGAGATCAGGCGCAGCATTGCTTACACAACCAACGCCCCTGTGCTGCGAAGCGAGATCAGCGCCGGCGACCCCCGGGAACAGATCGTTCATCTGTGTGTTGATGCCTCCCAAGGAGGGAAAGCCGCTCTACTGAACATCACACCCCGCCTTGGCTTTAACCGCTGGGTGCCAGATGCGGAAGCCGCGATAGAGGCTGCTGCCCGACGCTGGCATGAGTGGCTGGCCGCGACGCCAGAGGTGGCCGAGTCCTACCACACCCAGTACATCTATGCCTGGTGGATCATGCGGGCTGGGCTGATCTCGTCGCGCTATTACACCACACGGGAGGTAATGACCCCCTCCAAGTTTTACTACGTAGGGGCCTGGCAATGGGATAATTTCTTCCACGCGCTGGCTTACCGGCATGTTGATTTGCGCCTGGCGGAGGATCAAATTCGCATCTTGCTGGATCACCAGCGCCATGACGGCATGATTCCCGATGCCGTGCATGACGAAGGCGTCGTGACCCATCTGTCCTACCCGGTCGAGGCTGACGTGACCAAACCGCCGCTGATCGCCTGGGCGGCGTGGAAGCTCTACGAACAAAGCGGTGATCGGGAGTTCCTCGACGAGATCTACGAGCCATTGGTGCATTGGAACAACTGGTGGTTTGAAAACAACGATGTGGATGGCAACGGCTTATGCGAGTACCAGCATCCTTACTCATCCGGTCTGGACGACAGCCCGCTGTGGGATGATGGGATGCCGGTCGAATCGCCCGACCTCAACAGTTACTTATGCTTGCAACAAGAGGCTCTGTCAAAGATCGCTAGCGTCATCGGGGAGCACCAGGATGCCAAAATGTGGGCCCTACGTGCTGGCAGCATGGCCAGACGCCTCATCCGGCTCAAGTGGGATGCCAGCGCGGGGCTATTCTGGGCCACACGGAATGGAGCACGGATCAACGTGCGGACACCCTTCAACCTGTTTCCGCTCATCACGGGGCGGATGCCACCAGAGATCGCTGCGCGGTTGGTCGGGCATCTAACGGATGAGGATGAGTTCTGGCCTCAATACCCTGTTCCGACAGTGGCCCTGGACGATCCGGCCTTCGATCCTCAGCAGATGTGGCGAGGTCCTACCTGGGCCAACATCAACTATCTGCTGATCGAGGGGCTGTTCCGCTCCGGGTATGCCCAGGTTGCCCGCGAACTGCGTCGCCGCACGCTGGCGCTGATCGCCGGGCAGCCTGATATTTGCGAATACTACGACCCACGCACAGGCTATAAGCCACCCCAGGCCGCGCCCGCATTTGGGTGGTCAGCAGCGCTATATATCGACCTCGCCATCCAGGCCACCCGTGATGGTGAAGACTCGCCATCATGAAGATCGCACTGCTCCATTACGCTGCGCCGCCGGTCGTTGGCGGAGTGGAGAGTGTGGTGGGCCACCACGCCAGCCTGATGGCTTCGGCTGGACATGCTGTGCGTGTCATTGCCGGGCGGGGGGAGGCGTTCGACCCAAGCGTTGAGTTCATCTCACTGCCGCTGATCGACTCACGCCATCCAGAAGTGATGGCGCTGAAGGCAGAGCTGGACAAAGGGCATGTACCGCCGGGCTTCGAGCCAATGGTCAAAGCCACTTGCCAGGCACTTGAACACGCTCTCGCCAATACGGACGTGCTTATCGCCCACAATGTCTGCTCGCTGCACAAAAACTTGGCCCTCACCACTGCTCTACGAGCGGTCTCAGCACAATCAGGTGCGCCACACTTGATACTATGGCATCATGACCTGGCATGGGTGACCCCCCGCTATCGTTCAGAGCTGCATGATGGCGACCCCTGGGACCTGCTGCGAACAGATTGGCCAGGGGTTACCCAGGTCGTCGTCTCCGAGTTCCGCCGTCGCGAGTTAGCGAACCTATTGAGTGTCCCATTAGAACGGATCAAGGTTATCCCGAATGGGATAGACCCTGTGTCCTTCTACAAATGGGAGGCACAAACACAGGCTCTGATCCATCAAACGAACCTCCTTTCTGCTGCGCCAATACTGCTGTTGCCCGTCCGCATCACCCCCCGAAAAAACATCGAGCTTGCCCTGCGCGCGCTATCAGCGCTGCGCGCGGAGTATCCTGAGGCTGCCCTGGTCGTCACCGGCCCGCTGGGAGCACATAACCCGGCCAACGCTGCCTACTTTGACCAGCTCAGGGCCTTGCGCGCTGAGCTACAGCTTGAGCGAGCCGCACACTTCCTGGCAGAGCGGGTAGATGGCTACCTGCCGGACGCAGTCATCGCGGATTTTTATCGTCTGTCGGATGCGTTGCTACTACCCAGCCGTGAAGAGGGGTTTGGCATTCCCATTTTGGAAGCAGGGTTATCGGGCCTGCCGATCTTCTGCGCGGATATCCCGCCACTGCGCGACCTGGCCGGTCAGCAAGCGTCCTACTTCTCACCAGGGGCCGATCCAGAACAGGTGGCTGCTCTGATGGCGAGGCGGCTCGGCGCGAACCCAACGTTCGTGCTGCGGGCCAGAGTGCGTCAGTCCTATACGTGGGAGCAGATCTATACAAGGTGGATCGCCCCCCTTCTGGAGGCCGGATCATGAGCAAACGGCGCGTGTTTGCCCCTTTCCGCAAGATCCTCGTCCCGGTATTGCATGGCTGCGACCCCGCTCTTTCGCTCCAGGCCGCCCGCCTGGTGGCCGGGGACGGACACATCACCCTGGTTGGGCTGGTGGCTGTGCCCCGGGACGAGACGCTCAGCGTGGGAGCCATCCCGGCGCGGGAAACCCGCCGTGTGTTGCGCGCGCTATCTACCAGCGGGCAGATCGGGCATCGGGCGCGTGTGCGGGTTACCCATACCCCTTGGGAGGAGCTGATCAGCGTGGCCCAGTCAGACGAACCGGATCTACTGGTGTTGGAATGGCCCTGCGCTCTGGAAGCGTTACAAGTGACCGCACAGACAGTGCTCACCTATCCCGTGTGCGATATCGCGCTGGTGCGCGGGCCGCTGCCTGATGTTCCGGCAGCACAGATACTGGTTCCTCTTCGCGGTGGGCCATACGCCGAGCTGGCCCTACGGATCGCGCTGGCGATAGCCCATTCTCATGGCGCCGGCATCACGGTCTTGCACAGCTACCCTGCATCGGTGCCTCCCAATAGCCGACCGCAGGCCCAGGCCCGGAAGCTCGACGCTGCTTTCCGGGGCCTCGACCGCGTCCTGGATAGCCTCCCTGAGGTGCACCGCTGGGAAACGCAGACTGATGACCCTGCCAGAACTATTCTCTCAGCCGCGCGCGGCTTTGATTTGGTGATCATGGGCGCAACTGCACGCCCGCTTGATTCCGATGCTTCGCTCGGGCCGGTGGCAGATCAAGTGCTGCGCGAAAATCCCACTGGCGTGATCGTGGTTAAATCCCGCCGCCCGATGCCGGCTGAACCGGTCGCGGAAAGCGTCGGCCAGATGGCGATCTCGATTCTAGTGGATGAATGGTTCGCGGAGAACACCTATCATGCTGATGAGTTTGCCGACCTGGAGCACCTTTTAGCTCTGAAGCGCAAACAAGAGGTAACCATCAGCCTGGCGCTGCCTGCGCTCAATGAAGAAGAAACAGTCGGGAATGTCATTGGCACACTCAAGGCAGCGCTGGTCGAGCAGGTTCCGCTGCTGGACGAAATCGTTCTGCTGGACTCGGACTCCACTGACCGGACGCGGGAGATTGCGCGGGAGATGGGCATCCCGGTGTATATCCACCAACAGACGCTTCCGCAGTATGGTGCGCGACATGGCAAGGGAGAGGCCCTATGGAAGAGCCTGTATGTCACCTGTGGTGACATCATACTCTGGATTGATACCGACATCGTCAATATCCATCCGCGCTTTGTATATGGCCTGATCGGCCCTCTGCTGGTCAGCCCACACATCCAATTCGTCAAAGGCTTTTATCGCCGTCCCTTGAAAGTGGGAGATAAGATTCAGGCAGGTGGTGGGGGACGGGTGACTGAGCTGACTGCCCGCCCACTGCTGAACCTGTTCTATCCAGAGCTTTCCGGCGTCGTTCAACCTCTGTCTGGTGAATACGGAGGGCGACGGAAGATACTGGAGCAGCTACCATTTTTCTCTGGCTACGGCGTAGAAACCGGCCTGTTGATCGACATGCTGGAGAAATTTGGCCTCTCGGCCATTGCCCAGGTGGATCTCCAAGAGCGAATCCATCATAACCAGCCCCTTGATGCACTGAGCAAAATGTCGTTCGCTATCATTCAGGCTGTGATCCGCAAGCTGGAACAGCGTCATGAACAAGCCATTCTGGAAGATGTCAATACAACCATGAAACTGATCCGCTACGCTGAGGAGCGGTTCTTCCTGGAAGTCGAAGAGATCACCGAGCAGGAGCGCCCACCCATGATCGAGCTGCCAGAGTATCGGGAACGTCAGGGAGCGGCAAGGCGATGACCCACCTCGTCCTGGTCAGACATGGGCAAACGGACTGGAATCTGGAAGGGCGCTACCAGGGACAGGCCGACCCCCCACTCAACAAAGCTGGACGCCAGCAGGCCAGGATGCTGGCAACACGGCTGGCAGGGAGGTCATTTGAGGCGATCTACAGCAGCGACCTTCAGCGCGCAAGGGAAACCGCCGAGATATTGGCACAGGCGCTGTGCTTGCCCGTCTCGCTGGACCCTCGCCTGCGGGAGGTGAGTCTGGGTGAGTGGGAAGGACAACTAGGGCACAATATTGCAGCGACCTACCCAGAGGCATGGGAGGAACGCAGGCGCGATCCCGTCCATGCACGCCCGCCAGGAGGGGAAACTGTTGCTGAGGTGGCCGCCCGCGTCTGGGCGGCCACCGACGACATTGCCCGAGCTCACCCTCATGGCTGCGTGCTCATCATCTCACATGGCTTGGCGCTGGCGACCATCCTGGCTAAGGCCAGAAACCACCCCATCGAGCAAGTGTTCGAACTTATCCCAGAGAATGCTCAGGTTGAAGAAATCGAGTGGCGATCTTCAGGGTGAGCGAAGGGCCTCGGGAATCAAAAAACCATTCAAACCCCACCCGATCGACAGACAGCGTCTGAAGCCTGCGGCGTGGTTCGAACGGCTCCTATTGAGGGTGGCTGATGGGATTCGAACCCATAACATCTTCATCCACAGTGAAGCGCTCTGCCATTGAGCTACAGCCACCACGTCGGGCCGTATTGTAGCATACGGCTCAAGCGCGCGCAATTCACAGAGACGATCAGGCACCAAACATGGTCGCCATCACATGGGCAAGTGCCTCACGGGAGGGGCGCAACTGGTCATCGCTCAAGTGAGCAAGAGGGGTATCAACCAACTCCATCGTCTCGACGAAGGATTCGCGCTCCCCATCAACATAGATCAACCCGGTGATGAACACCCCTTCCTTGTGGGCCCATTCCAACAACTCCAGCGCAGCTTGGCGGTCGGTGGGATCGTAGTGCTCCGGGTCCAGTTTCTTCAGCAGGAGGCGGGAGCCATCGTGCATCTCGACAATCTGCTCTTGCCCTGGCTCGTAATCCACCTCAATCTCCTCGAGTGGTGGAATGTAAACGATCTCCTGGAGCGGCGCGGTATGATCCATGCCATAAGCATAGCTCTTAGGAGAAGTCGCCTCGTTGTTGAAGGTCACGCACGGGCTGATGATGTCCAACACGGCGATGCCATTATGGCTTAACGCCGCCTTGAGCAACTCACGCACCTGCTTGGCGTCCCCAGCAAAGGAACGTGCCACGAAGGTTGCCTCGGAGGCCATCGCTTCCAGACACAGGTCGAGGGCAGGAAGCTTTTGCACCCCCGCATATTTAAGTTCCAGACCCTCATCAGCCGTCGCGGAGAACTGACCTTTGGTCAGGCCATAAACGCCGTTGTTCTCGATGATATAAACCATCGGCACGTTGCGGCGCGTGATATGCTTAAACTGCCCCATACCGATGCTGCCCGTATCGCCATCGCCGCTGACACCAATGGCTTTCAGCTCCCTGTTAGCCATGACGGCGCCGGTGGTGATGGACGGCATACGACCATGTAAGCCGTTGAAGCCGTGTGACATACCCAGGAAGTAAGCAGGCGACTTGCTCGAGCAGCCGATGCCGCTCATCTTGATCAACTTATATGGCGAGAGCGACATCTCGAAAGCCACCGCGATGATCTGGTTAGCAATCGAATTATGCCCACACCCCTTGCACAGAGTGGTGGGGTTGCCCGTGTAATCGTTACGCTCCAGGCCAATTTCGTTGACTCTGGCTGGTGCAGCGCTCATGCGGTCACTCTCCCTTCTCGCTCCAAAACCGAATGGGTCAACCAGCGCGCGGAGAGCGGCAGGCCATCCGAGTAAGCAATCGAATGCACCCGCGGGGCCACTTCCGGGAACTCCATCCAGATCAACCGGGCCATCTGGCCGTCGGTGTTGTTCTCGACCACGAAAACGCGATCGTGTCGAGCGATGAAGCTGCGGGTTGTCTCCTCCAGCGGCAGCGCGCGCAGGCGAAGATAGTCTGTCTCAATCCCGTATGCCCGCAAGCGATCGCGGCTCTCTACCACGGCGGGATCCGTTGTACCGTAGGCAATCAGGCCGATCTCGGCTCCGGCAGTCTCATCCACGATAGGCTTTGGCACTAACCCGCGCGCAGTGTCATGCTTGCGGATCAGGCGGGCCATGTTGCTCACCCAGTCCGCCGGGCGTTCACTGTAGCGGGCGTTCTCATCATGGCCTGTCCCCCGCGTGAAGTAGGCCGCACGTGGATGCTCCGTGCCGGGCAGGGTGCGCCAGGGGATGCCGTCCCCATCCACATCGCGGTAGCGTGCCCACTGTCCGATCTGGTTGAGGTCCTCCGCCGTGAGCACCTTGCCGCGATCCATTGGC
>Ga0129299_1000598_pt1 | contig 23227 bp, 24 predicted proteins | sample ConPoolayeCmetaG_FD_94477 | JGI IMG/M metagenome (GOLD analysis project Ga0129299, IMG submission 94477) | Hot spring microbial mat communities from California, USA to study Microbial Dark Matter (Phase II) - Cone Pool mat layer C metaG ...
GCGTGTTCACTATAGGTGCTAGCCTTAAAATAACGCGATTTGGCACCTAACTTAAATATTAAGTTCAGCGTGAGCCATGGCGTCAAGGCAGGTTATTCGCTGCAATCGCATGCATGGTTTGAGAACTGGGCGGTTCTGGCAAAGGCTTCCGAACTATGACTGTACGATTTTCGACGACGTTGATGGCCTTCGCGCTTGCTGGCTTGATGGCCGCATCTCCGGCACCGGCGCAGTCGCCGAGGTCGGACGCGGCGAAACCCGCCGCCGCACAGGAAACCGGCCCGGCCCGGGAGCCGCGCGCCGGTGAAAAGGCCTATGAGCAGTCCCGCCGGCTGCTGCAGGCGATCGACTCCATCCTGACGAAAGCGGCGCAGGAACGCAGCCAGGCGAAAGACCTCCCGAGCCGCGAAAGGTTCGTCATTCCCCCACTATGGACCGAAACGCGCGAAGACCGCGAGAAGACCATCCGCGCTCTGCTCGACAGCGCGCTCGAAATCGTGAGCGATGCGCCCGTTGTGCAGATGCAGGAGAAAATCGCCGCGCGCCGCAGGAACATCGCCGATCTCAGAGACAAGATCGCGCGGTTGCGCGAGCGCCGCCTGCAGGCGCCCGAATCCGGTTTCCTGCCGGGGGTATTGAGCGAAACGCAAGGCTCGATCGACAGCGCCATCGCCAGCCTGCAAGACAAAATCCGCGCCAACGAGGACGACATCAAAAGCATCAAGCGCGAGATCGGCGTGGCGCTGAAAGATGCGGGCGTGGAGATTTCCGATACCCAGCTTGACCTGCTCATCGACAGCGTGCTCGGCTCGGACATGCTGAAACTGGTCACGGCGTTCGAGGCGGCGCGCGCCATCGACCAGCGGCTCGGCGAACTGCTCGTCCAATCCGGCGAGGACATCAAGACGGCACGCCGTTATTTCGCCATGCACGCCGCACTTTTCGCCATGCTGCTCCAGGCGCAGGACACGCTCATCGACAAGATCGACAACAACTATCTCGCCAAGTTGAAAGCAATCCTCGCCGACATCAAGCGCACGCGCGATGAAACCTACCAGTTGCTCGCCGGCCAGAACCGCCCGGATCAGCGGCGCACCCTCGAGGCGAACCTGAAATCGCAGGAATTCGCCGAGAAGGTGGCCAGTTTCTACCGCGATTATCTGCTCACCCAGCGCCGTCAGCTCGCCGATGCACGTCTGCGCACTCTGCGCGACCTGCGCATTGCCGACAACACCTTCGAAACCGTGCAGGCCAGCTTCGAGCTAAAAGCTCTCATCGATGATGCACGCACCTCATTCGAAGCCCTGCAGCGCCTGGAGGCACCCGGCTTCGACCAGCTGTTCAAGAACGAAAGCCTGCGCAAGGAATTCGAAAGCCTGACAGAAAAGCTCGGACCTTCCTCATGAGCCCGGTCACCCACGGATTTCAAGTGGTGCCCGAATTCAACAGAGCGGCGGGTTTCGTGCTGAAATTGCATAATGGGCTTGTCACGCCAAGGCGTAAGTTCGATTGTGAAAAGTGATCCGGATATCTTGGATAATGCTTGAGAGGTGGCCATGAAGCGATTGTTTATATCATTGTTCGCGACTGGCCTTATCTCACTTGCCCCGGCGGCCGTCTTTGCCGGCGATTGCATTGACGATCCGCAGATCTCCGGCATCAGCAGGACAATCGCCGTCAGCCCCGCCGACGGCATGCGTTTCGGCCGGTTGCAATACAGTCAGACCGCCCCTCTGCGCGACAAGGAAGTGATCCTCACCTTCGACGACGGTCCGCTTTCCCCGCACACCAACAGCATTCTGAACACGCTCGACAGGCATTGCGTGAAGGCAACGTTCTTCGCCGTCGGCCGCATGGCGCTCTACAATCCCGGCACACTCAAGGAGGTCGCGCGGCGTGGGCACACGATCGCGACGCATAGCTGGTCTCATCCGCGCGACATGAGCAAGCTTTCGGTCGAGCAAGCCAAGCTGGAAATCGAGAAAGGGTTCGCTGCCGTCGCGCATGCGCTGGGCGCGCCGATTGCGCCGTTTTTCCGTTTCCCCGGGCTCAATCACTCGCCCGAGTTGAACGAATACCTGATCGGCCGCAACATCAGCATTTGGTCGGTTGATGTGGTCTCCGGCGATACCAACGCCGACATGACCCCGGAACGGCTTGTTCACGACACCATGGCCCGCCTGCGCAGTGTCGGTCGCGGCATCCTGCTGTTTCACGACATCAAGAAGGTGACGGCAGACGCTATCGACGAAATCATCGTCCGCTTGAAGCTCGAAGGCTACAAGATCGTGCACGTGGTATCGAACACATCCTACATCCCCGATCCCGAAGTGGCCGCGCGGATCGATTTCAAGCAGTCCATACGCACGGTCGCCTTCACCGGTGAACCTGCTGATCCACAGGCCAAGCGCGACGCCAGCGCCATTGCGGCGCCGGTGGATTACGCCCGCACCGAGCAAATTGTGCTCGGCAGCCCCACGAAGCCGGTCAAGCCAGGCGCATTCTCGCCCGTTACCCGTACAGCGCGCGAGACCAATGGCTGGACTGACATCGGCGAGCGGGTGCTGGGAAATGACGTGCTTCTCTCGACCGACGGTGTATCGAGCAGCAAGCCCAAATCCCGCTTCTGATTACTTGCAGTATTACACCACAAGATAGCCCAATCACTGTCCGCGGCGCCAGCTTCAGGGCCTATGGGTTGCATGCTTGCGCAACCGGACGTTCACACAACCGGTTTGTGCGCGGCGGATCGACCATACAAGACGAGCAGCCTCCCCTGCCATTGCAACAAGCGCACCGGGTTGAACCCTCGCGCCGCATAAAAAGACGCAGCCTGCGAAGCTTGCGCCGTCACCGCATGGAGACCTTTGATGCTATGCGCCGCGCAATGGCCGGCAAACGCCTCGATCAAGCTCCCGCCGATGCCCGCGCCACGCCACCCATCGGCAACATTCACGTGCAGATGCGCCGGATAAGAGGCATATTCGGTCTCGAAACGCGCGTAGTAGCCAATGTCGGCGAAAAGCTGCGCGGCGCCTGCGCTGTCCAGGCAGCCCACCAGATAGCCCACCGCGCCGCCCGCCCCGAGGGCGACGAAAGCCTCATTCGGGAACAGGCTGAGGTAGCGGCCCAGCCAGCGCTCGCGGAAGGCGGCGCGCTCGCCATCGTCGGCAAAATATCTGGTTGCGCTGCTCTCGAAGAAGATGCGGTCGAGATCGGCCATCAGACTGGTGCGATCCGCCCCTGTGACGGCCAGGGCCTGCCGCAACGGCAGTATGCGCACTGAAGTGTCGGAGGGTGCAGCCCGCGGCATGGCTTTTCCTCAGCGGAAATGCTTCGAGAGCTTGAGCCCTTGCGCCTGATAGTGCGATCCGAGCCGGCTGCCGTAAAGCTCGAATGGCGGTTCGATAAGCGGCTCGTAGATGAGACGCCCGACGATCTGCCCGTCCTCCAGGATGAACGGCACCTTGTGGCTGCGCACCTCCAGAACCGCGCGGCTGCCCTCGCCTCCAGCCGCCGCATGGCCGAAGCCGGGATCGAAGAAGCCCGCGTAATGCACCCTAAATTCGCCGACGAGGGGATTGAACGGGATCATTTCGGCCGCGTGGCTCGGGGGGATGTGCACGGATTCCTTCGAAGCGAGGATGTAAAACTGATCTGGGTCGAGGATAAGGCTGCGCGCGGGCGTGGCCGGGATCGGCTCCCAGAACTCGCCGCGGTCGTAGGCGGCCTCGCGGTCGATGTCGATGAGGCCGGTGTGGCGCTTGGCGCGATAGCCGACGATGCCGCCTTGCCCGCCGGAGAGATCCACGCTCAGCGCCACGCCGCCGACGATGCCGGCCGAAGTACCCGTGACCAGCCGCTGGCTTTCGTGCAGCGCAGCGTTGTGCGCATCGCTGCTCACCGCCTCGCCGCGCCGAAACCGGATCTGCGACAGGCGCGACCCCGTGCGCACCAGAACGGGAAATGTCTGCGGGCAGATTTCGGCGTGAAGCGCGCCGCGATAGCCCCACGGCACGGTATCGAAGCCTTGCGCGGCCTCGGCGATGACGCGGGTGAAGACATCCAACCGGCCGGTGGAGCTTTTCGGGTTTGCAGCCCCCGAGATGTCCACCGGCAGCGCGAGGCGCTCAAGCAGCTGCACCAGATAGACGCAGCCGGTTTCCAGCACGGCCCCGTTTTCCAGCGGGATGCGGTGCAAGGCATAGCGCTCGAGCTTCTCGGCGATGCTGAGACCGGCTGGCAGGAAACTCGCCCGCACGCGCCAGGCGCAGTCGCCCAGACGAAGGTCGAGGCTTGCCGGCTGCACCTGATCGTCGGCGATCTGCATCGCCGCCGCAATCGCACCTGTGGCGATGAGGTCCCTGATCCTGTGCCCAGGCAACAAGCCGTTGACGTTCATGGTCTCCAGTCGCCTCAGTTCCGATCGCCCATCCGTGCAATCGTCGCCATATCCACCGTTTGAGTAATGCACTTGCGCCTTGACGCCAAGCGCATCTCGCGTCTTAATCCACCAGTCATCGTGGTCATTTGAGCGGCCAGCTTGCAGCCACGTTAAACAAGTCGCTAAACGGCCGGTCCCGATCGACCCGGTCCTTGGCGCTGCCTGGCCGGGTTTTTTGTTGGGCGAAGCGCTAAGGGAGGCAAGCTATGACGCAACCCGTTGAGGGCAAGGCACGCAGGACCTGGCGCCCGGCTACGGCGCTGGTGCACGGCGGCACGCTGCGCAGCCAGTTTGGCGAAACCTCGGAGGCGCTGTTCCTCAATTCCGGTTATGTTTACGACACCGCCGAGGAGGCCGAGGCGCGTTTCAAAGGCGAGGCGGAAGGGTATGTCTACAGCCGCTACGCCAACCCGACGGTTGCCATGTTCGAGGCGCGGATGGCGCTTCTGGAAGGGGCGGAGGCGGCGAAAGCCACGGCGAGCGGCATGGCGGCGGTGACGGCGGCGATGCTGTGCCAGCTGCAGGCGGGCGATCACGTCATCTCGGCCCGCGCCCTGTTCGGTTCGTGCCGATACATTGTGGAGGAGCTGCTTCCCCGCTTCGGCATCGCAACCACGCTTGTCGATGGCGGCGAGCTGTCCGCCTGGGCGGACGCTATGCGGCCGAACACCAGGGTGCTGTTCTGCGAGACGCCGGCCAATCCCACGCTCGATATCGTGGACATCGCCGGCCTTGCCGCCATCGCCCGCGCGCATGGGGCCCGGCTGGTGGTGGACAACGTCTTTGCAACGCCGGTCCTGCAGAAGCCGCTCGCGCTCGGCGCCCACATCACCGTCTATTCGGCAACAAAGCACATCGACGGACAAGGGCGCTGCCTTGGCGGCATCATCCTCGCGGATGCGGCATTCGTTGAGGACCCGCTGAAAAACTTCCTGCGCCAGACCGGGCCGTGCCTCAGCCCGTTCAACGCATGGGTGATGCTGAAGGGCCTAGAAACGCTGGCCTTGCGCGTCGAACGGCAATGCGCCAGCGCAGCTTTGATCGCCGATCATCTCGCCACCCACCCGGCCATTGCGCAGGTGATCTATCCCGGGCGGGCCGACCATCCCCGGCACGCGCTCGCCATGCGGCAGATGACGGCGGGCGGGCCGCTCGTCGCGTTCCGGCTGAAAGGCGGCAAGGGTGCCTGTTTCCGCGCCATGAACGCGCTTGGCCTCATCCGGATTTCGAACAATCTCGGCGACGCGAAGACCCTGATCGCCCACCCGGCCACCACCACCCACCAGCGGCTCAAGCCAGAGGTGCGCCAGCAGCTTGGCATCGGCGATGATCTGCTCCGGCTCTCCATCGGGCTGGAGGACCCGCTCGATCTCATCGCCGATATCGACGCAGCGCTCGCATTTGCCGGTGAATAGGTGGCCGGATAGGCATAAAGCTACGGTTCATCCCCCTCCGAACACGTCGCTGTCGAAATGATAATGCCGGTTGCAGAATTCGCACCTCACCGTGATACGGCCGTCCTCGGTCATGTCCTCGCGTTCGAGCGCGCTGAAGGTCTTCAGGATTTCCTCGATTCGCTCGCGCGAGCACGAGCATTGCGCTTGGATGCCCGTCATGGGGAAAGCTCTGACCCGCTCCTCGTGGAAAAGGCGGTAAAGCAAATCTTCGGCGGAAAGCGAGGGATCGAGCAATTCGTGATCCTCGATGGTTGCGGCAAGCGTGCGAGCACGCACCCAGTCCTCATCGCCGTCCGGTGCGGACCATGAGAGATCGTCGCCTGCAGCACGCATCCCCACGCCGCCTTCGCGGGTGAGCTTCTGCACGAGAAGGCCGCCGGCCCGCCAATGCCATTGGCTTTTCTGTCCGTTGCCGGCGCCGGTGAAGGCGCGCGCCACCACGATGCGGATAAAGGTGGGGATCTGTTCCGACTGGCGGAAATAGAGATCGGCCGCATCGGCCAGCGTTGGGCCCTCGAGCGCGACGACGCCCTGATAGCGCTCCATGCCCGCGCCCGGCTCGATGGTCATGGCGAGATGGCCCTGCCCGAGCAGTTCTGCGCTCTCCTGCGCTTGGCCGTTGCGCAGAGCGGCGAGCCCGGCTTCGTCGAAGCTCGCATAGCCCCGCAAGTCGCCCGAAGAGCGGTATTGAGCCACCAGCGTACTCACCGGTCCGGACGAATTCGTCTGCAGAATGAACTTGCCGTCGAACTTGAGCGCCGCACCAAGCAGCGCCGTGAGCGTAATCGCCTCGCCCAGCAGGACCGACACGGGTTCGGGATAGGCATGAAGGTTCAGGATGTCGTTAACGGCGCAATCGGCACGGATCAGCCGGCCGCGGGCTCCCGCCGTCTCGATCTGGAAGGGAAGGATATAATCGCGCGCCCGCGCCGTCGAGCCCAAGCCATCGCTGTTGCCGCTGCTCATGCAATCTTCTCAAGACACCAGGCCAGGATGGCCCTTTGCGCATGCAGCCGGTTCTCGGCCTCGTCGAACACCACCGATTGCGGACCGTCCATCACGTCGTCCGTCACCTCGCGGCCGCGTTGTGCTGGCAGGCAATGCATGAAGATGGCGCCGGGCGCCGCTTTTGCCATCAACTGGGCGTTCACTTGATAGGGTTTCAGCATCTGGATGCGCCTTGCCTCGTCGTTCTGGCCCATGGAGACCCATACATCCGTCACCACGCAGTCTGCCCCGCTCACCGCTTCCTCAGGGTCGTCGGTCACTACGATTGAAGCGTTTTCTCGCTCAGCCCACTCCATCAGAGCGGGGGCCGGGCGCAGTTCATCCGGGCAGCCAATGCTCAGCCTGAAGCCAAAGCGGGCGGCCGCATGGATCCATGACGTTGCAACATTATTGCCGCCATCCCCGGTCCACGCAATCGTCCGGCCCTCGATGTCGCCTTTTTTTTCCTCGAAGGTCATGACGTCCGCGAAGATCTGGCAGGGATGGGAACGGTCGGTCAGCCCGTTGATGACGGGCACGCCCGAATTGTCGGCCAGTTCCAGAAGCCGCTCGTGCGAATTCGAGCGCAGCATGATGACCTGCACGTAGCGCGAGAGCACGCGCGCGGTGTCGGCAACGGATTCGCCGCGCCCAAGCTGCATGTCGCCGGCGTTCAGCACGATGGTTTCCCCACCCAGCTGGCGCATGGCCACGTCGAAGGAAACGCGGGTGCGGGTGGACGGCTTGTCGAACAGCATGGCAAGCACCGCGCCGCGGACTTGGGCGTAGTTCTGGAGCCCGCCATTCTTGTGCGCGGCTTTCATGGCATGCGCTTCCCGCAGCATTTTCTTAAGCGTGTCTCCATCGATGGAGTCGATATCGAGAAAATGTCTGGGCGACATGGCAAGCCCCGTAGCGGCAATCGTCAGGTCACGGCCATGCTGACCGTTTCACAGGCTGAGGTGATGATGCGGCAGGCTTCGGAGATTTCCGCCTCGCCGACGATCAGCGGAGGTAAAAGCCGGATCACGTTGTCACCTGCCCCTACCGTCAATAGCTTATTCCGCAGCAGTTCGTCGATCAAGACTCCAGCGGGGCAGACGCAGCGCAAGCCGAGCATCAACCCTTCGCCGCGCACCTCGGCGATGACATTCGGATATCCGTCCCGGATCGCGGCCAGCTTCTGTTTGAAGAGCAGTGCCATCCGATTGACATGATCGAGAAACTCCGCGGTCGCAACGATATCCAGAACGGCGTTGCCGGCCGCCATGGCGAGCGGATTGCCGCCGAAGGTCGAGCCGTGCGAGCCCGCCGTCATGCCCGCCGAGGCGGCTTTGGTCGCAAGACATGCGCCGATGGGGAAGCCGCCACCCAGTCCCTTCGCAACCGCCATGATGTCCGGCCTGATGCCAGCCCACTCATGGGCGAACAGCTTGCCTGTGCGGCCCATGCCGGTCTGCACTTCGTCGAGGATGAGCAACAGCCCTTCGCGCTCGGTCAGCTCGCGCAGGGCGCGCAGGAACGGCCAGCCGGGTGCGCGGATGCCGCCCTCGCCCTGGATGGGCTCGATCAGCACTCCCGCCGTGTGCGGTCCGATGGCGGCTCTTGCCGCCTCCAGATCGCCGAGTGGCACCTGATCGAAGCCGTCCACCTTCGGCCCGAACCCCGCCACGTGCTTTTCCTGATTGCCCGCGGCGATGGTGGCCAGGGTGCGTCCGTGAAAAGCACCCTCGAAGGTGATGATGCGATAGCGTTCCGGGCGGCCGTGGTGGCTGTGGAACTTGCGCGCCATCTTGATCGAACATTCGAGCGCCTCTGCGCCGGAATTGGCGAAGAACACCGTTTCGGCGAAGGTCAGCTGCGTGAGGCGCTGGGCGAGGCGCTCCTGCCCGGGGATGCGGTAGAGATTGGAGGTGTGCCACAACTTCCCGGCCTGTTCGCTTACTGCCGCGACCAGATGAGGATGGGCATGGCCGAGCACGTTCACGGCAACGCCGGCCGCGAAATCCAGATATCGCTCGCCGCTCGGCGTGAACAGTTGGGCGCCCTCGCCGCGGACGAACTCAACGGAGGCGCGGTTATAGGTCGGCAGAACGGCACTCATGGCATCGAACAGTCCGGTGTTGGATTGGGCTGAACAAAAAAGCCGCCCCCATTCGGACGGCGCCATTATGGCATACGTAATCAAGAATTGATCCGGACTGTCAATTGGCACAAAAGACACACCGGTTCTCAAATATCGTCGAGTCTGCCGGATCACGCCCCGTCGCCATTTGTGTTTACCAAATCTTAATGGCACTATATACGGGTGAGGCGCGCTCCCTTCGTGGGGCCATCGCCGGCGAAAGCATAAACATATCGTTTTCGTAGCAACCGGCGCGTATCCGCCGGAACTCTCCAAGTTTAGTTCCCCAGTCAGTAGCGTTCGTGTAGCCAGTTTGCCAAGCCGCGGCAATGCTTGGCATTCGGTCTGCCGTGATCCGCGGGCGACATGTTCGCCGAGGGCCGGATCTGCGTCGGCGCACTCAAAAAAAAACAGGAGGCTGAGCATGTCTTGGACGGAAGAGCGAGTCGCTATTCTGAAGAAATTATGGACCGATGGGTTGAGCGCAAGCCAGATCGCGTTGAAGCTGGGCAACGTTTCACGCAACGCCGTCATCGGCAAGGTGCACAGGCTTGGGCTTTCGGGGCGCGCAACCACGTCCCGCATGCGCTCCGTGCGCCCGCGGGCCCGTGTGGTGGCGTTCCCGAGCCGCACGCCGAGCGTGCAATATCGCAGTCATGGCAATACTGCGCTGAAAGCGCTGTTTTTGCCCGCGCCCTTGCCCGCCCCGGAGCCAGTCCTCGACGACATCGAGATCCCCATGGCGGATCGGGTCGATCTTTTGTCGCTGAAGGATTGCATGTGTCGCTGGCCCTTGGGAGACCCGCAGGATGAAACGTTCCGTTTCTGCGGGCGCCGGACGCGGAATGGCTCCAGCTATTGCGAACATCACGCCCGTATCGCCTATCAGCCGGTGCAGCGCCACAGGCGGCCGGTCCTCGAATTCGCTTGAGCGGGGGATGAAGCCGGGGCGCCCTTCTCTTGCTCCGGCTTCTTCAATTTTGCTGCGGCGTATTCAATTCAATGTGTCTGGCTTGGCGAGCGTCATTGTTCGCGTGCGTTCGGTGAATTTGATCTATCGCCGATGGCATAGCCAGCGCCTCGAACCGTGCGGATGAGGTCTTTTTCCTTGCCGCGATTGATCGCTTTGCGAAGCCGGCCGATATGAACATCGACGGTGCGCTCGTCCACGTAAACGTCACGCCCCCAGACGCCATCGAGCAACTGTGTGCGCGAAAAAACCCGGCCAGGATTTTCCATGAGATATTCCAGCAGGCGGAATTCCGTGGGACCGAGGCGGATTTCGCGGCCGTTGCGCGTGACACGATGGGCTTCCCGGTCGAGCAGGATGTCTTCCACCGAAAGTGCATCGGCCAGGCGTTCCGGGTTGGTGCGGCGCAGGATCGCCCGGATGCGGGCCATGAGTTCGGGAACCGAAAACGGCTTCACCACATAATCATCGGCGCCGGTCGTCAAGCCGCGCACACGGTCGGCTTCTTCAGCGCGCGCCGTCAGGATGAGGATCGGTATGGAGCGCTGATATTTGGCAGAGCGAAGCCTGCGGCATAATTCGAGGCCAGACAACCCCGGCAGCATCCAGTCAAGAATGATAAGGTCTGGCGGATCCTCGGCGATCGCCACCTCGACCTCATCGCCCCGACCGATGACGTGAACGCGAAATCCTTCGGCCTCAAGATTGTAACGGAGCAGCAGCGCTATTGGCTCGTCATCTTCGACAACAAGAACTTTTGCGTTCATGCAAGACCCGTGGCCTCAGTCTTCGTCCTTCCCGTTGGTAAACACCTGGTCGGGAAAGTCGATCAATGTGTAGCTGGTCACGTCGCCCTTGGGGCGCTGCTCGGAGATGGTCGTTCCATGCACCAGATAATGAACGTTTTCGGCGATGTTGGTCGTGTGATCGCCAATGCGCTCGAGGTTCTTGGCGCCGAACAGGAGATGTGTGCACAAACCGATGTTGCGCGGATCTTCCATCATATAGGTGAGCAGTTCGCGGAACAGCGAGTTATACATGGCGTCGATGCGCTCGTCGCGAAACCAGACACGCAAAGCCTTTTCGGTATCGCGGCCGGAGTACGCGTCGAGCACATCCTTGAGTTGTTCCAGCGCCAGAATGCCGATGTGCTTGATGCCCAGCATCAGTTGCTTGGGCTGTTGTTCGGCGGAGATGGCCAGGGCGCGCTTGGCGATGTTTTTCGAAAGATCGCCGATACGTTCGAGGTCCGAGGCGATCTTGAGGGCCGTCACGATCTGCCGCAGATCCAGCGCCATGGGCTGACGCCTGGCAATCAGGCTGATCGCATCTTCCTCGATCCTGCGCTCAAGGTCGTCGATGTGGCGGTCCTGCTTGATCGCGCTCTCGGCCAGTTCGGGGTCTCGACGCTCCAGCGCCAAAATCGCCTGACCGAGGACGAGTTCGGTTAGGCCGCCCATCTTGGCGATGTGGCTGTCCAGTGTGCGAAGTTCTTCCTCGAAAGCCTTGACCGTATGTTCCATCTCATCCTTTCGCGCGGGCTAACAGTGCCCTGCAGCAATCAGCCGAACCGACCGGTAATATAATCCTGCGTGCGGCTATCGCTCGGATTGGTGAAGATCTGGCTTGTTTCTCCCTCCTCGACGAGCACGCCGAGATGGAAGAAGGCCGTTCGCTGCGACACGCGCGCCGCTTGCTGCATCGAGTGCGTCACGATGACAATACAGTAACTCTGGCGGAGTTCGTCCATCAATTCTTCGATCTTCGCTGTAGCGATGGGATCGAGTGCGGAGCACGGCTCGTCCATGAGGATGACCTCGGGGCTGACCGAGATGGCACGCGCGATACACAGGCGCTGCTGCTGGCCGCCGGACAAGCCGGTGCCCGGCTCGTGCAGGCGATCCTTGACCTCGTCGAACAGGCCCGCCTTCTTCAGGCTCGTAACCACAATTTCTTCCAGATCGGCCTTGCTGCTCGCAAGACCATGGATGCGCGGACCGTAGGCGATATTCTCGAAAATGGACTTCGGGAACGGATTCGGCTTCTGGAATACCATCCCGACACGGGCGCGAAGCTGAACAGGATCAACACCCTGATCGTAGATTTCGTCACCGTCAACCTTGATCGAACCCGTGACGCGGCAACCGTCTATCACATCGTTCATGCGGTTCATGCAGCGCAGGAATGTGGACTTGCCGCAGCCGGATGGGCCGATGAGCGCCGTAATGCTGTTGTTGGGGATGTCGATGTTCACATCGAAAAGCGCCTGCTTCTCACCGTAGAACACGGAAATATTGCGTGCGCGGATTTTCGCCTCATGCAACTCGGCGACCGCCTTAGGCGCGGGCACTGCGCTCATCTCGGCGACTTCGGTCATGCTGTCCATGTCAGGTCTCCATTTCTTGGCGCAGACTGAGTTACCATTTCTTCTCGAACCTTTGTCGCAGATAAATAGCAATCGAGTTCATAATCACAAGAAAGCCGAGCAGAACCAGAATGGCGGCTGACGTGCGGGCAACGAACCCGCGCTCCGGGCTGTCGGCCCAGCTATAGATCTGGGTAGGCAATGCGGTAGCAGGCTCCAGAATGCTGGTTGAAGCCGAGGTGATGAATGCGTTCATCCCGATCAGCAGGAGCGGCGCGGTCTCGCCAAGGGCCTGCGCCAAGCCGATAATTGTCCCCGTCAGGATGCCAGGCATGGCGAGCGGCAGCACGTGGTGCATGATCACCTGATGCTTTGATGCGCCGACGCCCAACGCAGCCTCACGAATGGACGGCGGAACGGCTTTCAGTGCGGCGCGCGTCGCGATGATGATAGTCGGTAGCGTCATCAGGGCCAGCACAAGGCCGCCAACGAGCGGAGCAGAGCGCGGCAAGCCGAACCATCCCAGAAAGACGGCCAGCCCGAGCAGGCCGAACACGACAGACGGCACTGCCGCGAGATTGTTGATATTGACCTCGATCAGATCGGTGAATTTGTTCTTGGGAGCAAATTCTTCGAGATAAAGTGCGGCAGCAATGCCAACAGGAAAACTGACCAGGAAACAGACGAGAAGGGCGAAAAATGAACCTATGAGTGCACCAGCAAGGCCTGCTTGTTCAGGGAAGCGGCTGTCTGCATTGAGGAAAAGTTCCCAACTGAAGGTGCTGACGAGAAGACCCGAATTCTGAAGCCTCTCGAACCATTCGATATGCTTTTCTCCGCCTATGCGCGGATTAGGGATCTTGGGCGTCTCACCCCGGTTGTAAGCATCATAGAAAGGAGAAAGCGGCAGAGCGAAACCTTCCAGCATCTTACCGATGCTGTCGGGATTCGCGACGACATGGGCCTTCACGACGTCAGCCGAGCTTTCATCAAAGATTGCGTACACGCTGGATGTGCGTTCCTGAAAGAGCGAATTGATACCCTCAATCACGATCGCCTTGAAGTCGCCTTCAGGGATAGCATCTGCCTTCACTTTAGCGGGATCAATGAACAGATTGACCTTGGCATAGCTCTTCCCGTCAATCAGTGTAACGAGGCCGCGATTGCGCAGGCGTTGGTCGAAACGTTTCTTTTCCGGATCGCTCAGGGCATTGAGCCTAGCCGGTATGATGCCTTTGTAGAGCTGGTCGAACGGGTCGGACAGAGGAACCGTAATCGCAACGGTTTTCCCGATTTTATCCGGATTTGCGACCACGTAATCGCGAAGAGTGAACCGAACCTCGCTGCTCAGGATTCTGGCCAGCTCGCGCCTTTCGTTCGGAGAGGTCACCTCAGGGAAGTATTTGGCAAAAGCGTCATTGACGAGTTTTCGGAAATTTGAATTGTTCGGATTGTTGCGGTCGATCTCCTTGGCATCGAGATAAAATTCTAGGTTAGCCTTGGTAGTATTGAATGCCGAGGAGCCATTGATGACCAGGGATAATATTAATACACCTAACAGGAGCACAGCGGTAGTAACTGCCGCAATACCTAAGGCTTGCAGGATCCAGTCCGCGCGGTAGCGTTTACGCAATCGCTTTATGTTGTCCACCGAAGTCCAATCGTATTTCCTTATACCGGTGGAGGCGGTGATGTCAGTCATATTTTTCCCGATATTTCTGAACGATCCGGAGGGCGATGACGTTTAAGAGCAAGGTCACCAGGAAGAGAACGAGACCGAGTGCAAATGCTGCAAGCGTTTTCGGGTTGTCGAACTCGGTATCGCCGATAAGCAATGTCACAATCTGCACGGTAACAGTCGTGACGGGTTCAAGCGGGTTAAGCGTCAATGTGGCGATGATGCCGGCCGCCATCACCACGATCATGGTTTCCCCGATCGCTCGGCTTACCGCCAACAGGATACCGCCAATGATGCCGGGCAAGGCAGCAGGCAAAAGAACCTTCGTTATGGTCTCCCCCTTGGTTGCACCCATGGCATATGAACCATCGCGCATAGCGTTAGGCACGGCATTAAGAGCATCATCGGATAGCGACGAGACGAAGGGGATCAACATGATGCCCATCACTCCACCTGCGATCATGGCACTATTCGGCGCCATGTCGATGCCTGCATTGGCGAGAAATGCCTTTACATTGGGAGCGACGACGAGGACTGCAAAAAAGCCATAGACAACGGTTGGGATACCAGCAAGGATTTCAATGATTGGTTTTATGAAGGATCGAAAGCCTTTGCTGGCATATTCAGCAAGATATATTGCTGACAGCAAGCCGATCGGAGTGGCGATTGCCATGGCGGCCGCCGCGATGAGCAATGTTCCCAAGAAAACCGGGACAGCACCGAAGGTTCCACCGGTAAGGAGCTGATCTGCGCGTAAGGCAATTTGCGGCTCCCACCGCAAACCAAACAGAAATTCGCTCAACGGAACTTTGGAGAAGAACCGCAACGATTCCCACAAGAGTGACAAAACGATGCCGAGCGTTGTAAGGATTGCCGCCACGGAGCAAGCAATCATGAAAAAGGTCAAAATGCGCTCAACGCCGTGCCGTGCGCGAAATTCAGGCGAAATTCTGGAATTGGCATAAAAGAAACCTGCCGCACAAAGTGCCATGGCTGACGAAAACATTGCCCACTTGGCAATTTCACGCCAGGCAAGATACCGATCTGCCGCCTCTTTCAAGATCGAATCTGGTTGCCCGAATATGTTTCCACGGGAAATCTGCTTGATTTCAGCAAGAAGCAAATTCAATTGCGCATCCGACAAACCATCTATTCTGTTGGCCGGCAAACTAGCGATCAAAAGCTGATTTATGACACTTTCCTGAAACAACAACCAAATTAAGACAAAGAAAAATGAAGGAATACCAACCCAAGCAGCCACATAACCGCCATGGTAACCGGGCAGTGAGTGCAGATTTTGAACAGAACCATTCGCAGAGCGGATAGCTTTTCGATACGAATAACTAAAGCTCAAGGCGAAAAGTATCATTATGGCAAGAAATGTATAGGCAATCATTTCTACACCCTAATCCAAGAATACAGTTTCAACTTAAATAGAAAGCAGCTGCGCTTGGCGCAGCTGCTTAACATCATGTTAGCTCTGAGGAGCAGACATGTTTTTCAGGTTTTTGACAGTTTCCTGAACTTCTTTCAGTTTCTCAGGCAGCAGCGGGGTCAGGCCACGCTCAGGCAGGTAACCATTTTTGCCAAGAGCAGCATCGCTAACATATTCCTCAATCAGCTTGTCCAGGCCCGGAATGACACCGACATGCGCATTCTTGATATAAATGTAAAGCGGACGAGCGATACCGTAGCTGAAATCGGCAATGGTTTCGAAGGACGGTACAATACCATTGATTTTGGCGCCCTTCAGCTTGTCCAAGTTTTCGTACAGGAACGAGAAGCCGAAAATGCCAACCGCAGTCGGGTCAGCTTCGATGCGCTGCACGATCAGGTTGTCGTTTTCACCCGCTTCGATGAACGGGCCATCCTGGCGCATGGGCGAGCACGCTTCCTTGATCAGCTTTTCATAAGCTTTCTTGTCGTCACCCAAGGCTTTCTTCTGCTGCTTGAAGTAGTCAAGCTGTTCGCAACCTTTGTGCATCGCAAGTTCGACGAAGGCATCGCGGGTGCCGGAGGTCGGCGGTGGGCCATAAGCCGTGATCTTGATGTCGGGCAGCTTCTTGTCGATCTCGGACCACTTCTTGTAGGGGTTCGGCACCAGCTTGCCATCGACCGGAACTTCCTTGGCCAGAGCGAGGAAGATCTGGGCTTTTGTCAGGTCGAAGTCGGGCCCCTTCTTCGAAACGGCGATCGAGAGACCATCATAGCCGATGAGAGCTTCGGTGATGTTGGTCACACCGTTCTTGGTGCACTCTTCGTATTCCGACTTCTTCATGGCGCGAGAGGCACCCGTGATGTCGGAATGAGCTTCGCCAACACCCTGGCAGAAGTTTTTGAAACCACCGCCGGTGCCGAGAGACTCAACAACGGGAGCTTTCATGCCGGTTTTCTTGGCGAATTCTTCGGCGACAGCTTGGCTGTAGGGGAAAACCGTCGAAGAACCGACGATCTTGATTTGGTCACGGGCGAAAGCCGGAACGGACGCGAAAGCGCCGGCAACGGCAGCCGCCACGGTGAGGGCGACAAACTTTGTTTTCACTGATGCTCTCCCTTGAGATTTACGTAAAAGGTGCAGAGGGAAAGGCGATACCCCGCCTTACCTAATTCAACATACCCTTTAGCAATTGTGATTTTATGACAACTCCATGAAGTTTATGTAACATATCAAAGAAAAATCAGAACTCTCGATCAGTAAAACTTGGCGGGTGATGCTGAATGAAGCTGACCGGGGGGCTCGGTGGAAGTGACCTCGGTTTCCTTTAGAAGAACGGTGAAGGTCGAGCCTTTGCCCACCTCGGAGGCGATCTGAAGCTCACCGCGGTGGCGGTTCACCACCTGCTCGACGATGGCAAGCCCGAGCCCTGTGCCACTCTTTTGCGCAGCCGCGCCCTCGCCGGCACGATAAAACCGCTCCGTCAGTCGCGGCAAGTGCCGAGGCGCGATGCCCGGCCCGGTGTCGGCAACGGCGATCGCAAGACGGGCTCCGCCCGGCGTACTTTCCCGCCGCATGCTCACGCGGACCTCGCCGCCCGGCTCGCCATATTTCACCGCATTGTGAATGAGGTTCTGAAACAGCTGGATGAGCTCGTCGCGATCCCCAAGCACGAATGCCTCCGCTTCCAGCGGCGCGATCAGCACCGAAATTTGCGATTGCCTGGCCAGCGGCTCCAGCGATTGGGCGGCATGGCGCACCACCTCGCCGATCTCCACCGGGCTTTGCGGGCGCAGATGGGCGCGCATCTCGACGCGGCTTAGCGACAGGAGATTGTCAATCAGCCGCGACATGCGCTCGGCCTGTTGCAGCATGATGCGCAGGAAACGGTCGCGGGCAACCGCATCATCGCGCGCAGAGCCCTGCAACGTCTCGATGAAGCCGATCAGCGAGGCGAGCGGGGTCTTCAGTTCGTGGCTTGCATTGGCGATGAAATCGCGCCGCATTTCATCGAGGCGCTCTTGCTCGGTTAGATCCTTCAAGAAAAGTAAGATCGAGGGCGCGGAAGCATGGGGGCGGCTGTCATTGCCGCTGCACCAGGACACAGTCGCAGCGACGCGCCTGGCCACCGGCACGCGCTCGCTGTAAGTCACTGTCTGAGTTGGCGCCTTGGGCCCGCATTGCGCCACCGCATCGAGAACGTTCGGGTGCCGGATCACCGCAGAGATATGGCGATCGGGCTTCACCCCTTCATAAGCTTCTTCCGCCTTGCGGTTGAAGGCAAGCACGGCGCCGGATGCAGAAAGCACGATGGCCGGTTCCGGCAGCCCCGCGATCAGCCGACCGGCGAGTTCGACGGCAAGTTCCGGATCAAACCCCACGCTCGGCGAGGTCCGCGTCACGCGCACCAGCCCTTCGCGCGGGATGAGCGCGGCCGCCAGCACAATCACGGCAAGCCCGGCCACCGGAGCAGCCACCGGCATGGAGAAGGCCAGTTCCAGCACCACCAGAACGCCTGCCGCCACCGCCACCAGCCAGCGGCGGACATAAAGCCGGTGTAAAAGCCGCCGCCACCGTGATGGTGCACCGGGCAAATCGCTTTCTGCTGCTGCGTCGGACATGAACTCCAGCTTGGCGATCAGTTCGTCGTCTATGCGCTTGTGCATGAACATACCTCAAGCCAATAATGGCTTCCAACTCGCCGAACCGGCCGGTTCAGCGGTTGCAAATCTTGCCGACCAGCCGAAGAACACGGCGCGCCTCTTTCGATTCCACGCTAGCAGACGCATGCGACAGTTTGTTCACGCCCCCGGTCGTCATCGGCGCTTGGGCAGATTTCCCGCGGAGCGTTGCGAAAAAAATGCGCCGCACTAGACTGTTAGTCTTGCGAAGGAGATCGGCAATGGCCAAGACGCTGTCCAAAGCGAACAACAAGTCGAGAAACGACGACCGGCACGCTCCCGTCCAAGCCGCAGACGCTGGCAGCGCCCCGGCGCGGGGTATCAACCTGGACGATCCCGTCCTGCCGAGTTCGATCAGGAAAGCGGCGCTGACGAGCGGCGGCTACCCTTACGCCGACCGGCTCGACGAAAAGGATTACGCAAAGGAGTTGCGCCTGCTCCAGATCGAGCTGCTCAAGCTGCAGAGCCACATCCGCGAGACCGGCGAGCGCCTTGTTGTCGTGTTCGAGGGACGCGATGCGGCAGGCAAAGGCTCCACCATCAACCGGTTCATGCAACACCTGAACCCGCGCCACGCCCGCGTGGTGGCGCTTGCCAAACCGAACGAGACAGAGCGCGGGCAATGGTATTTCCAGCGCTACATCAAGGAATTGCCAACGGCGGGCGACATCGTTTTCTTCGACCGCTCATGGTACAACCGCGCCGGCGTCGAGCGAGTGATGGGCTTCTGCACGCACGCTGAGGTGGAGAAATTCCTGCGCGAGGCCTCGCATTTCGAGCACAGCCTCGTGCGTGACGGCATACGGCTCGTCAAGTTCTGGCTGACCATCGGCCGCGAGATGCAGCTGAAACGCTTCCATGCCCGCCGGCACGATCCGCTCAAGCGCTGGAAGCTCTCCGACATCGACCTGGCCGCCATCGGCAAGTGGCATGACTACACACGGGCGAGAGACGAGATGTTCAAGCACTGCCATACCCCGGATGCGCCGTGGACTGTGATCCGCGCCAACGACAAGCGGCGCACCCGCCTGAACGCGATACGCCATGTGCTAACCCTGTTCACCTACCCGGACAGGAACGAAAAGGCCGTCGCCAGTCCCGATCCGCTCATTGTCGGCACCGGCCCGGATTTCCTCAACGGCACGTGTTGAGCCACGCCGTGCTGCCGACGCTTATCGCCGTGGCGCCGACGGGGGCGCGCCGCACCAGGGCGGATCATCCCCGCCTGCCGCTCACCATCGCCGAGATTGCCGCAGAGGCCGGGCGCTGCCTAGACGCCGGGGCGGCAATGCTGCATCTGCACGTGCGCGATGCTGCGGGCGGCCACAGCCTCGACGCCGGGCTTTACCGGGAGGCGATCGCGGCGGTGCGCGAGTGTGCGGGCGATTCCCTCCTCATCCAAGTGACGACCGAAGCCGCGGGCTGCTACACGCCCGACGAGCAGGCCGGGTTGATCGAGGATCTGCGCCCCGAGGCCGTCTCCCTTGCGCTGCGCGAGCTCCTTGCGGACGGCGACGGGCAGCGCCTCCGTCGCCTCTTTGCTTTGATGGCGGAGGCCGGCACATGGCCGCAGGTCATCCTCTATGATGCGGGGGATGCGGCGCACTTCGCCGCCCTCATCGACCAGGGATCGCTGCGCCTGCAACAGCCGAGCGTGCTGTTTGTGCTTGGGCGCTACGCCGCCGACCAGCAGTCCTCGCCCGAGGATCTGCACCCCTTCCTCGCGGCGATGGTCGAACGCGCCTGGTTCTGGCAGGTCTGCGCCTTCGGGCGGCGCGAGCATGACTGCATGATCGAGGCGATCGCGCGGGGTGGGCATGTGCGGGTCGGCTTCGAGAACAACCTGCACCTGCCCGGCGGGACGTTGGCACAGAGCAATGCCGACCTGGTGCGGCTGGCGGCGCAGGCGGCGCGCGCGGCCGGGCGCCCGCCGATGACGGCAGCGGAGTTGCGCATGCTCATCCACCCAGCCCGCTGAGCCGGCCGGTTCAGCCCCGGCTCAAGCCCTTGGCGGCGAGTTCCTCGAGATACCCCTGCCAGAGCTGATCGCGGCGCTCGCCCAAGTCGCGCAGATAGGCCCAGCTGTAGATGCCGGTGTCGTGCCTGTCACTGAAGACGATCCGCACGGCGTAATTGCCGACCGGCTCCAGCCTTGCAATGGTGACGTCCTTCTTGCCGGCAACCGTCTTGCGCTGTGAGGGGCTGTGCCCCTGCACCTCCGCGCTTGGGCTCATCACGCGCAGCAGTTCGGCGGGCAGATCGAAGCGGACTCCGTCGTCGAATGTGACGTTCAGCACGGTCTTGTCCGCGCTCAACCGCAATTCGTCCGGCCAGGGCTGTTGCATTTGCGTCATGGTCGTCGTCGAAACGCGTCCGGCTTAAACCCGCATTAAAAGATGAGGCGCACTCTGCCCAAGTCACAATGGAGACGCTTTCATGTCATATCAAACACCCGGAGTTTAGTGTAGGAGAGTTTTCAGTGCCGCCCATCATGCTGACGAAAGACGAGTTCTCCTCCTTGAAGAAAATTGTCGAAAAGCCACGCCCGCTTGCGGAAATCCCCGAAGATCACGCCGCGAAATTCGTCAATTACGGCCTTGCCCGGCGCGAAGTGCTCTTGTTGCGGGCCACGCAGCTTGGCCAGCTCGAACTGCTGCGCCAGCGTTTCCGCGGCATCCCCGTGCCGAAGCGCATTGTGCTCGACGGGGAGACGACAAGGAACAGCATCCTTCTCTCGCTGCGCGAAGGGTAAAGCCGGCTCGAGGCTGGCGCAGATCACCGTCCCGATCCTCAATGACACAGAGTTGTTGTGATCGGGCAATAGCCTGCCAACTGATTTGCTGTATAGTCCTATTGTCCCGTTGCGATAGACAGAATTGGAGAGATCGACATGCGCGTTTTGATGATGCTGTGCGCAGCTGTGCTGGCAGGCGCTTTCCTGGCCTCCGCGCCCGCTTCGGCCGACTACAAGCCGGGTTACAAGAAGGGCAAGAGCGTTGCGGCCAAGACGAAGCGGCGGGCGCCCCAAGTTGCCGGTTTCCGTCTGCGCGGCGGCTACCGTGACGATCTGGAATACCAGCCCTATGTCCGTTTCAACGACGGCTACACGAGCTACAATTCGTATTTCAACAACATGCGCTTCTCCGAACGCGTGTTCGAGGGCACCCGCTGACGCAATCGGGCAGGCACGGCGGTGCCGCCACGGATGGTTATCAATATGCATCCCTGGGCGTTGGTCCGCCCGTTCTGCCATCACTGCCTGATTGCCCGCCGTCGATGAGGCTCAGGCGTGTCGCAACTTCCGAAACCGGCGAATTGCCTTCGGTTGTCGCCATTGCCTCGCTGCGCTGCCTGTATCGGGCATTGGCCACAGGCAGGCTCACGGCATAGGCGGCAGCGCCGAGCGTGAGCACCAGATATGGATATGTGGCAAGCATGGCGGCGGCGAAAACCGCCGAGACGATGATGGCCGGAATGTTATGGCGTTCGATCCGCGCGTGTTCCAGCTTGCCTGAAAAGGTGGGCAGGCGGCTGATCATCAAGGCGGCGATGCCGAGCGCATAGGCGGCGATGACGATTGCGGGAAAGCCCGTCTTCGGCAGGCCCAGCCCCTCAAGATAGAGCGGCAACAGCAGCAGCAGTGCGCCCGCCGGCGTAGGCACGCCGGTGAAATAGCCGCGACGCCAGTCAGGAACAGAGACAAGCTCCGCTTCGGCCGCCACATTGAACCGTGCAAGGCGCAAGGCCGCCGCCAGAGCGAAGATCAGGACGGCAATCCACCCCAGGCTCGGCGCGCCTTGCAGGCCCCAAAGATAGAGGGTGACGACCGGCGCGACGCCGAAATTCACGAAATCGGCAAGCGAGTCGAGTTCCGCGCCGAAACGCGAGTTCGCTTTCAGGAGCCGAGCCATGCGGCCATCGAGCGCATCGAACACCGCCGCAGCGACGATGAAAGCGATCGCCAGGTCGAAGCGGCTCTCGATCGCCATGCGGATGGCGGTGAGACCTGCGCACAGCCCCAGAAGCGTGATCAGGTTGGGGATGAGGCGCCGGATCGGCACGGCTTTCGGCTTCAGGCCCTGTTTGAGACCTTGGCTCGGCATGGTTTGCCCGCTGTGCAGCGCGTGCGCGTGGCTCAACTGACCCGCAATTCGCGCCCGGTTTCCTGGGATTGCAGGTCCGCCAGCACGGTTTCCCCGGCGACGCTGCGCTGTCCCACCCCCACGAGGATACCCCTATTGAGCGGCAAGTAAACATCCACGCGGCTGCCGAAGCGAATAAGCCCGATGCGCTCGCCCGCCTGGATGAACTCGCCCTCCTTCGGAAACGTGACGATGCGCCTGGCAATGAGCCCGGCGATCTGCACCACGCCCACCTGCTCGCCGCCCTCCGCCGTGATGACGAGGGCCATCCGTTCGTTGTCCTCGCCCGCGGTATCGCTTGCGGCATTGCTGAAGATGCCGGGCGTATAGACCTTGCGGATAAGCTTGCCCGAGACCGGCGCGCGATTGATGTGCACATCGAAAATCGAGAGGAAGATCGACACGCATGTCATGGGCGCATCGCCGAGTTGCATCTCCCCGGGCGGAACCTTCGGCCCCACGGCGATGATCCTGCCATCGGCGGGGGCAACGATCAGCCCGGCGCGGATCGGGGTCGCCCGCTCGGGGTCGCGGAAGAAGTAGGCGATGAACAGCGTCAGAATGGCTGCGAGCCAGCCCAGCGGCGGCCAGATGATGAAGAACACCAGCGTTACGAGAGCGCCGATACCAATGAATTTGTGCCCGTCGCGATGCACCGGCACGAAGGCGGAGGTGATCGTGTCGAGCAGACCCTGCTTGTCTTGCATGTGAACCTCCTGAGGATGGGCCGGCGTGACCGGACGGGTGATCAGGATGGATTTTACTTAAGCCCTAGCACGCTTTCGCGGGAAATCAATGACAGTATGATGGCGCTGCTCAATCCAACGTCATCGGCTTGCGCGAGCGCAACCCGGCGCATGAGACGGCCAGTCTCCCATTTGTCATGACCCGCCCTCCGCGTTATCGGATGGCTAGGGAGGAGATCGCGCTGACCGTCTGGGAC
>Ga0129299_1000599_pt1 | contig 23202 bp, 15 predicted proteins | sample ConPoolayeCmetaG_FD_94477 | JGI IMG/M metagenome (GOLD analysis project Ga0129299, IMG submission 94477) | Hot spring microbial mat communities from California, USA to study Microbial Dark Matter (Phase II) - Cone Pool mat layer C metaG ...
GTCCAAGGATGCCCACGGTGATCTCCCGACCTTCGATGTATCTTTCTGCAATTGCCGGCCCACCGTGATCGAGCGCCGCAAAAACCGCCTCATTCCACTGGCGTTCCTCGACCACCTTCGTCACGCCTATGCTCGAGCCCTGCCTGGCCGGCTTCACCACAAGCGGCAGCGGAAGCGACCCGCGCGATCCGTCGGACACAATCTCGTATTCCGGCGTCGGTATCCCAGCCTCCGCCAGCAGTTTCTTCGTTTCCGTCTTGTCGAACGACGCGCGGCTGGCCGCGGCGCCGGAACCAGTGTACGGAATGCGCTTTTCGTCAAGAATGGCCTGAACTCCGCCGTCTTCCCCAAACTCGCCGTGAAGCGCGATGAAAACAGCTTCCACTCCGTCCGGAATCGAAACGGTCATGCCCTTCAGATCCGTCTCCGTCACCTCATAGCCGCGTTCTCTCAGAGCTCCAGCCACCGCCGCGCCGGACCTGAGCGACACCTCGCGCTCGGCGGAAGGCCCTCCCTTGAGAACCGCAACTCTGCGAAAAGGCTTATTCAAGGACAACCACCTCCGGCTCCAGATCGACCCCCGAAGTCGCCCTCACACGCGACCTGACAATTTCTATCAGAGCGAGCACATCGGAGGCAAGCGCTCCATCGTCCACCGTTATCACGTTCGCGTGCCGTTGCGAAACAGCCGCTCCTCCCACCCGAAACCCCTTCAACCCCGCAGACTCAATCAGGCGCCCAGCCTTGTCTCCATCCGGATTCTTGAAGACCGAGCCTGCGCAACGCAGGCCCCTCATCCATTCCCTCGCGGCCCCGATTTCCCGCCTGCGCGCCGATATCTCGCAACTGTCGCGGCGCGCCCCGATTTTCAGCGCAACTTCGAGGACGATGCCCCCAAGGTTCGAGGAACAGCGATATCCGAAAACCGGCCCGTCCGGCCCGCCGGGCCGCTTCATAATCGTTGCGCCAGAAGAGTCGAGCGCCACAACCTCGGCCACGAAATCGCCCAGTTGAAATCCCCAGGCGCCAGCGTTCATGCGGACAGCCCCGCCCAGGGTGCCTGGAATGCCCTCCAGAAACTCGTATCCTCCCACGCCCTCGCGCTCGCACCACGACAGGAACGCCGGGACAGCCACGCCCGCACCCGCCCGCACACCCGCTTGCGCGCGCTCAATCCTCCGGAAGCGCCCGCCGGCAAGCCGAACCGTGACGCCTCTCAATCCCATGTCCGAAACCAGCACGTTGCTTCCCGCTCCCAGAACTCTCAACGGCAGGCCCTTTTCCGCGGTCCACCGCTGAACTTCAGCGAGATCCCGGACCGATCCAGCCTCCACCCAGACGTCGGCTGTGCCGCCGACTCCGAAAGTTGTCCGTGGCGCAAGAGGTTCATCCGCGGCTATCCTGGATGCCGGACTCAGTTCCGGCAGGCCGCATTGACATGAGCGCTCCTCTCCGTGTCCGGCCCAATCCCGCGCCCACGCCGCAATTCGGTCAACATCTCCTGCTCCGATCACCAGAAACAGGTCCCCCGGCATCAGCCGCCGCTTCGCGTATTCCCACACCTCACTGCGGGATGATGCCATCAGCACGCGTCGGCAAACTCCCTGCTCTCTGAACGCAGCATACAGATCGCCGGTGGTCCCGCCGGCCAGCGGCGGCTCTGACGCCGAGTACACCGGCAGAAGCACAAGCTCATCCACGCCCTCGAATGCCGGAGGGAACTGCGCGCGGAGCGATCGGGTCCTGGTGTAACGATGCGGCTGAAACACCGCAAGTATGCGCCTGCGGCCGAGCTTCAGAGCGGTCCTCACCAGGGCCCGGACCTCAGCGGGATGATGCGCGTAGTCGCTCAGCACCATCGCCCCTGCGACATTGCCGGTCACTTCAAACCTCCGGGCCGGCAGAGCCGTCTTCTCAAGCGCCTGCCGTATGATCCCTGCGTCCAGCCCCATCTCCATCGCTGTTGCCGCGCATGCGAGCGCGTTCAGCACATTGTGCAGCCCCGGCGCAGCCACATGGACCGGGCCCAATTCCCTCCCGCGAACAACAAGGTCGAACTCGCTTTCCCACGGGCCGCCTCTGACGTTCAGCGCCCTGACATCCGCCTCCTCCGAAAAACCGTATCCCGTGGCGCCCGCGCAGCAGCCGCCCAGCTTTGCCGCGCGCCGGTCGTCGCGGCAATGAATGACGGCCTTTCTTGCGGCACACATCGCGCGCGAAAAGGTCCCCTCAAATTCCTCCTCGTTCGCGAAATGCTCCATGTGATCGAAATCAACGTTCGTCACCACAAGGTAGTCGGCCTCGTACAGGGACAGCGTGCCGTCGCTTTCATCCGCCTCGACCACCATGTGCCTGCCGTTTCCGACGCCCGCCACCTCGCCCAGCAGGGAGCTCCGTCCCCCGATGCACCATGAAGGATCGAGCCCAGCCTGCCTGAGCAGAAATGTCATCCATGTGGATGTGGTTGTCTTGCCGTGGGTGCCGCACACCGCAACGGAAATCTTCCCGTCAAGAAGCGCAGGAAGAACCTCGCCGCGCCTGAAAACCGCCACATTTTTCCGTTCGGCCTCCCGAAGCTCAGGCTCCTCAGGCGAAACAGCAGCCGAACGTATCACCCAATCCGTCCCTGCCTCCAGATGATGCGGCGAATGACCATCGGCTACCGCCACGCCTTCCGACCTGAGCCAGTCCGCAATCCGGCCAACGGCGCGCCTGTCGCACCCGCTGACCAGCCAGCCTCTCCGTTTCAGGAGAAAGGCTATTCCGGCCATGCCCACGCCGCACACGCCCACAAGGTGCACCCGCCCCGGCGAGCGCCTAAGAAAGGATCTAACATCAAAACTCGACGCATGCATTGCGCGCGGTATTGCCCCTTGACTATGGAACAAAGCCTATCCCAATCAGCCGGCCGTGCAATACATATTGCGGAGGTTTCGTTCAGCCCGAATTTCGCGATTGGCCCCAGCCCGGCATGCCCCGCGCCGCGCGCAGGAATCTACTCGGCAGAGAGCCCTTCGTCTGTGCCCCACGAAATCCCTTCGGCAAGGAGACACCGCATATCAGCGGCGCTGTTTACAGCGCAGGCTGGATTCGTCCTGTCGGATCTGCAGTCGCAGTTCCATTGGGCCGAGAGGCAATGATCTGCCTTTCGATGGCTTTGGCCGCTGCTACCCCCAGAAGCATGTGCGTAATTTCTGAAATATGTCTTTGTCCGTGAGGCACAAAGAGGTCTGCAATACCATCATAGTCTCGGAGGACGGCGTCGCTTGCTATGAGCACGTCAGAGTGCATTTCGAATGATGTGCGCAAGTCAGCCGGAATCGAGGATTGGAAGGAATGATCACCGTCGCCGAGCTGTGGAATGTCCAGAATCACCAGGGCCATGTTGTTGCTCCTGCAAACCGCATACAGACGCTCAACGAGCGCCCTGGCAAGGTTTTGCTTATAGAGAGCAATTCCAGCATTGGTATCTTCCTGTTTGACAGCGTATTCTTCTTCCATTGCATGTTCTGCATTCTTGAGATGCCGGGTCTTCTTCCAGTTCCACGCGGTATTGAACAGGTGTGAATAAAGGTATGAATGCTGCCCAAGCCATCGCAAGGGGGGGCATCCATCCAGGACATCAAGGATTCCAACTGCTGGGATATACTCAAACCGATGGGGAACAAGGGCGCCACTCTCCATTCGGAAGAGGTCTGCCCTGATGTTATCGTCCAGGTCGTTTGCGAAGAAACCCAGAACGATCACGTCAGGGTGATATCGGCATGCTTCGTTTTCTACAAATACGAGGGCTTCCGCTGTGCTGAAGCCAGAAACTCCTGCGTTTACAACTTCCGTTGTGCCACAGTGCCTGTTGAGATAGCGTTCAATGACGGCGGAATAAGTCATGTCTTGACGACACTCAAAGCCTTGCGTGTGCGAATCGCCAACACAAATTACTCGCAGGCATCCAGCGGGCTTTGCGTAAGGGTATTCTCGTGTCGCTCTGAAGCCTCTGGAATTGATGACGAAGTTCCATGAACCATCCCTGCTGGTGTGCCTGAACCGGGCATTGGGTCGCAGTCTCCTGATGGTGTACGGACCGTACTCAGCCCTGGCATGAAATCTCGGATAGAGGACAATGCGATCACCGAGCGTAAGCCGCACTCCGAATTCGAGCATGAGACAACAGAGCAGCATACTGGCGGCGAGCATGAAGAGTTTCTTGTGTATTGACCGTTTCTCCATCAACTAAATCCAACGAGCCGATGCATCAGCGGCCGGCGGGAAGCGCCGCGCAAACAGTTTGCTGTGCGCGCCTCGTTCCTTCCGCTGCCCGTCCGGGCCTGTAGTTCACCATGCCAGGCATCAAGCGCACAGTGTCAGCGGTGCATGTGCATGCGCAAGAGAAAATTGCCCCATGAAGACATTCGGGCCATTTTTGATGCTTGTCACAGAGCCTGTCCTTCGGTAGGGAATCCCACAAAGAAAACAACGCGCCGTATTTTCCATGGATTCATTCCGCCCACATCGGTTCGCTCATCTGCACGTGCTGAGCGACTACAGTTCGTTTCGCAGCATCTGCCGGATCGAGGACATCGTTGCAGCAGCAGAGCGGTTCCGTATGCCTGCAGCGGCGGTCACTGATTACTATTCCCTCGCCGGTTCGGTTGATCTGTTCCACGCGGCCAGAAGGGCGGGAATCAAGGCTGTTTTCGGTTGCGAACTGCGCGTCCAGCTTGAGGCTGGCACAGGCCGCAAAAAACGCCATTTGCTGCAGGCGCCTGCCGTTCTCCTCGCCGAGACAGATCGCGGTTACGCCAATCTCACGCTTGTTCTGAACCAGGCGGACAAGCCTGGAACGCCCCTGCGCCCCGACATTCTGGCGCGTCATTCACGCGGTCTGATCTGCATGTTGGGAATCGAGGATATTTCGAGCAAGGCATGCCGGACAAACGACATTGTCACCGGATGCGGCGTTCTTGCCGACATCTTCGGCAGGGAACGCTTCTTTGTCGAACTCAGGCGTTCAGGGCAGGAGCGGGAGCGCAGAGCGGATGAATCCTTGTCATCCGCAGCCGAACAAGCGGGTGCAAAGCCTGTCGCAACCGCGAACGTGCGGTTCATGAGGAAGGATGATGCCCGCTTCCTTCGCCTGTGGAGCTGCATTGACTCCTGCAAACAGCGGCGGCCTGACCATGCCCCGGTTTCGGATGCCGATTTCTTCGCCTCAGCCGAGGAAATGGCGGCCAGATTTTCCGATTGCCCTGAGGCGCTGACGACTGCCGCCGAGATTGCCGAACGCTGCAAAGCCGCGCCGCCGCTGTGGAACTTCCACTGGCCGAGCCCGCCGCTTCCGGCAGGGCGGTCAGCCGCCCAGGTCCTGCAGGACATGTGCCGCGTTGCCATGATGCGGAAGTTCGGCATTCAACCAGACTCCGAGCCAAGAAACGTTATCGAAAAGGAAGCGACAGACCGACTGAATGCCGAAATCGCCTGCGCAGCGGAAAACGGTCTTTCCGGCTGTTTCCTGCTCCTGACGCAACTCGCAGAGCATGGCCGGCTGCAGGGCGCTGACATGCCTCCGGGCCGGGGCCGTATCGCAGGAAGCCTCATGGCGTTTCTCCTCGGCATCACCGAACCGGATCCTCTGAAACATGGCCTGCTTTTCGAAAGATTTTTCAATCCAGAGAGGCCACGCATACCGGACATAAGATTCGAATGGCCTTCGCCGGTCGTCATAAGAGCGATCGAAACACTTTCCGACTCGCTCGGATCCGGCCGGGTCCTGCCCGTGGCCTCATATCCGAGAGTGCGAGGAATGAAACTTTTCGCAAGGCTCGGCGCTGCGCTGGATCTCTCTGCCAGGGAGCGCGCGGCTGCGATGAAACAATTACTGCCGGATCGGCTTCCGGAACAGGAACAACTCGGCAGCTGTCTTCGCAAAGCCGGCAGGAAAAAGAATGCCGCAGAAATCGCAAAGCTGTGGCTGGACGCTTTCCGAACATGCGAAGGGCTGCATGGTCCGCCATCAGCCGCGCAGAACACTGTGGCAATCGGACCGGACGAGCTGTCTCGATATCTGCCAGTATCGCGCGACCCGCAGGGAAACCTCATGTGCCAGCACATGGCCGATTCCGTCCGCGCCCAGGGATTCCTCGTCATTCATTTGCAGCCGTCACAGCCGCTCGACATCATCAAAAAAACCGGAACAAGACGCCGTCCTGCCCGCGACAAAGGAAAGACTTCCGCCGACCCTGCGGGTGAGCGCTGGTTGCTGGACCAGTTGCGGCACGGAAAAGTGCCGGATATTCCGCCCCTCAACTCACCCGGCCTGACGGACTTTCTGAGACAGGCGCATGTGGAAACTTTCGACGATCTCGTCGCGGCGTATGCTGTTCATGAACTGGGCAGAAACAATCTCGCAGAGGAATATCTCAACATGCGCCTCGGCAGAAAGAAACCATGCTACGAGCATCCATGGCTGCAGCCCCTGCTCCAGGAAACCGCGGGCATCGTGATCTTCGCCGAACAGTTCGACAGGATCGCCGGCATCATGGCTGACATTCCCATATCCCGAGCTGAAACGATGCGCACGGCCCTCATGCGCCGCCGACCCGACCAGATCGAATCCGAGCGCAGCGCATTCCTGGAGGCCTGCGCCAGAAATCGCGGCATTGACAGAACAACGGCCACGGCCCTGTTCGAAAGACTGCTTGAGGCCGCCCCTTGTCTAGCGGACAAGGCGGACATAATTTCCCGGCTCCTGCCCGCCCTTCGCCTGGCGCAACTGAGAATTGGCGGCGCATGACACTCTGCCTGCTCTGCCGGCCGCCAGAGCAGTCCGGCGAAACAGCGCCGCGGCGGGCATTCCGCAACATGACGCGGAACACGAATTCACACCGCATTTTGCGTCCTGCCGGCCACCTGCCGCAGAGCCTCGTAGAGAGCCACCGCAACAGCGGAGGACAGATTCAGACACCGAACGGTGCCTTCCATTATGGGTATGGCAACGGTCATTTCGCTCATCTCTTCCAGTAAATCCGGCGGCAGCCCTCTTGTCTCCGAGCCGAAAACCAGCATGTCCCCGACCTGGTACCGGACATCATGGTGACGATGCACTCCTCTCCGCGTGAACAGGAACTTCCTCCGCGTTGCAGAGGCCGCGAGGAATTCTCCGATCGAGCGATGCCGCTGCAGGCATACCCTCTCCCATCCATCAACGGCCGCCCTCTTCAGGTGCTTCTCTGTGAGCCGGAATCCCAGAGGTTCCACCAGATGAAGCACCGAACCTGTTGCCGCGCAAAGGCGCATGATGTTCCCGGCATTCACCGGAATGTCCGGCTCCACGAGCGCAACATGAAAAGGCTCCCCCGGCCAGTTGAACGGCGGCGAGACGCTTCTCTTTTCCGCATTACTCATGCCGGGCTGCATTCTTATGTCCGGGCAGGCAAGGCGTCAAACGGTTCCGCGCCAGGCACAAAAAGGGGCGCCAGCCTGAACTGCGCTGACACGGCCGCAGGGTTTCTGCATCTGATTTGCACCTCCCGGCCCTCTCTGATAGGATAGGCGCATGAATACGGACTTTGCGACTGGTCCGAGTGCGGCAGATGCAGGGCGCGAACCGTTCAGCCCTGTCCCCATGCCGGAACCGACCCGCAACAAGTCATATGCCTCGCTCCGGCCAATCCGCGGCGGTTTGAAAGACGGCCTCTTTCTCCCTCTATCTGTGTTCACCTTCTTGTGCTTTGCCGTTCAGGCCGCATCCTGCCTGAACACCATGTTCTTCCGATAGGCTATGCAATCCGACCATTTATCAAATTCAAAATCCCCCCTGAACCCGCCGGAAGGCCGCCGGCGCGTGGCGGTGCTGATTCCATGCTTCAACGAAAGCGGTCGGGTAGGCGTCGTTGTGCAATCTGTCCGCCGCGTGATGCCGGATGCCGTCGTAGTCGTCGTCAACGACGGCTCAGCCGACGACACCTCGGCCGAGGCTCTGGCAGCCGGAGCCATCGTTCTCAATCACGCATCGAACATGGGCTACGGCGCCGCGCTCGAAACCGGCTACATGTACGCGTACGGCAACGGCTTTGATTATGTCCTGCAGATGGACGGAGACGGCCAGCACATCGCTGAGGAATTGCGCAGCCTTCTTTCGCCTCTGGAGGAAGACCGCGCCGACATGGTGATAGGCTCGCGGTACGGCCACCCTGGAAACGCCTTTCGCCCGGCCTTCATGCGCCGCGCCGGGCACCGCCTCTTCGCTCTGCTCCTGTTCGCGGCGACTGGCCGGTTTTTCAGGGACCCGACATCGGGGTTCCAGGGGCTGAACAGAAGGGCGCTCGAACTGCTCGCAGGAGGAGTCCTGCCTTACGACTACCCGGATTCGGATGTCCTGCTCATGGCTCTCATGTCCGGCCTCCGCGTCGTCGAGATTCCCGTGCGCATGCGGCCGAGAACCGGCGGCGAGTCCATGCACTCCGGTCTCGCGGAGCCGATCTACTACGGTCTCAAGATGAGCCTTTCCATGTTCATAGTTCTGCTGAACTTTCGATTATGGCGCAAGTGGAAGGCGGTTCACGGTTCGCCTGCCACCGCAGGAAAGGAAGGCATGAGATGTACGAACGCCAGTTCATAGCCTCGATAATCCTGAGCCTGTTTCTTCTGATGCTCATCATAAGGCTCGTCCAGAAAGGCCGCCTGGACATCGCCTACTGCTGGATATGGCTGTTCATAGGATTCGGCGCCTTTGTCGTTGTGATCAGATACGACTGGCTCGTGAAGCTTTCCAGCGTGATCGGCGCTGTTACAAACACCACCACCCTCTTTCTGCTCGGCTTCTTCGTGGTACTGCTGCTGTGCCTTCAATTTTCGTTAGTGATCTCGCAACAGAGACGACAGATTCGAAGGCTCACGCAGCAGATGGCCATCCTGGGCGCAAAGCTTCCGGCATCAGACAATGAGAAAAAAAACGATGCGGCGCCCCGGCAACCTTCTCAATGACCGCAAAACTCGTTCTTGCAACTGCTCCAGTCCCCCTTTCGGAGCGCTACGGCCTCCTTGCCGGCGCAGGCAGCACCGAACCTTCGTTCGGCGTGGCATGCCTTGCGGCCTGCGCCGCGCGCGAGGGTTTCGATGTCCATGTCGTGGAATGTTCCGCGGAAAACATGGACATTGAAACTGCAGCGAACGAAATCCTGGCGTTTGATCCCGACGTGGTCGGCCTGTCCTCCACAACATCAGGAATAACCGCAAGCGCCAGCCTTGCAGACCTGCTGAAACGCCGCAAACCGGACACAATTACAATCGTGGGCGGCTGTCACGTGTCGGCGCTGCCCGAGGAGACGCTGCGCGAATTCCCGGCATTCGACATCGGCGTGACAGGCGAGGGAGAACTGACCCTTCTCGACATTCTACACAGGTTCGATTCCTCCCGCCAGATCCCGGCGGACTGCCCGGGAACGGTCATGCGCTGCGGCAACGACATCGTCCGTCTTCCCCCACGGCCCCTCATCGCGGATCTGGACTCGCTTCCTCTGCCTGCCTGGAACCTCCTCCGGGGATTTCCCCGCTCATTCCGGCCTTCGCCCGCGCGAATCCGCAGATGGCCGTGCGCCTCAATCGTTCTCACCAGAGGCTGTCCCAACAAATGCACTTTCTGCGATCGCTCAGTCTTCGGCCGGAAGTGCAGGGCATACAGCCCTGCCTATGCCTTGGAAATGATCCGTGATCTGCGCGCCAATCACGGAGTGCGGGAAATTCTGATCGAAGACGACACCTTCATGACATTCAGGCCGAATGTCATCGAGTTCTGCGAGAGGCTGATTTCCTCGGGCCTTGACATCTCGTGGTCCTGCCTCGGCAGGGCGGACAGGGTGGATCCTGAATTGCTGCGGGCAATGAAAAAGGCCGGCTGCTGGCACATTTCCTACGGCATCGAAAGCGGATCCCCTGAAATACTGGCCTCTGTCCGCAAACGTCTCGATATCGGGCAGATTCGGCAGGCCGTTGCCTGGAGCCGGGAAGCGGGTCTGCGCACAAAGGGATTCTTCATGGTCGGTTTTCCGGGCGAAACCCCGGCGACAATGGAGGCCACCGAGAAACTTGCGCTTTCTCTGGGCCTCGATGACATCACAGTCAGCAAACTCACTCCATTCCCTGGCAGCGAAGTTTATGCTGACATAGAACGATACGGCTCATTCACGCGCAATTGGGCCGCAATGAATGTCCTCACGCCCGTGTTCGTGCCCAGCGGCCTGACGGCTGACGACCTCAACCGTGCGGCGTCGCGCATGCTCCGCCGTTTCTATCTCCGCCCCGGACTCGTCTTCCGCCACGCGCTCTACGCCATCAGCAGGCCGAGGCTCTGGATGTTCTATCTCTCCGCTTTGCGCGCCCTTATCCGCTCCACCGGCGGCAGGACAAAGCCACGGAACAGCCATCCGCAGCGGAGCGGCAGCCTCCCGAAACCGGCGGGAACCGTTGGAGCGGCACCTGTCCAGCCCGCTCGAATAGGCATAAATACGCTCTACCTGGTGCCGGGACATGTGGGCGGATCGGAAGTTTATCTGCGAAGCACCCTCGAAAGACTCGTGAGGAATTTTCCCTCAGTCGAATTCGTGATATTTGCGAATATCGAAAACGCATCCTCGTGGGACGAAATACTGCGCCAGTCCCCCAGAGTGCGGACAGTTGCAGTCCCTGTGCGAGGCGGAAATAGATTTGCCCGCCTTGCCTTTGAACAGATCGTTCTGCCAGCGCTTGCAAAACGCGAAGAGTTGGACATTCTCTGGTCGCCGGGTGGCGTCGCTCCGGTTGCCTGCCCGGTCAGTCAGGTCGTGACGATCCTGGATATGCTGTACAAGGATCATCCATCGGACTGGCCGTTCGCGGCCAGATTCGCCCAGGCCGCGCTTGTGCCATTGGCCTGCAGGGTTTGCGACAGGATTATCACCATATCAAAATTCTCGATGGAAAGGATCGCAAGTTGCATCCGCTGCGCGGAAGGCAAAATATGCGTTACACATCTTGCTGCGGACCCCTGTTTCCAGACCAGGCCGGACCGCGATGCCAGGCGGCGTCTGCGCGGCATTATCCCTGCCGATGCGCCATGGATATTGTGCGTGGCCAACACCTACCCTCACAAGAATGTGCATGCTCTCGTCGCTTCGTTCGACAGGATCGCACCGAAGATTCCTCACTCGCTGGTGATCGTCGGCTCTCCCATGCCGAAATGGGGAATCGGCGAACCGCTGGTGAGAAAAGCGCTGGCGCGCTCGTCGCATCGCGAGCGGATCATCCGGCTTCAGAACATGACGATCGAGAGTCTGGTCGCGCTCTATCAGGGAGCAGATCTGTTCGTCATCCCTTCTGTTTACGAGGGGTTTGGACTGCCGCTCGTGGAGGCCCTGGCCGCAGGAGTTCCCTGCATCGCCGCCCAGAGGGCATCACTGCCGGAGATCGGCGGAGACGCAGCGATCTATTTCGATCCTGACAGACCGGAAGCTCTGGACGAAGCCATTCTGTCAGCCCTGTCGCTTGCGGCGGAGGAACGGACGCGGCTTGTTGAGCTGGGTCGAGCGCGCGCAGCGCTTTTTTCATGGGAGAAAACTGCGAGTCTCACAATGAATTGCTTCATTCATGCTTTCGCTGACCATCATAGCTCCGGCCGGACCGCATCTTCCCCAGCAGATTCAGCCATGTTTCCGCAATAGCGCCCCCGCTCCGCGCCAATCCGCTGTTGGTTTCGTACCAGGCGGCGTTGACCTGTCTGATGGCCTGGCGGAGAGCCTCATCGTTCCTCAGCCTGCATATATAATCCCTCAATCCGCCCGCATCCCCCACTTTCAACAGGATCCCCTGCGCGCCGTCCTCGATCAACTTCCCTGTATCGCTCATAGCATCCTGGGCCACCGCGAGAGGCGTTCCGCATTTGAGATAACCATAGACCTTTCCCGGCGCAATGACGCCCTCCAGTCCGCGCCTTATTTCCACCACCGCAAGGTCCGCGAGGGAAAGCGACTCCGCAAGCCGAGCCTCCGGAACGTAGTTCAGCAAACGGACATTCCGAAGTCCTTCCTCGCTGACCCTGCGCGCTATGCGCTTTTTCTGAGGACCATCCCCTATCAGCAGGAAAACAACGTCGGGATGGCTGTCCTTCATGAGCGCCGCTGTCCGGAAAAGCGTGTCGAACGAATGCATCGGCCCCATGTTGCCCGAACAGTGGACCACAAATCGCCCTTCCAGTCCCCATTCCCGGCAGAGCATGTTGCGGTCCCTTGGAACAAAACGGATGTTTTCCGCTGTCCAGTTGTGCACGATCCGGATCAGCTCAGCGCAAGCCCCGTTCCTGACCAGCCTGCCGGCCATTACAGGACCCAGGGCAAAAATCACATCGCACTTCCGGTAGCCATGACGGGCAAGACGGGCGAGCATCCGCTCGGCATACCCGCCCGCCCTCAGGAGGCCGCACGCCGACAGCACATCCGGATATATATCCATAGCCCAGAGGCCCAGAACCGCGTCCTGGCGCTTCACGGCTGCCAGAAAGGCAAAAAGAAAGGGAGGAGAAGTTATGCAGAACAAGGAACGCGCCTTTGCGCCGGTGAATGCCTTCATGGCCGCCGCGCTCAGACACGCCGCATGAATGAATGATCCCGCCAATGTGCTGCGCGACACGCCGGGAGTCCAAGTCCGCAGGATATCAACCCCCTCATGACGCTCGAACGGCGCCAGCATTCCGGATCTCGAATAAAGACGATTGCTGGTCATCACCGCGACCTTCAAGCCCTTTGCGACAAGGAACGGAAGAAGGCTGTTCACGGACTGGCAGTGGCCGGTCGTCTCCGGCCAGTAATATGGCAAAACGGCCAGGACATCGTACGCCTTCGCCTCCACGAACGCTCCGTCCGAAGTTCTGTCATTCCGGCTCACGGTACGGCAATCCTCTCCTGTAAAGATCCAGACGCTTCTCCATGGAAGAATCCGAATCGTCCCAACAGAACAGAGAAATTGTCCTGCCCGTGCCGCTTTGTTCCGCGTTTCCGGCCAAAGCATTTTGCCTCCTGGCGAGAATCGCCCTGGCTTGCGCGTCAGCGGCGCCGGCAAAATCTCCGACTTCCGCCAGAGCGGCGGCTGTTGCCTCGAGCACCCTTGAGCTTTCGGTTCCGGCCCGCGCGGCAAGACGGCGCAGGAGAGCCAGAGACTCCTGCCCGTTCCGCGTCCTGTCGTCAGGGCACGTCGCCATCAGCCAAGCAAGAAGGATGCCGGCGTTCAATCCCTCGAAACCGCCGCATCTGGAGCATTCCTTCAATTCCGTGGCAGCGGCCGCCCATTTCCCTGTCTTCAAGAACAAGGCGCCTTTCAGAAGTCTGAGCCTCGCCACCGAATCCGGTGGGATGTTCGGGCCGACATTTCCGCATTCCCTGAGAGCTTCATCGCTTTTTCCCTTAAGGGCCAGCACATAGGCCCTGTTCAGACGGGCGTTCCTGTTGTCCGGCCGGACGCTGAGAGCCTTCTCGAAACTCCTTTCAGCTTCGTCAAGCCTTTGCTGAGCAAGGCAGCTCCTGCCCAGCATATCCCACGCAAGACTCTCATAAAAAGAGCTCATTCTGGGGTTGAGCGACCATCCCCGCGAGCGGCTGCTGCCGATCCTGCAAATCTGGATGGCGCGTACGGCGGCCTGTTCAGCCTGGAAAACCTTTCCCTCGCGCAGCAGCGCATCGCACAGCCATACCCACGCGCGCACGTTCATCGGTTGTTTCGCCGTCACATCCCGCCACATGCGGACAGCGGAAAGATAGTCGGCGTTCCGTTCGTGAGTCAGAGCAACAAGCGCTGCGATCAGCGCAGCAGAGAGCGCAACCGCAACGCCTCTACGGATCAACGAAGCGCCGGGCCGTCCCGCAAACAGACGCTTCAGGCACAGCCAGCCCAAGAGCAAGGCTGCTGTGACCGGAGCAGCAAGAGCCAGATACATCCTGTGCTCGAACGCGAGATCGCCAACCGGCACCACACTGCTCACGGGAGCCAGCGCCGTGAAGCACCATGAGCCGAAATACGACACCGGCTTCAGCCTGGCCATGCCCCACACCGTTGCAGCGAGCAGGACCGCGACTGCCGCGCCCGGCACGATGATCGCGGCCGCTCCGTATGCAGGAGGCCAGGCGTAATCGAAGCACAGCGGATGCGGCCAGAATGCAAGCCTGAGATAGTGCAGGATCACTCCGGGCTGGGAAAGCGCGTAGTCCAGGGGTGATATATCGGCCACGGTCTTCACCCCCTTCTGGACGTTCAACCAGACGCGGCAGCCTGCCAGCACTGCCAGCACGCCCCACCCAAGGCCCGCCAGCGCCGTGTAGAATCCGCGCCGGGCACGCCATGCGTTCTTCCAGCCGCCTGAAATGAACATGGCGTCGTGGAAAAACACGAGCAGGGGAATGACTGCCATGTTCTCCTTGGACGATATTCCGCCCACGCATGCGGCGATCGCGACACCCCTCCATGCCGAGCCTGAGCGGGGCGAACTGGCCTCGCAGCTTCTTACGAATGACCAGATGGACAGCAGCGCAAACATCCCGGCGCAGGATTCATAGCGCTGGCAGATGTACGTCACGCTTTCTGTCTGCAAGGGATGGACTGTCCATGCGGCCGCGCAAACAGCCGCAAGAGGCTCTGCCTCGCCCGCAAAAGAAGGCAGCCGCAGCAGCGTCCTGCGAAGAATGCCGAAAAGCAAAAGGCCTGCGGCAAGATGAATTGCCGTATTCACTGCGTGGTACCCGGCCGGAAAGGCGGAGAGCATCCTGTTAGCCGCGAAAGTCAAATCCACCAGCCACCTCAACGGCCAAAGATGGGATTCTCCGAGGCCGGCGCCCGCGGCGGTCGCATAGTCGTCGAGAAGAAAAACTCCGCCAAAGCTGTTGAGATAAGCGGCAATTCCGGCGCAGGGCACGAGAAGGAACCACAGCCGTCTCCGGTTCACCTGCATGGAAAAGCTGGACATCCCCGTATCCTCTTTACAATAAGTCTAGTGCCTGCAGGGCGTTTCAGGCAATATCTATAGAACTTGGATATTTTGCCTTCAGGAAGCCTTAGAATTGCAAATCTACCGGAACAAGAGCGTGTCCAGCCAGGATTGCTGTCCATCGGAACGGGAACAGGAGCCGGTCTGAACAGGCAAGCGTCGAAATGAAAAAGGGCTTGGAGAGACTCGCATTCGCAGCGCTCCTGGTCTTCGGCCTGAAAACGTTTTCCGACAATCAGGCGGATGTGGACCTGTGGGGAAACGTCGGGTTCGTCACGGCGCCGCCGTGGTCGGCGGACTTCCACTGGACCAACACCTTCTCCTTCACAGCCACCGACCATCCATGGATCAATCACGAGTGGCTCGCGCAGTACATTTTCCACGAAACCTGGAAACATTTCGGAAATGCCGGGCTGCTGGGTTTGAAAGTCTCAATCGGATTGGTACTGATCGCGCTGTGGAACCGTTCGATGAAGCTGAACAATGTCGGCTGGCCTGTCAGGTTCCTGTTTCTGTGCCTTGTTATCTCAACGACCGGGTACGGGTTTTCAACCAGGCCGCATCTGTGGTCGTACCTGATGCTCAGCATATTCCTGCTGCTTCTTCAGCGCTGGCGTCATCTGCCTCTCTCCGCCTTTCTCGCTTTGCCGGCCCTCGGATGGCTCTGGGCCAACATGCACGGAGCCTTTTTTATCGGACTGGCAGTTTGCGCTGTTTTCATCATTGCCGAACTGCCGGCGATCCTTCGTTCCGGCTCCACGCAGGCCGCAGAGCGTCATAACTTTGCGGCGCTTTGGGCCGCCACGATTGCCTTCGCGTGCCTCTCCCTTGCAACGCCGTACGGCCTGGATCTCTGGAGATTCATCGCTGACTCATTCGGGAAACCGCGGCCTTACCTTTCAGAATGGGGGCCATTCTCCATCCGACTTTTCTCCGAACATGCGGATTTTATCGCGCTGGCATGCCTGGCCGTTCCGGCCATTTTCATCCCACGGACAGGAGCGCCGACAGCCTCCCTCATAATAACGGCGCTGTCATTCGTTTCCGCGCTGGTGCTCAGACGACAGATACCCGTTTTCGCCATCGCCTCGGTTTACTCCGCTCCAGCCGTCTTGCAGAAAATCACGGAGCGCTCTTTGCCGGCCCTCGCGTCAGGAATTCCAAAATGGATTCCAGCCGTGTTTCTTGCCGCCTTCACCGCTGTCTCGGCCGCTTACCCCGCAATTACAAGGCGCCATCCGCTCGAAATCGAGGTGAACCCGGACCGGTTCCCGGTGCAGATCATAGCCTTCATGCGCGAAAGCCACATGAAAGGCAACGTTCTGGTTTTTTTCGACTGGGCTGAACAGGTGATATGGCACTGTCACCCGAACTGCCGCGTATTCCTGGACGGCCGGTTCAGCGACGCGTACGACGACAGGACGATAAATGATTACCTGCGGCTTCTCTCGGGCGCCGGGGACTGGCGCAAGATTCTGTCGGGGTATCCTGTAAACATCATGCTCCTGCACACTGATCTGCCAATTGCGCCAGCCGTCGTTGCCGATCCCGAATGGCTGATTGCCGCCTCAAACAGCTATGCCCTGCTTCTCGTCAGAAAATCGCATCCGGCCAATGCCGGCGTCGCGGCTTCCGGCATCGGCCGCCCGACTGGAGAAAACGACACATTCCGCCCCATCTTTCCATGAAGAACATGTTGCACAACCAGGCGGTCTTTCAACTGCGACAACCGGCATGAGCAACGCGTTCCAATTCGTCATGTCGCTGGCAGGCATCGCGTATGCGATTCTGCCATTTGCTCTGAGTGTATGGCTGCTCGCAGGACTGTGGAACGCGTGCGACCGGTCAAGATACCGGAACATGTTCATCTCAGCCGTAGCCGGCGCAGGCTGTTTCTGTCTCGCTGGCACGGCCATCTCGGCGTGGAACTTCGATCTTTTCATAGCGGCGCACGCGCTTTTGCTCGGGCTCTCCCTCTCGGCGGCAATCATCATCAACAGGAAACGCAGACTCGTTTTTCCGTCGCTGCGGCCGGTCGCTGCCATGGCCGCTGTAGTCGCGGGTTCAGGCGTGGTCAGAGCGCTGCCGTTCCTGATCGGAGAACCCTCGCTCGGAGGCGGCGACGCGCGTTTTCATCTTATTCTGGTCGAGAAAATTATCCGTGACAGGTGCCTGGCTGCATCATGGCTGCCGTTCGCGCAGGCGGCTGTGTCATACCCCCAAGGAAGCCACGTGCTTGTCGCCTTTGTTGCCGACGTATTCCGCCTCCCGCCGCACTGGGTTTTCAACACGGCCATTGCGTTCTTCGGCGCCATGACCACCGGCATGATCGGAGTGCTTGCCGCGTCGTCTTTCGGCTCCAGAACAAGCGGTCTGTGGGCCGCAGCCTCATATGCCTTTCTCGCTCTGCAGGGCGGGTTGGACTATCACCGCTGGGGCGGCCTTCCAAACTGTCTGGGCATGCTCTTCGTTCTTCTGTCTGTCCATCTGGTCCTCTTCGGCAGACCTTTGCCCGGCGCCCGCGCCATGCTCGCCGAGTTCGCTGCCTCTCTTCTCCTGGTGTGCGCGCTGATGGTGCACGATTATTCCTGGCTCTGCGGCATGTTATGGTTTCTGTGCGGATCGTTTTTTTCAGGCCGGCCAACTCTGCGCCGGAGCGCCCTTCTGGCCGCGGCCGCGGGCCTGCTCATCGCATCGCCTGTGCTTGGCTTGCGCGTCAGGCAAATCTGGGAAACTGCCGGCGCCTCGGACCTGCTCAGATTTCACGAGCCCTTCATCACGATTTTCCAGGCTGTCCTCAACCTGAATCCGCTCCTCGTGGCAATCTTCACAGTCGCGCTGCTTGCGGCGCGCCGCGCCGCGTGGACGCATGCATCGGTCTTTGTGCTGGCCGGCCTGGTTGCCTTCGCCGGATGTTTTGTGCTGCTTGAATACTTCTACAGGGCCGCTGCGCTGGCGCTGAGCCGCGGCGGGGACTGTTTCACGGCTCTCACCCCGAGCCGGATGATGGCGAATGCATCCTATCCGATATGCGTATTGACGGGCTGGGTTTCACTTCTGCCGGCCAGCCGTTTTGCCAGACGCGCAATCCTCGCGATCGCTGCCCTGGGCGCAGCCATGACAGTGGCCGGAGTGTTTGTCGCGCAGCGAAACGTCGGCAAGTATCGAGGCTATCTCGAAGCCGGACTGTGGCTGAGGGACAATACGCCGGAAAACGCCATGATCGTAGGCAGTTTTCCGTTTGCAGAGTACCTCTCATGGCGCGAAACCACCCACCCTCCTCTCCCTGTGTCCGAGCCAAGGCGCCTGCCGGCAGTCGCCTGGAAACAAAAACCGGCCTCTACTGAAGAATGGCTTTCATTTTCGCAGTTTACAGGCAGACCGGTCTATTTTCTCGCTCCGCCTGAGCGCGATCTCGCTCCGCTCGCGAGGATTTACCTGAACGATGCTGTGGCAGTATGGCGCGGTGCATTCTACGATGCGCATGAAATGGAAACCGACCCTGTCAGGAGCTCTGACGGAGCGCACCGGACATTACCACATCCGCCGGCCCCTCCTCCATTGCCCGCGACAACAAACGCTGAGGAACCTTCGAATGAATGACGAATCGGCAAGACCAGTGAGGCTGCTTTACATCCTGCTGCTCTGGCTGACGGCCATTGCTCTGGCGGCGAGCATTATGGGAATGGTTTTTGAGGATTTTCTGGCGCGTTTTCCGACTGCTGCGTTTTGATCCCGGACTTTGCGTTTGAGAAATGAACGGATTGCATGACCTGCCGGAAAAAGCCGTGTTCAGGCATGGCGCCGGTTGAATGTCAAACACAGGAAATGAAGCTGGAAAAAGGCATACAAAACCCCGCCTGTCAAATCGCCGCCATCCTGGCCATCGGGTTTATCCTCTTCTACAGAAGCCCCAGGATCGCGTCCGACCTGCCCGTTGTGCCAGATTCGGTGGAGTATGCCGCCGGAGCGCGAAGCATAGCCTTCGATGGAAAATATGCGATCAGGGTGTGCGACCAGGATTTCCCGCCGCGCTATTCGCCGTGGTTTTCCCTGTTCCTTGCCCCGATCTACAAATTGTCCGGCGCGGAGCCCGGCAACGCCATTTTTCCGGTGACTGTCCTCGCCGCGTTCGGTCTTGCGGAAGCCTGTGCGATCGGACGCATTCTTGGAGGCCCGATCGGCGGCCTGTTCGCGGCCATGGCAACTGCAGCCCTTCCAGATTATCAGCGGCTTGCCTGCCAGGTTATGAGCGATGTGCCTTGTTCCTCTCTTCTTCTGGCGTCCGGCCTGGTTTATCTGCGTCTGCGCTCCAATCCCGGGAAACTCCTCTCCGGATTCGCCGCAGCAGGTCTGCTTCTGGCTGTTGCAGGAGCCTTCCGGCCCGCTGCCCGCCTCGCCGTCATTCCTTTTCTACTGGCGGTCCCGCTCGTTGAGCCTCCATCATGCCGTCTTCCTGCAGCCGGGATTCTGTTCGCTCCCTCAGCCCTGGTCGCCGCGTGCGACATGATGTACAACCGTTCAGTGTTCGGCTCGCCGTTCAGAACGGGATATCATTTCTGGTGCCCCGTGCCCTATGAGTTCAGGCAGCTTGTCTTTTCTCCCCGCTACTTCCTGCCCAATCTCGGCGCCATGCTGTATGCTCTGGCGCTTCCGCTCGTCCTGACAACTGCAGCACTCTTTTTTCTGCGGCTTGCGCCCTCGCGCACCGGGAGCGACGTCGCTCCGAAACCGCCGGAAAACCGATCCATGTTGCGCGGGTACTGCGTTTTCGTCTGCTCCGGAGTCTCGCTTGTGTCGTTGCTCCACCTGTTCTATTTTTTCCCGGCATCGCGGTTCCATCTCCCGCTTGCCGCATGCCTCTCGGCCGCTTCAGGCGGACTTCTCGGCCGCGCGGCTCCGCAACGAATGCAGCGTTTTGCGCCTGCAATCCTCGCCGCAATGTTCGCTGCCGTGTGCGTCGTCCGTCTCGTCGCGCCGCCGCAGATTCCCCACAGACGAGTCGCAGCCATGGATGCCGCAGCGCTCCCGCCGCAAAGTGTTCTTATCTCGACTTTGGATCCTGTTTATCTGGATCTCTTTGTGCCGCGTGAAAAGCATATCCGAATCGTGCCACTGTCGAGGCAGGTGGAATATGCGTCGAAGATGACGGCGCCAAGGTCGTTGCAAAGGTCGGGCTGGATGCCCGCCGCATGGAACGAGCATCGCAGAGAGCAGCTTCAACAGGCCGGAGCAGTGGACGCGGTCCCATGGGTTGCGGAGGAGTGGCCGGAAGGCATCGCCTCAGCCCTTGCAGAGGGAAGGCGGACATTCCTGTGTATGGAACAGTTCACTCCTGTTCCTCTCAACGCCTGCGAACCTCTTCTGCGACTCTTCAGAGTGATACGCCTGCAGCCCAACCTGTACGAACTCACCCTGTCATCCGCCGCGCCCGATGAAGCCGGCTCGGCATATCAGAAATGATCAGGACATGCCGGACGGCTTCCGAATGACCGGCCTGAAATGAGCAACCGCTGCTATCTGGTAGGAAAAAAGGCCGGGTGCGATCCGAATCAGAACGGAGTTCAGCCGCGCCATCAGGCCGGCGACAAATCCTTTCCCAAAAACCTTCGCATACGGGGCAGGAATGCCGCTCATGGATTCAACGACGCAACCAGCCTCCTCCAGCGCGCGTTGCAGGGATTTGAACGTGAAAAGTCTTTTGTGGGTCAAGTCGAGTATGCCCATCCTTCCGTAGTTGAACTGGCCGAAGAGGAGCGCTGCCCGCACCGGAAGAAAGCCTATGTTGGGAACCGTCACCAGCAAACGGGGTTTCGCCGCATGGCAAGTCCGCCGCAGGAATGAAATGAAGCGCTCGGGATTGTCAAGGTGTTCAAGACAATCCAGTGCCAGTATCCAGTCAAACTCACCAAGATATGCGAACGGTTCCTCCCAGTCCAGATCCGCCAGCACAAATTTCTCGAATCTGGCAGGATCAGCCGGCCGGCGGTCCACGCCGACGACCCGGCATCTCTTGTCGCGCAGAATCAGGGCTACGTCTCCGGGGCCGCATGCCAGATCAAGAACGCGCGCGCCGGCCTCCACCATGGCCGCCGCAAAAGAATGCGAGGAAGGGTAGCCGATTTTGAGATCATACCTCGTCTCGCCGACCGATCTGTCGTATTTCCTGCGGTAGAAGATGCCCATGTCATGAAGCCGCACAGAGACTGCAGCCCCTACCGTCCGGAGCAGTCGGGAGCCGGACCCCTGCGACGCTGTGTGCGCTACGCAATCAACAGCCGCGCCCTCAATCCTCAGCCCGGCCCTTGCCATCTGAACCAGAATTTCGAAATCGAAATGTCCGTTGTCCCTGCACGCCTGGAAGGGAATCTGCCGGACGGCCCCCACAGCATAGGCGCGGCAGGGTTCCCATGGATCGGCAATTGGCATGCCCAGCAGCCTCTCCGCAAGCAGGCAGGGCAAGGTTCGCCTGCCGCGACGTTCGGCGACGCATGCCGCAGCCCCGGCCCTGATTGCCGCCAGAAGGCGCCCCACGATTTTTCCATCAAGAGATTCAAAGCCGGGCAGAACGATCACAGCTTCGAAGCTGTTCAAGATCGCGTACTCCAGCACTGCTTTTCTGACGAACCCATCGCCGGCATAAGCCGGCGCCTCCATCTCGAACAAGTTCTGGCCGTCAGACGGGACCGGCACCAGAACGAATCCGCCGGAAGACGGTTCCTCCTCCGCTCTTTTCAGACGAACTGCAAGAACCTCATCCTGAGCGCCGCCGAAACCGAAAGACGGTTCCCGACCGCAGGCAGGCAGACGGTCGGCGGAGACATCAGGCAAGCCGCCTTCCGGCGCAACCCCGCCCGATTGGATGAGTACGAGGATTTTCATCCGGCAATTTGCGCAGTAGAATCACCGGGCCGGTGGCGCATCTTTGTCGGAGATATCCGAGGATGCCCTGTCAACCGGAGCGCGCACACGCCGCTTTTTTCGAAAGGGCCCGTAAAACATGTCGAGCTGGCGGTCCTTCAGAAGGTCGTAAATCTTGAGAATCCTCAATATCTGAAGCAGGTCCGATTTTTCGTAGTTTCTGTTCGGCTGCACATAAGCGATCAACTCGTTGAGGATCGTTTCGAAGGATATGACGCCGTCTATGCCCTTCTCCTTCAGCATGCGTATCGTTCTATCCTTCAGTTCGCCCGATGCAGGCAGCCGCGGGATGCACAGTATTCTGGCCATGTCCGCCGATCCCATCACACGCGCCGCATGCTTAACCAGATCCGGTTCCACGAACCTGAAGGCCCAGGGATTCCGAAGGATGTCCGAAACATAGAATCTCTCGGTATGCCATCCTCTCACCCCAACCACGGCCCTTGCAACGGTTCCCAACTCCGCCGTGCCCCACACCATGCATTCCGGAATCCTGTGCTCTGTCACGCGCGGATTGAGCACGATCATGTCCGCGCCCTCCTCCCCGCGCTTTGACCGCGCGCGGCCGACATATTTCCTAGGCTGGCTCACAAGATAGCCCAGCGATTCAAAATACTCGCGAACCATCAATTCGTTCACTGCTGACACGCCTGCGCTCCTCTCGTGTGTTTGCAATTCAACCGGCAACGCCCCCGCTCTTCAGCAGGCTGCGCAAGATGCCGGTCACTATTCAAGCCAGCCGCCTTCGCGGAAAACACCCCATGCATGGGAAAGGACGTCTTCATCAACTTCGCATCCGAAAGCCACCGCACCCATCCGTTCCGCCAGCACCCACCTGGGAACCCCGCCCTTTTTCTTCTTGTCAACATCCATGGCGCGCCGGATGTCGGTCCAGGCAAGAGCGCGCAATTTCCCGTCCGCGCCCGGATCCAATCCGAACCGTCTCAGGAGCCGGGCAATGCGGAGGGTGTCCCTCCGCGCAAACCCCCTCTCCCGCTCCGAAAGCAGCGCTGCGTAAATCATCCCCGCTGCGACCGCCTCGCCGTGCAGCCACTCATACGCGGACGCCGCCTCGATCGCATGGCCGAGCGTGTGGCCGAAGTTGAGTATCGCCCGCACTCCTCCCTCTCTCTCGTCAATTCCCACCACATCCGCCTTTATCCTGCAACACTCAGCCACGACATCGCGCAGGGTTTCCTCATCCCGATTCGCCACCGCATCGGCATCCCTTTCCAGCCGCCCGAACAAATCCGCGGATCGGATCACGCCATACTTCACCA
>Ga0129299_1000600_pt1 | contig 23199 bp, 18 predicted proteins | sample ConPoolayeCmetaG_FD_94477 | JGI IMG/M metagenome (GOLD analysis project Ga0129299, IMG submission 94477) | Hot spring microbial mat communities from California, USA to study Microbial Dark Matter (Phase II) - Cone Pool mat layer C metaG ...
GGCCTTGAGTGCGGAGCGGTCTTTCTTCCAGGGAAAGGCGGCAAAGTCCGGCTTGAACGGTGCGTCGGGCAGGTCCGGGTGGTGGAACAGCAGATGATAGGAAAACTCGCGCCAGATCAGCTCGCGCAGATAGCTCTCCGCGCCGGGCGATTGCTTCGGCTGCGCCGCTGCTGCTGCGGCCACGGCATGCCAGACCTGGTTTGGGCTCAATTCGCCAAACGCCAGATGCGGCGAGAGTTGCGAGGTGCCCCGCATGTCCGGCCGGTTGCGGGTGTCGTCGTAGCCGGCAAGGAGTTGATCGATAAATCCGGCGAGACGCAGCAAGGCGCCGTGCTCGCCCGGCGTCCAGAAGGCGCGCATCTCGCCCGCCCAGTCGGGGGCGCGCGGCTCCAGCGCCCAGCTTGTCAGATCTTCGCTTGAGGGCCAGGCGTCCGGCGGGGGCAGCGATGCCGGCGCGGGGCAGGGTGTGCGGGGCGGTTCGTGCGCAAGACACGCCCGGTAGAACGGGGTGAACACCTTGAAGCTGCTGCCCGATTTGGTTTCGATCGCCTCCGGCTCGAACAGCAGATGTCCGGCAAAGCGCCGGCACCCGATGCCGGCCTGCTGCAGGTCCTGCTTAAGCCTGTCTTCGAGCGGCCGCACAAACGGCTCGTAACCGCGTGTCATGTAAACGGCCTCGGCGCCGACCGCGCGGGCAAGCCCGGCCAGCGTCGCAAGCGTCTCGCCGGAGCGCAGCACCAGCCGCGATCCTCTCTCGCGTAGGGACCGATCGAGGGCCTTGAGGCTCTGCGCCAGCCACCAGCGGCTGGCCGCGCCAAGATGCCAGGCGCCGCCCAGCGCCGCGTCATATACATAAACCGGGATAACGGGCTTGCCTGATGCGGCGGCGGCGACCAGCGCCGGGTGATCGCCAAGGCGGAGGTCGCGGCGCATCCAGACAATCACGGGTTTGGCGGACATGGGCTTCCACTCTCGGCGAGGGACAGTGCTGGCATCCGGCGGCCCCCTTTGCTTCATTCCGCTTATGCCGCCCCGGCCGTGTTTACGCAACAGCGTATAAGAGTGATGAGTGTGACCGAGAGCCGACTTTGCCAATACGCTGGCTCGCAGTAAGGTGATGATGAAATTTCTTTCTCGAACGGACCACGGGATGATCAACACCGAAGCCGCCATCATCGACACGGAACTCGGTCCTCCATTTTCGATCGTCGGCCACGACAGCCAGAGCACCCCGTTCATCTTCAATTCGCCCCACAGCGGCCGTGTCTATCCGCGAAGCTTCATTGCCGCCTCCAGGCTGTCACAGCGCGCTCTGCGCAAGTCGGAGGACGCTTTTGTGGACGAGTTGTTCGCCTTCGCGCCCGAACTCGGCGCCGTACTGATGCACGCCCACTTCCCGCGCTGCTATCTTGACGTCAATCGCGAGCCTTATGAACTCGATCCGTTGCTGATCGCCGGCCGGCTGCCGGATTATGCCAACACGCATTCCGTGCGGGTCATCGGCGGCCTGGGCACGATCGCGCGCATTGTCAACGAGCAGGAGGAGATCTACCGTGAGCCGATTCCGTTGGCTGCGGCTCTCATGCGCATTCACCGTTTGCATCGGCCCTATCATCATGCGCTGCGCGATCTTGTGGAGGGGACGCGGGCAAGGTTCGGCGTTGCGTTTCTGATCGATTGCCATTCGATGCCCTCCCACCCCGGCGCGCAGGATGGCGGAACGGTTCCCGATTTCGTGCTGGGAGACCGCTTCGGCGCGTCCTGCCGGCGCGATCTGGTGAGTTGCGCCGAAGCGTGCCTGAAGGACTGGGGCTTTCGCGTGGTGTTGAACAAGCCGTATTCGGGCGGGTATATAACGGAAGCGTACGGCCAACCCGCCCGCAACGTGCATGCTCTGCAGATCGAGGTCAACCGGGCGCTCTATATGGATGAGGCGAACTTCGTGAAGAGCGGCAGCTTCGACATAGTCTCGCAGAAGCTGCGGGAACTGGCGCGCTTGATGATCGAGCATGCCGGACAGTTCGCCGGGGCTTATCCCCGCGCGGCCGAATGAGCCTCGGACTTTGGTGCAAAAAAGAGGCCGTTCGAGAGGATCGAACGGCCCAAGTCTAGGGAGGAAACGCCCAAGGAGGGCAGCGATATCTTCGATGAGAAGCTATCGCACTGCAATAATATGACATTGCGCCGCACAATTTTCAAGGACGGGAAATTGCCAAACTGTCGCATCGTATACAATGATGCATTCGAGCAACAAACCGGCGCTTTCTGGCTGCGATGCTCAATAAATCACCAGTTGGCATTTTGCAATCAGCCCGTTGTCTGGCGTCAATGCTTCTCGCTAACGGTCGAAAAAATTTTAACTATATTGAAGCTGTTCTTGGCACTCGCCAACGCTCGGCGGTTACAGTGCGGTCTGCTCTTGGCGAGGCTGCACATGCAATTGCCAGTCTCATGTGCAGGGCGCGCTGTGCAGGACGGCATAAATGTCTCCTGAATTGGCCGTGGCCGGAAGCGCGTCCAGCCATTGGGCGATCGCTTCGCCGGTGCAAAATTCGCTCAAGACGAGAACCTGGCTTTCCCCCAGCGCCGCGTTGAAGCGGTAGGCCCCGAGCTGGCCGAGGCGGTTCAGGCAGCGCCGAGCCACGCCGCGCTGGATGGTGGTGAATTCGAAGGAGAGGGCCGGCACAGGAACGCTCAGGCCTTCGAGCGCGCGGTCCTCGAAGCCTTCGATATCAATCTTGATGAAGGACGGCGTTCCGTAAACTTCGATCAGTTTGTCGAGCGTTACGGCCTCCACACGGCGGACGCTGTCCCAGCGCTGACCCTCCCAGCCGGGCGCTCCATCCGCCGCAGCCATGAAGTCCTCAGACGCTGTCGAAACCGTCGGATTGCGCGTGTTGATCCTGAATTGCAGTTCGCCCTCCGCAGCGGCAACGGCCTTCCGCAGGAGGGTGACGCCGCGCTTGCCTCCGTGCATCCACTGCAGGCACCGGAACGCCGCCGGCTGCGGCTCCACTGCAACGACGCGCGCGCCAAGACTGTGGAACACGCCGGTGCGGTCGCCGACATGCGCCCCGACATCGAACACAAGATCGCCCGGCTTGATGAACCGGGCGTAAAGCGCGCGCATGCGCCGCAGTCGCGCGCGGTCGCCGTAATAGATGCGCAGTGAACGGGCGATTCCGGCCGCGGCAAGCAGCGACTGCCGCAGGCCCGGCCGGGATGTGTCAGGCATGGGAGGCGACGCCGACCGGTCCCCCGACGGGGCTGTCGCCCTGACTGCGAAGGGAATGATCGGGCCCGCCCAGGGCTTTCAGCTCCTCCGGCGTGTCGAACTCCTCAGGTATCGCGCACAGGCCGAGCCGGGCCATGGCCTCGCCGAAGCGGGGCGATGCCGTCAGCACGGCAAAGGGCGCGGCAAGCAGGAGCGCGGCAAGCATGGGCGAGGCCCAGATCAGCGCGCCCGGCGCCTTGGTGTAGATGATGGCGAACAGCGCCGCGCCCGCCAGCGTCTGCGGCCAGAGGCCGGAAATAGCCGTCGTCCAACTCAGACCATAGGCATCGCGGTTCTGCCCGCTCCACATCACCGCACGCCCGAACAGGAGCGCGATCATGAACAGCGTCACGCGCAGACAGGCGATCGGGGAGAGAAGAATGGAGAAAACGACCTCGATCAGGGCGCTGCCAAGAAAGCGCAAGGTGCCCCCATAGCGCTTTGTGCCCCCCTTGGTCAGCGCGATATCGACAAGCCCGGCAAGCTTGGGCGTTAAGCTCATCGCGAACATGGTGAAGAACAGCGCGATACCCAATTCGAGGTGGAGATTGCCGAGCCCGGTTTCGAAGGCCTTGAGCGCCATGAGCGCAATCATCGCCATCCACGCTGCCGCGCCCACATACATCCAGATCGCCGCGCCGATCTGGAACCGGCTCATGGGCAGCAGGCCGGGCAGGCCGATCAGGCGGAAATACTGCATGTTGCCCTGGCACCAGCGTAGGTCGCGCTTGGTGAAATCGAGGAGGGTCGGTGGATTATCTTCAAAGGAGCCGGACTCGATGGGCAGCACGCGCACCTCGTAGCCAGCGCGGCGCATCATGGCCGCCTCGATCTGGTCGTGGCTGAGCACATGCCCGCCAAGCGGCGGTTTGCCGGGCAGCACCGGAAGATCGCACGCCTCCTTGAACGGCTTCACCCGCACCATGGCATTATGCCCCCAATAGGGCCCGCAATCGCCGGCCCACCAGGCGCTGCCCATGGTGTAGGAGCGCATCCCGTGGCGCATGCCGAACTGGAAAATCCGAGCAAAAGCGCTGGTGGAAGGAGCGCCGACGACAAGGCTCTGCACGATGCCGAGCCGGGGATAGGCCTGCATGATGCGGGCCAGCCGCACGATGGCCTCGCCCGTCATCAGGCTGTCGGCATCAAGCGGCAGCATGAGGTCGTAATTGTCACCCCAGCGGGCGAGGAAATCGCGGATGTTACCGGCCTTGAAGCCTTCATTCGCGCTGCGGCGCCGGTAAAAGACCGCAGCCTCGCCGCCGAGTTCGCGCTTCCACTCCTCGAACAACCGCTCTTCTTCCAAGGCGATCTCGGGCTTGGATGTGTCGCTTAGGATGAAATAATCGAAGGCGCGGGCCTCACCCGTCTTGAGCAGGCTCTGGTGCATGATGCGCAGCCGCGTGAAGGCGCGAGCCGGGTCTTCATTGCGCAGCGTCATGAACAGGGCCGTGCGCAGACGCAAGGGCTCGGCGGAGAACGCCGCATCAAGATAGGGGCTGACTGCCCTGTGGCCATCGGAGCGGCCGTGCAGCAGCCAAAGGCCGATCAGTGCATTCCAGAAGCCCATGACCGTCCAGGGCAGGCCGATGAGGATGGTGGCGTAGATCGCCAGATCGAGCCAGGACCAGCCGTTCGAGCCGAATACGAGCGCGAACGCCCATGCGAGAACGCCAATGGTGGCGGCATTGAGAGCGGCGACGAACAATCGGCGCCGGAAAAGCTCTTGCCGCGGCTGGATGCCGGCCGGTGTCATGTCCGCGAGGGGACGACGCGCCGGAGTTTCTTGTTCGAGATGTTGTTTTGTTATTTCGGTCATGGGCGCGGTTACCTATGGCATAAACCAGCGGTTTCGATTAAGCGCTAGCTGGGCATCAGCCCATTCAGCGCATGGCGATTGAGTGAAGAATGACGTCGAATGGTTCTGGCTTCGCGAAAGCCCTGTTTTACGTTGGCCACCGTGAAGCAGGAATCAAACCTATACCACTGCGGCTACCTATGAATCTTGACAATCCGAAGGCGGCTCTCGTGGCCACGCGCTGGTCGGCGCTGAGCCGAGGCACCGAGCGCCTCGTGTTCGAGGGCCGCGTGCCGCAAAGCGAGTGGGCGCGCATGCGGGCGCCGTATCAGGAGGGCGAGTTTCCCTTCCCAGTAAAATACGGCTACGCCGCTGCCGGCATCGTCGAGGACGGTCCGCAAGAGCTTGTCGGGAAACCGGTTTTTGCGCTTCACCCGCATCAGACGCGGTTCGTGCTGCCCGCCGAGGCGCTGACCCTCGTGCCCGCTGGCGTGCCGCTGCGCCGCGCCGTGCTGGCCGCGAACATGGAAACGGCGCTCAATGCCGTGTGGGACGGCGGCGCCGGACCGGGGGATCAAATTCTGGTGATTGGCGGCGGGCTGCTGGGGCTGCTTGTCGCAGCCATCTGCGCGCGGATGCCGGCAAGCGCCGTCACCGTTTGCGACATCGCCCCCGAGCGGGCGCAACTTGCCGCTGCGATGGGCGCGGCTTTCGCGCTGCCTGCGGACGCGCCGGGCGATCAGGATATCGTTTTCCATGCTAGCGCGTCCGGGGCCGGGCTCGGTCTCGCCATCGAGAAGGCCGGGTTCGAGGCGAGCATCGTGGAGGTGAGCTGGTTCGGCGCAGGGGAGACGCGCGTGCCGCTTGGCGGTGCGTTCCACAGCCGCCGGCTGCGCCTGATCTCATCCCAGGTCGGCCATGTGAGCGCCTCGCGCCGCGCGCGCTGGAACCATAGCCGCCGGCTTGCCGCGGCGCTTTCGCTGCTTGCCGACCCGGTTTTCGATGCGCTAATCACCGAAGAGGTGCCTTTTGAGGATCTGCCGGCAAGACTTCCTGCTCTGCTTGCGGCGGATGCGCCGGGCCTCGTGACCGTTGTGAAATACGCAAAGGATTGAAGCCATGTATGCCGTCGAGGTCCGCGATCACATCATGATTGCCCACAGCTTCGCCGATCCTTATTTCGGCCCGGCCCAGAACATGCACGGCGCAACGTTCATTGTGGATGTGGCATTCTTCCGCCCCGATCTGACACCGCAGAATGTGGTGGTCGATATCGGCCGGGCGCATGAGGTGGTCAAAGGCATCCTGCAGCCGATCAACTATGCCAATCTCGATGCCCTGCCGCAATTTCAAGGCGTGCTCACCACCACCGAATTCCTCTGCCGCCATATTTACGATCAACTTCTGCAGGCCGTGAAATCCGGCGCGCTCGGCCCCGAAGCGCAAGGCCTCACCGCAATCCGCGTGACACTGCATGAAAGCCACGTGGCCCGCGCCTGGTTCGAAGGCCCGGCGGCCGCGTGATAGAGGTTGCTTTCGCCATCCCCGGGGATATCGCCTTGCCGACCGGCGGCTATGCCTACGACCGCAACCTCATCGCCCATATCGAGCCGTTCGGCGTGCGGCTCACCCATCTGCCGCTGCCCGGCGGGTTTCCCTTCCCCGATGCGGCCGAGCGGGCTGAAACCTTGGCGCGCCTCACCGCCCTTCGCGATGTCTCGCTGCTGCTTATCGACGGGCTTGCCTATGGCGCGTTCGACGCTGCGATGCTGGCCGCCGTGCCGCAGCCCGTGGTGGCGCTCGTGCACCATCCGCTCGGTCTTGAGACCGGCCTCACGCCGCAGCAGCGGGACGCGCTTTTCGCCTTGGAAGGCGAGGCACTGCGATGCGCCCGGCACATCATCGCAACCAGCCAAACGACGGCCGCAACGCTTGCTGCGCTGTTCTCGCTCGCGCGCGAAACCATCACCGTGGCCGAACCCGGCGTTGCGCGTGCCCAACGTGTAACAGACAATGATATGCGCGCTCCACGCGCAACAGGCAGCGGCGCGCCGGTGCATATCCTTGCCGCCGGCGCCGTGGTGCCCCGCAAGGGTTATGACGTGCTTATCGATGCCCTTGCGGCGCTTCAAGACCTGCCCTGGCGGGCAAGAATCGCCGGCAGCCTCGACCGCAGCCCGGAAACGGCCCGCGACCTAATCGAACGCATCGCAGCTCGCGGGCTGGCGGGCCGCATCGAACTCACCGGCGCGCTCGGCGATGACGCCCTCACCGCCCTCTACCGGTCGGCCGATGTCTTTGCGCTCGCCTCGCGCTATGAAGGCTACGGCATGGTGTTCGCCGAGGCGATGGCGCACGGGCTTCCCATCGTTGCGACCACCGCCGGGGCGATCCCTGAAACGGTTCCCGCCGCGGCCGGCCTCCTCGTTCCCCCAGATGATGCCGCCGCCTTTACCGCGGCGCTGCGGGCGATGATCGAAGGCGCCGGCTTGCGCCGGATGTGCGGCGAGGCGGCCTTCGCCCACGCTGAGACTCTGCCCCGCTGGTCCGATACCGCGCGCAAGGTGGCCGGGGTTCTCAAGGCCGTGGCAGGTGAGGAGATGCCCCGATGAGCGGCTTTTCGCCGGAATGGCTGGCCTTGCGCGAAGGCGCGGACAGCCGGGCCAGGGCCGCACCCTTGCTTGATCTTTTGCGGGAGCGTCTTGCCGGGCGCAGCACCCTCACCATCGCCGATATCGGCTGCGGCACCGGCTCGACCATCCGCGCCATATCCCGCCTGCTGCCCGAGCGGCAGGTCTGGCATCTTTACGATTACGATGGCGCGTTGCTCAAGGCCGCCCGCACCGCGCTCGCCCGCTGGGCAGGCGCCGATCCGCATGCCGGCGGGGATGCCGGGAGTATCACCTTGAGCCGGGATGGCCGCGTCATTGAGGTGAGCGTCCATCGCCTCGACCTTATGGCCGAGCTTGCCCGCGTGTTCGACCCGCCGCCCGACCTGGTAACGGCCTCTGCCTTCTTCGATCTCGTCTCGGCCGAATGGATCGACGCCTTCGTGCGGCAGGCGGCGGCGGTCCGTTCGGCCGTCTATGCCGCGATCACCTACAATGGCGAGGAGGAGTGGGAGCCCCCGCATCCCGCCGATGCCGCCGTTCTGGCTGCGTTCCATGCCCATCAGCGCACCGACAAAGGCTTCGGTCCGGCAGCAGGCCCTGCTGCCGTGTCGCATCTTGCTGGCGGGCTTGCGGCGGAAGGGTATGACGTTTTCACCGCCGACAGTCCCTGGCGGCTCGGCGAGGGCGACGAAAGCCTCATCGAAGCCATCGCCATGGGCAGCGCTGATGCCGTGGCTGAAACCGGCCTGGTGCCCGCGCATCAGATCGCGGCCTGGCGCGAGGCCCGGATGGGCGCGGCGCGATGCCGGATCGGACACACCGACCTACTTGCGTTTCCCCGCCGCGGGGCTAACTGATCCGGCTTGGCGCGTAACCGCGCACCGTGCTAGGGAACAACCGGATTGGATCAGCAGAAGCGGAGCCATGGGTATGTTGGAGCAGATTTTCGGCGGCAGCCCCTTGGGTGTCGCGTTGCGGCTCATCGTTGTTTCGATCATCGTCGGCGTCGTTTTGCACGCGCTCGGCCTCAGCCCGCTCGATCTCTTCGACAGTATCCGCCGCCTGATCGACTGGCTCTACACGCTCGGTTTCGAGTGGGTGGAATGGCTTTTCCGCTATTTCCTGCTCGGCGCGGTGGTGGTGATCCCGATCTGGCTCGTTTACCGCATCATCAAGTTGCTGGCCGATGGCGGCAAGAGCGGCTCGAAGCCTTGAGCCTGGCTTGAATGCGCAAGCCCCGAGCGCTGTGCCGGATCGCCTGACCAGCAGAACAGTGCTCACCATCGCCGTTCCCATGGCGATCGCAAATGTCTCCGCGCCGCTCACCGGTGCGATCGACACGGCGGTCATCGGCCAGACGGGCCAGGCGCATCTGATCGGCGCCGTGGCGCTCGGTTCCACCATCTTCACGCTCATCTATTGGGGCTTCGGCTTTCTCAAGATCGGCACCGCCGCACTCACCGCACAGGCCGGCGGACGCCAGGAGCCGGCGGAAATCGCCTCGAGCCTCGCACGCGCACTGTTGATCGCACTTGCTGTCGGCCTTGCTCTCATCCTGCTGCAGCAGCCGATCGCCAAGGCGGTGTTCTGGTTCCTCGAAGGCTCCGAGGCGGTGGAGAGGGAGGCGCGCATCCTCTATGACATCCGCATCTGGAGCGCCCCGGCCGCGCTGGCCAATTATGCTCTGACGGGATGGTTCCTTGGCCTGCGCCGGGCCGGCACCGCGCTCATGCTCCAGATCGGCCTGAACCTCTGCAACACCGTGCTCAGTTTCGTTTTCGTGCTCGGCCTGGGCTGGGGAGTCGCCGGGGTGGCGGCGGGAACGGTGATTGCGGAATGGTCGGCGGCACTGGCCGGGCTTCTCATCGCCTGGAGGCTGACAAGGGCGGCCCTGCCGCGCCGTGCTGATGTTCTCGATACGGCGCGGCTAAAACGGCTTTTCGCGGTAAATCGCGACGTTCTCATCCGCACCTTCTGCCTGCTTGCGGCCTTCACATTCTTCACGGCGGAAGGCGCGCGCATGGGCGACGTGACGCTCGCCGCCAACGCCGTTCTGATGCATTTCTTCCTTATATCCGCTTATCTGCTCGACGGCTTCGAATCTGCCGCGCAGACCCTGGTCGGGCAAGCCGTGGGGGCGGGGCAGCGGCAGCGATACCGCGAGGCGGTGTGGCTCACTACGCTGTGGTCGGGCGCAGTGGCCTTCACGCTTGCGGCGCTGATCTGGCTGTCCGCGCCGTTCGTCTTCCGGATCATGACGACGGCGGAGGATGTGCGCGGCCTTGCCGCCGTCTATCTGCCCTGGGCGGCCCTCACGCCGATTGCCGGTTTCGCTGCATTCCAGCTTGACGGCATCTTCATCGGCGCAACCCGCACCGCGGACATGCGCAACATGATGATCGTGTCGCTCGCCGCCTATTTCGCCGCATGGGCGGTGCTGACCGGGCCATTCGGCAATCACGGGCTGTGGGCGGCGATGATCGTGTTTTTCGTGGTGCGCGCCTTCACTCTTCTTGTCCGCTTGCCGGCGCTCGAGCGCGCATGGTTTGGCAGGCCCTAATCCGGCAGGGCGGAGAGGCGCTCGGCCTCGGCTCCGCATATGCCGGAAAGGCCGGAGGCGCCGCTGCGCTCGAGATGGCGGATGAGCGTCGCCTTGATTTCGGCGATGAGAGCGGGCCCGCGATAGATGAGGCCGGTATAGAGCTGGACGAGGCTGGCGCCCGCCAGGATCTTTGCCAGCGCGCGTTCGCCCGTGGTGATGCCGCCTACGCCGATGAGAGGCACCCGGCCGCCGGTCAGCCGGTAAACGCTGGCCAGCATGCGCGTCGATCGGTTGAACAACGGCGCGCCGGAGAGCCCGCCCGCCTCGCCGCGATGGGCGGCATAGGGCACGCCGTGGCGCGACAGCGTGGTGTTGGTCAGGATGAAGCCGTCGATGCCGACGGCCATGGCGCATTCGACAATGGCGGGCAGATCCTCTCCGGCGATGTCGGGCGCGAGTTTGAGGAGCACCGGAGGCTGCGGGGTGCCGGATGCAGCGAGCCGCTCGCGTTCCCCCATCAGCCGCGACAGCAGCGCATGCAGCCGCTCGGGCGCCTGCAGATCGCGCAGGCCGGGGGTGTTCGGCGAGGAGACATTCACCGCCAGATAATCCGCATGCGCATGGAACACCCGCAGACCCTCGACATAATCCGCAACCGGGTCGGGGCTGTCGCGGTTTGCGCCGATGTTCACCCCGATCACGCCCGTCCGCCGCAAGGCCTTCAGCCTGGCGAGAGCGGCGGCATGTCCTCCGCTGTTGAAGCCGAGCCGGTTGATGACGGCCTGATGGCCGGGCAGGCGGAAGACACGCGGGCGAGGGTTGCCCGGCTGCGGACGCGGCGTAACCGTGCCGACCTCGCAGAAGCCGAAGCCCAGCGCCGCAAGCGCGCCCGGCGCGCGCGCGTCCTTGTCGAAACCGGCGGCGATGCCAACCGGATTGGGAAAGCGCAGGCCCCAGAGCGCCTGGACGAGGCGGGGGTCGTCAGGCTTGGCGCGTGGGTAAAGCCCGGCTTCGAGCGCCCGCAGCGACAGCTCGTGCGCGCGCTCCGGATCGAGGAGGAAAAGGCCCGGCTGGACAAGGCCAAACAAGTTCTGCGGGACTTTCGACATCACGCCTGCGTCTTGCAACCCGGTGCCGCCCAGGGGAAAACATGCCGGCCGTCGGCCCCGAGCGGCAGCGGATGCACTGCCCTGGCTGCGGTTGTCGGCAGGGGGCCGTAGAGATGCGGGAACGGCTCGCCCCGCCGCGAGGGCTCCCAGCGCAGCAGCGCCCCCAGGGCGCTCGTATCAACCTCCACGAGGATGAGCCCGCTTCGGCCGGCGAAATGTTTGGCTGCGGTTTCTTCAACCTGGGCGCGCGTCGAGAAATGGATGAATCCGTCCCGCAGGTCATCCGCCGAGCCGGTATAGGTGCCGGAGGTGACGGCATTGCTCCACTCGTCCGCGCCGCAAATCTTGTAGATGTAGCAAGACTGCTGCGTCATCACCGCTTCCGATGTGCCTAGACGTACACGATACGGCGGATCGTCCCGGCGCAACGTATCACGCGCCCGCCTTGGAGGCCGCCTTGCGCGGTTTCGTTTGCCGCTTCGTTGCGCTGGCGCGCTTCGGCTTCTTTGCCGGCTGATCCTGGGGAAGCCCGAGCCGTGCCGCGATCAGCGCACGCGTCTCCCTGATGCCATAGATTTCGATGAACGGGCCGAAACGCGGTCCCTGGCTTTGCCCGAGCAGCACCTCGTAAAGCGCCTGGAACCAGTCGCGCAGCGGCTCGAATTTGTGCTCCTTGCCGATTTCGTAGATGACGGTTTGAATTTCTTCGCCCTTGCTGCCCGTCGGCAAGGTGGCCAGCCGGTCGTAGAGCGCCAGGATGGCGGCGCGTTCGGCCTCGGTCGGTTCGCGGAAGGTCTTGGCCGGTTTCACAAAGTCGTGAAAATAGGCAATGGCATAGCCCACCAGCCGGTCGAGTTCGGGATGGGTTTTCGGGCTCGTCTCAGGGGCATAGCGCTGGATGAAGCCCCACAGCACGCCCGCGTCCTCAGCGTTCGATGCGCTCACCAGGTTCAAGAGCAGGGCGAAGCTGACCGGCAATTCGACCGCCGGCGGCTCGCCCGCATGGATGTGCCATACCGGATTGTCTAGCCGCTTGGCCGGCTCTTCAGCGGCGTAGCTCGCCAGATAGGCATAATAGTCGTCCACGTGCTTCGGGATCACGTCGAAATACAGTTTCTTCGCCGTCTTCGGCTTCTGATACATGAACAGCGACAGGCTTTCGGGCGGGGCATATTTCAGCCACTCCTCGATGGTGATGCCGTTGCCTTTGGATTTCGAAATCTTCTGCCCGTTCTCGTCGAGGAAAAGCTCGTAGTTGAAGCCTTCCGGCGGGGTGGCGCCGAGCGCCCGGCAGATCTTCGAGGAAAGATTGACCGAGTCGATGAGGTCCTTGCCCGCCATTTCGTAATCCACCCCGAGGGCGGCCCAGCGCAACGCCCAGTCGGCTTTCCACTGGCACTTGACTGCGCCGCCCGTCACTGTCGTCTTGACGCGCTCGCCGGTATCGGGGTCCACATAGACAACGGTTCCGGCCTTCGCGTCGCGCTCGATCATCGGCACCTGCAGCACCTTGCCGGAGGTCGGCGAGATGGGCAGGAACGGGGAATAGGTGGAGCGCCGGTCCGGGCCGAGCGTCGGCAGGATGATGTCCATGACCTTATCGTAAGCGGCGAGCATCTTCATGAGCGTTTCATCGAAAAGGCCGGCCTTGTAGCACTCCGTTGCCGAGAGGAATTCGTACTCGAAGCCGAACGCATCGAGAAACTGCCGCAGCCTTGCGTTGTTGTGGGCGGCGAAGCTGGCGTGCTTACCGTCGAACGGGTCGGGAATGGCGGAGAGCGGTTTGCCGATATGGGCCGCGAGCATCTCCTTGTTCGGCACGTTATCGGGCACCTTGCGCAACCCGTCCATGTCGTCGGAGAAGCAGATGAGGCGCGTGGGCCGCCCGGTCAGCGTCTCGAAGGCATGGCGCACCATGCTGGTGCGGGCCACCTCGCCGAAGGTGCCGATGTGGGGCAGGCCGGAGGGGCCATAGCCCGTCTCGAACAGCACAGGCTTGTCTGCCGGGCGCGAGGCGAGGCGGGGAAGCAGCTTGCGTGCCTCCTCGAACGGCCAGGCACTGCTGGCTTCAGCCAATGCCGCCACCATCGTCGAAGCCGGCCTCGTTTGCGGCATGGCGATCGTCATGATTGTTGCTCAACGCCCATATCTTGTATTTTTTATGCCACGCTATCCACTGCGTCTTGTGGCGTCAACATCGACGAAGGGCGTCATCCAACGCAAACCGATACCGGCGACATGATTTTTCGCAAGTGTTGCGTAAGACTTGAACCTTTGGCGCAAAACGCTAAAAGTCTTGCCGTTCGAGCCGAGGCTGCCGCACGAGGGAGATCACGACATGCCACGCGACATCACGCCGCAAGAAGCTTTGATCTACACCATGGTCACCATGTCGGCGGTTGACCGCAAAATGTCCGAGGCAGAACTCTCCCGCATCGGCGACATCGTCAAGCATTGCCCCATCTTTGCGGATTTCGCCAAGGACAAGCTGGTGCGCACTGCGGAAGCGTGCGGCAATATCCTGAGCGAGGGCGGCTCGCTCGACATGCTGCTCGCCGACATCGCCGAGGCCCTCCCCAACAAGCTCAGGGAAACCGCCTATGCCTTCGCGGTCGAGGTGGCTGCGGCGGATGTTTCCGTCGCGGTCGAGGAAATCCGGCTTCTTGAAATGCTCAGGGACGCCCTCCAACTCGATAAGCTGACCACCTCGGCCATCGAGCGCAGCGCCCGCGCCCGCTATCAGACGCTGTGACCGAATGTCCGCCCATGCCTCCCTGGCTGGCCTCGTGGTCACCCCGTATTTATATATCGAATATCGAATAAATCATGGAGGCAGGCTTGGAAGGCTGGAGCGAAGGGGCAGTGCGGTTCGCCGCGTTTGCGGGCATCTTTCTGCTGATGGCCACCCTGGAAGCGGCATTGCCGCGGCGCGAGCGCGCAGGATCGCGGATCGAGCGCTGGTTCACAAACCTTGCCTTGAGCGCGCTTGCCAGTTTCCTTGTCCGGGTCATGACGATCGCGGCGGTGCCAATCGCGGCCATCGCCGCCGCCGAATGGGCGAAAGCCACCGACACCGGCCTTCTGCATTGGCTCGACTGGCCGGCATGGCTCGAATTCGTCGTCGCCCTCATCCTGCTTGATCTGGCGCTTTATGCCCAGCACGTGGCATCGCACAAGATCCCGCTTCTGTGGCGGCTGCACCGCGTGCACCATGCCGATGTCGAGTTCGACGTGACAACGGGGGTGCGCTTCCATCCCTTCGAGATCGGTTTGTCGATGATCTATAAGGCGGCGGTTGTGATCGCGCTCGGCGCGGACCCGCTGGCGGTACTCGTGTTCGAGATCATTCTGAACGGCGCATCCCTGTTCAATCACTCGAACCTGGCCATTCCTGAAAAGCTTGACCGTGTGCTGCGGCTCTTCATCGTCACCCCGGACATGCACCGGGTGCACCATTCCGTCATCCATCGCGAGACGGACTCCAATTACGGATTTAATCTTTCGATCTGGGACCGGATCTTCCGCACCTATGTGCCGCAGCCGCGCGACGGGCACATCGGCATGAAGATTGGTCTTGATCCCCATCAGGACGACCGGCCGCGTAAACTGCTTTGGAGCCTGCTATTTCCCTTCTCAAACAACAAGCGCGGTTGAGTACATATTCTCGATCAATAGAAACTGGAGGGGAAATAGCGCAGAAAAATTTCGTCATACCGGCCCGAAATTCGCACTTTGGCCAGACCGTAATTCAGGATTTCGATGAGTTGGAGATTGCCGCGCGCTACAGCAATTGATCCCCCTTCGCCGAAGTATCGTGGTTCGTTGAAGCCGCCGGGGAGCAGCACGCAGCACCCTTCCGATTGCTGACCGTTCACCCAGAACATGAGGCTCACCACGTCTGCGAAGATCAGGTCCACCTCGCCGGACTTCAGCGCCGCGCGCATCTCGTCCGCGCTTTTGAACGTCTTGATCTCGACGTCCTCGTAGAAATCGCGCAAGAACGCCTCGTGCGCAGTGCCGGCCATCACGCCGATGCTGCGTCCCTCCAGCTCGTCGGGCGTTACTCCGGCGATATCGTGGCCAAACCGGGCGACGAAGCGCGCTGGGGTCTCATAGTAGCGATTGGTGAAGCTGAGCGTCTCCACACTGTCCGGCGTGATGGCGATGGAGGCGATGGCGGCGTCGGCCTCGCGGTTCAGAAGCAAGGGAACGATGCTGTCCCAGGCGACGGCGTTGATCTCGCAATTGATCTCCAGCTCCCGGCAGACCGCCCTGGCGATATCCACGTTGAAGCCGATGAGCTGCCCGTCCTCGTCGAAGTAGTTGAACGGCGGATAGTCCCCCTCGGTTACGAAGCGGAGGATGGAAAGCGAGGATGTGTCCGGCCGCGGCCCAAGCAGTTCCTCGCGCTGCCTGGCCTCCTGTTCGTCCGCGGTTTGCGCCTGCATTCCCCCCGGTAGCAACAGCAGACTGCCCAGCAGCACGCCGGCCATCCCCTTCAAGCCTGCCAGGATACGCATGCGTTTTGTCGCCATCACCGTGTCGCCGTGTCTGGTCAATAGAAAAAAATTTTAATAAAATGCGAATTAGTAGTTTTTCTCTTTCTGGATCGTCATGTCCATAGCAAAGGTCGAGGCCGAAGGGCACAGGGCAATCGCCGCGCGGGACGCATTGCATCAGGTCCGGCGCAGGTTGCAGACGCGCGATGCGTCCACCCATCAAGCCATGCGCCTGTCCTTCGAGGAGGCAATCTGCCACCAGGCAGGTGCCTCGATCAACGATATTGTGCGAACACGCGAGGATGCCCGCGACCGCGGCGCCAGCATCGCCGACATTCTCATCGCCCGCGGGCACATGGGCGGGAGCGCCTATGCCGCAGCGCTTGCCCGAGCCTGCGGTTTCGGCGGCGCCACGGAGCAGGCGTCGCGCAACCCCTGCTTTGCCGCTTCCGCCCGGGAGCCCTGGCGCTATCTTGGCCGTCCCCGCATTATCCCGGCAGGCGGCGGACGATCGGTGCTGTTGTGCGCAGACCTCTTCCCCGCGCGTTTGCTGCACCGGTTCGCGGAGTCGCTCGGGGCGTCAAGGCACAGGGTTCGCCTCATTGGCCGCGAGGCGCTTTCTGCCCTGCTGGAGCGGACCGGTCGCCCGTTTCTGTTGCGCCGGGCCATCGGCGGCCTTGCCCGGATGAGACCCGATGAAAGCGCCCGCGATGGGCTGTGGCTGTGGCAGATGCTCGTGATGACAGCGCTTGCGGGGCTGTTCACCGGCGCGGCCCTCTTCCTGCCGCGGCAGACGCTGTTCGTTCTGAGCGCGATATTCTCGGTACTGTTTTTCCTGACCATCGCCATTCGCACCGCAGCCGTGATTTATATGATCATGCCGGCGCGGACCGGGCCGCCGCCAACCCCGATCCGGGATGCGGATCTGCCGCGCTACAGCGTGCTGGTGCCGCTGTTCAGGGAAACCCGCGTGCTGCCCTCGATCGTGCGCGCCATGATGCGGCTCGATTACCCCCCGGAAAAGCTCGACATCAAGCTGGTGCTGGAGGCCGTCGATACGGACATGATCGCCGCCGTGCGCAAGCTGCGCCTGCCGGGGAATTTCCACATCGTCATCGTGCCGGACGCTCAGCCGCGCACCAAGCCCAAGGCGCTAAACTACGCCCTGCAATTCGCCACGGGCGATCTGCTCGTCATTTACGATGCCGAGGACAGGCCGGAGCCGGACCAGCTGCGCAAGGCAGCGCAAGCCTTCGCGGCGGCCCCGCCAGAGGTCGTCTGCCTGCAGGCGCGGCTTGGCTTTTACAACGCGCGGGAAAACTGGATCGCCGGGCAGTTCGCCATCGAATATGCCTGTCTGTTTCACGGCATCCTGCCCATGCTCGACCGGCTGCGGCTACCCATCCCGCTGGGTGGAACCTCAAACCACTTTCGCATCGAGGCGTTGCGGCAAATCGGCGCCTGGGATGCCTTCAACGTCACGGAGGATGCCGATCTGGGCATGCGCCTTTACCGGCACGGCCTGCGCTGCCGGACGCTCGCCTCGCAGACGGGCGAGGAGGCGGCCTGTCATTTCGGCAACTGGGTGCGCCAGCGCAGCCGCTGGCTGAAAGGGTGGATGCAGACCTATGCGGTGCACATGCGCCGGCCCTTCCGGCTCTGGCGCGAGCTGGGTGCGGCGGGGTTTCTCGTGTTCCAGGGGCAGTTTGCCGGCATCATCCTGTCGGCCCTGGTGCATCCCATCTTCTATCTTTTGCTGATCTATGATGCGGTGAACGGCACGCTGTTTGCGGCAAGCGAGCATCCCCTTGTGCAATCCTTTCTCGCCCTTGCCATGATCAATCTGGTGTCGGGATACGTCTCGGCGGCCTTGCTCGGTGTGGCGGTGCTCACGGCAAGACGGATGTGGCGGCTCATTCCGCAGATTATGCTCATCCCCTTATATTGGCTGATGATCTCATTTGCCGCCTACCGGGCAGTCTACCAGGCGGTCGTCAAGCCGTTCCATTGGGACAAGACCGAACACGGCGTCAGCGCCGCGGCCGGTGCGCAGAACCCGGTTCGGAGTGCATCGCGGGGAGGCGTTATGGGAAAGGCAAAGCCAGGCCCGGTTTCTGGTACTGGGCGAATCGTATAAACACCACAATGTAATGATCATTGGATTGTTATGATCCATAGGGGCCCGTGATCCATGCACAGCCCGAACGCCGCATTGAATGGGGTGATGCAGCCAATCGCGCTGCAGCCCGATATGCACAGGCTTGCTCCCATCTCGCCCGAGCTTGCCGCGCTTGTGCTGCTGTCGTGTGGGGGATCGGCGAAAGCGCTAGACGAAGCGGGCATTGCCGCCATCGAACTGGAGCGTTTGCTGGCAAGCGGGCTCGTTGTGCGCCATGGTTCGCTTTTGGCCCTGTCGCCGGATGCCAGGGCCCGCCTGTCCGCTGCCTTCGGCGTCGAGGCATTCCTGGGTATCCCGGCGGCATTCAAAGCCCTTGCGGCGCTCGCCCTAGGGCTCGATCCCGTGCAGCGGCCGGTCAAGCGGTATCTGTCGCGGGCGGAAAATGTCGTCTCGGCCGCTCTTTCCCGCCTCTACGATCTGACCGGCCTGCCGGCGATGCCGGCCCGCGGGCAGGTTCGCTTCGCACTTGCCAAGGCTTTGCTGGAAGCGCGCTTCCCCGATTATGCGCAGCCTTTGAGCCGCGCGTCCAAAACGTCCTACCGCACCAACAGCTTGACCAACGCGCTCATCATCGGTTTGGCGGGCGGCACTCAGAAAACCATTGCCGAGGCGGAAAACGACATGCTTTTCAATGCTCTGCATCACAGGCGCGGCACCATCGCCGAAGTCCCCGCAGCTTTAGCGCGCTCGGCCCTGTCCCTTGGCGCGGCAAGACCGGCAGAGAAGCCCACAGCGCGGCTGACTGATCTGAGCGATCTCGTTGAATTTGCTGCGGCCGTTCGCGCGCTTGCCAGGACCATGGAGACGAAGCCTTACAGGGGCCGCGTCGCGATTGCCGAAGTCTACGATGCCGGCGTGGCGCGGGGGCTCGCCTTCGGGGCGCTGGAAAGCTTCAAATCACGCCTTGCGGAGGCCTGCCGCGCCGGTCATATCGACCTTGAACGCTACGATATTGCCGGGCCCATGGATGCCACGCTGCGCGAACGTTCGCGCACCCCGTTTGGCCGCGACGAGCGCCATTTCATCGTCAATCAATGGATTTGATCACAAGGGTTTGCGTTTATGGATACTCGCCTGGAGGCTTTGCGGGGCCCGGATTTCGACCGCATTTTCGGCGCTGTCGCCTCGCTGCCGGGTGCGGCAGATGAAGAGCATCTCGATGTTCCCGCCATAGACCAGCAGGCGCGGCAAGCGATCGCCAATGTGGTGGCGCAGGCGACAGCCAGAAACCCCGATCCGGCATCGCGGCTTCTGCTCATCAAGGGGGCCGCGGGAACAGGCAAGACGCACACTCTTGTCACCACGATCCGCAAGCTGCATGCGGAAGGACGGGTCTATGCCGCCGTGCTGCCGATGGTCGATCCGGTCTCCGAGGCGGAGTTCGATGCCTGGCTGACGCGCGCCGTCGTGACGCGGCTTGCAGAGCCGCATCTGGTGCAGGCCGGAACGCCGCTGCCGTTGCACCGGCTCGCCGAAAAGCTGCTCGCCCTGGCGCCGGCAGAAGCGGCTGCCACCTTTCGCGAGCAGGTGATCGAGGGCGGCGGCGACATGCCCGGGGCGGCGTTCAAGTCGCTGGTGCTGGCCATCCGCCAGGCACTCGCCGGGCCGCAGCGTGTCGCACCGGTGAGCGAGGCCTTTGTTGCGGCGCTGCTTGCCAGTTATGCCGGGCATGATGCAGGGCTCGACTATCTGCGCGGCCTTGCGGTCGAGGACAGCGTGTGGGGGATCGAGCTCGGCGGACGGGTGCACGAGCAGGGGGCCCGCGCCCTCATCGAGCAGATCGCAGCGGCTGCAGGCGCCACGGGGGCGGCGCTACTCATCGCCTTCGATCAGCTCGAGCAGAACCGCCTAGAGCGCTGGGAGGACCGCTTGCGCCACATCGTGGGGCGCGGCGCGCTGTTCGCCGAGACGTTGCCGAGTCTTGCCGTCATTTTCGCCGTGCTGCCTGCGCTTTACGACACCATTTCCGGCGAGATCGACCGCTCCATCCGCGACCGCATCGAGACCTTCGGCGCGATGCCCGTTTCGCTGCGCAATCTGTCGCGTCCGCAGGTGGCGATGCTGCTCAAGCACCGCCTCGCACTGCTTTATGCACGCGCTGGCGCACAGGTGGACGAGACGAACCCGCTCTTTCCATTCGAGGACTGGTTCCTTGACGAGCTGAGCGGACAGACCTCCCGCTACGTGACCGAGATGGTGCAGACCTTCCGCCGCCTGTTCATCGAGCTCGGCCGCATCCCCACGCTTGAGGATTTCCCGGCGCCGGAGCCGGTTGCGTCCCCGGCGGCACCCGTCGCAACTGCGCCGGCAATCGATTTCGGCGAAAGCTGGGAGCGCTGTGCGGTGCAGACGCCGCCGCCCGCCCCCACGCACGCCATCGCCCAGGCGGAGCTGATCGAATGGGCGCTCACTGCCGCTTTGCCCGAACTCGACGGGGTGAAATCCATTGAAACCCGGAAGACCGTTCGCGGACGGGCCAGCACGCTTGTCATCGAGATCAGCATCGAGGATGCGGGCGGAACGGTTGAGCGCCGCGACATCGGCCTTTTCAACGAGACGGCGGACGGCACGGCCCTGAGCGATGAGATCGCCAGCTTCGTCGCGGGATGCCGTCATGCGCGCCCTGTGATCGTGCGGGCGCGCGGCCGCACCTTGCCGAAAACCGGGCGCGGCGCGGGCGCGCTTCTGGCTGAGGCCGAGGAGCATGGCGCAATCGTCATCCGCCAGTTCGACAAGCCTGCCTGGGAGCGCCTCCAGATCGCCAAGACTTTCTTCATCCAGAAGGATTATCCCGGCTTTGCCGACTGGCAGCGGCACGCCAAGCCCCTAACGCAGATCGCTCCCATCGCGGCCATGCTGCAATATCCTTATGTGAAGCCAGCGCGCGAGGAGGAGAACGCCAAACCATCGCCGCACAAGATTGTGGCGTTGCCCTTGCCCTGCGGCCCGAGCGTGCTGCTTGGTCATGCCGAGCGCGGCGAGGTGCACTGGGCCCCGTTCGAGCCGGCGGTGAAGCTCTTGAACTTCGGGCTGCTCGTCACGGGCGACCCTGGCTCCGGCAAGACGCAGACGCTCAATGTGCTCATCGACGGCGTCACGCGCATGGGCTTCCCCGTGTGCATCTTCGATTTCAAGAAGGATTACGTCAGCCCCGACTTCGTGGCCGAGCAGGGGCTGCGCGTGCACGATGTGCGGCGCGAGGGGCTGCCCTTCAATCCGCTCATGCCGAGCGCCGATCAGGGCGGGATGGCAAAACCGGTCGAGCACATCTTCACAATCTGCGGCGTGCTTAAACGTGTGTTCCGCCTCGGCGACCAGCAGGAGGCCAAGCTGCGCGAGGGCATGAAGCTGGCCTTCGAGCGGCGCGGCATCGACCCGCAGGGCTGGGTGAGGGTTGAGGGGCTCGCCGCGCCGTGTTTCGACGAGGTCATCGCGGTGTTGCGCGAATTCGAAGAGCAGCGCGACACCATCGCCCGCAACCTGCTCAATCGCCTGAGCCCGCTGTTCGAACTGGGCCTGTTCCCCAAGGCGGAGGCGCAGGATGCATCCTTCGAGGCGATGCTTGGCGAGCGGCTCGTGCTGGCGCTGTTCGATCTGCCCTCGCGGGAAATCCAGTCCGCGCTGGCCGAACTCATCATCATCCGCCTGCATGGCTTTCTGGTGCGGGGCGAACATCCGCGGCGTCTCACCCGGCTGCTCGTGCTCGACGAAGCCTGGCGCGTGGCCAGCAGCACGCATCTTGAAAGCCTTGCGCGGGAGGGCAGGGCTTTCGGCGTCGGTCTTGCTATCGGCACGCAATATCCGGGTGATTTGCCGCCGGATCTTTCGGGCGCGCTTGCCACGAAAATCTTCCTCAAGAACCAGCAGCCGGATCACCGCCGCGCCGTGGTGCGCGCGCTGTGCGGTGCAACATCGGGGCCGGAAGCTGCCAGGTTAAACACCCTGTTTGAAAATTTCGCCATGTTCGAGGGCTTTATTCAGAACCAGCAGTATTCTCCCTACGAGAAGTTCAAGTTGCTGCCTTATTACAGCCGCGAAAGAAACCAGAGCAATGTGACGCCGCAAGTCAAGCCTGCGCGCATCGCTTTATAATTTGTATTCAATCTGTGCTGTTGCATATGCGCACACTGTTGCTTTTTTAGCACTTAATTATGAATAAAACACTTTCTCGAGTTTCATAATTTTTATTCTTTTGTTTTGAAAGTTTCGTGCTTATGCTCTGATTTATGTCCAAACAAGCATTTACAAAGACGTTCGGAGCATTCCCTTGAGAGTTCAACTTTGTGCAGGGCGTTATACAACGCCAATCCTCAAGCAATCGCCAGATCAAAACAATACGTGGAAGGATCTCGAATTCTTAGACTCGGTTGAGGCGGTTACAGCGGATTGGCTTGTTGTATATGACAAACCGGCACAGACAATAACTACTCAAGTTCCAAAATCGAGGCGTATTTTATATCTCAGTCAGCCTGTTGTTGCTGGCGAACAGAATTGTTCTTATTTATGCCGCTTCGGGACGGTCGTCAGCCCGTTCCCTTTGCCCAGCTTTGAAGGCGTCCATGTGAAGCGCCACGCAGCCCGGCCTTGGTCCTTTTGCACCTCACAATTCCAGGAAAACGGTTCGCAAGCGGTTTTGCAATGGGAAGACGTTGCCGACAAGGATCTCGATGCGAAGACGGGCGAGGTGTCGGTGGTGTTTCCGTTCGAAGCCGGGAGCGAGCAGGCAAGACGCCACGGCGGCTTGATTGCGGCACTCTTGCGTTCCTTGGGCGACCGATTCCACGTCTTTTCCAACGCCGGAGCGGCGTGGGGAGGCTCGCCCCATCGCATGAGCGACTTCAAGTATCATCTGGTGATCGAGGATCATCTCACCGATCATTGCTGGACGGAAAGGCTCGCCGATGCTTATCTTGCCGGGTGTTTTCCGTTCTTCATAGGCTGCGGCAACCTCGACGAATATTTTCACCCCGAAGCCTTCGAGCCGATCGCGCCGGGCGATGCCGAAGCGGCCGCTGGCCATATTTTGCGCATCATGCAAGATGGCATTTGGGAGCAGCGCCGAACTGCTCTGTTGCGCGCCAAGGAAGACGTGCTGTTCCGCTACAACATCCTCGCAGAGATCGAGGCTTTGGTTTCACGCCGACAAGCCTGGGAGTTTATGTCCGAAGCCATAGGCGGAACTTATA
>Ga0129299_1000601_pt1 | contig 23194 bp, 20 predicted proteins | sample ConPoolayeCmetaG_FD_94477 | JGI IMG/M metagenome (GOLD analysis project Ga0129299, IMG submission 94477) | Hot spring microbial mat communities from California, USA to study Microbial Dark Matter (Phase II) - Cone Pool mat layer C metaG ...
CCCTGCGGGCTGCTGTTTCCCTCTTCGTCTTTTGCTGGAACCAACGCCAACTTCACAAACAGCGCTTCCCTGCTTATCCTACCTGCCTTATTGATTTTGTGGCTCCAGCTTTTTAGCCACTCCTAGACTCGCCTGGACATGATACAATCTGGTAAACTAGCATTACCTACCCCGCTTGCTGTGGAGCACAGGCTTGCATCACACAGTTGAGATCGAGAATCTGTCATTCAGCTACCCGGATGGTCATCAAGCTCTGCGGAACCTCTCCCTGTCCATTGGGCCTGACGAGAAAGTGGCGTTGGTAGGCCCAAATGGGGCGGGCAAATCTACGCTGATGCTCCATTTGAATGGGCTGTTGCGTGCTACCCAAGGCTCTATCAAGGTAGGCGGACTGCCTGTCACTGAGGAGAATCTGGGGCAGATACGGGCATGGGTTGGACTGGTCTTTCAGAACCCGGATGATCAACTCTTTAACCCTAAGGTATTTGACGATGTCGCCTTTGGGCCGCTTCACATGAATTTGCCTGAGGATGAAGTGCGGCGGCGCTCAATGGATGCCCTCGCGGCGGTGGGGATGGCTGACTTTGCCGACCGTATCTCCCATCATCTCAGCATCGGCCAGAAGAAGCGCATCTCCATTGCAACGGTTCTGAGTATGGACCCCAAAATACTCGTCTTAGATGAGCCGACTTCCGGGCTTGACCCGCGTGCCCGCCGTAGCCTGATCAACCTGTTGCGCAACATGGAAAGGACCATGCTGGTCGCTACGCATGATATGCGCATGGTGGCGGAGCTTTTCCCGCGTACCGTTGTTCTGGATGAGGGATGTGTTGTGGCCGACGGCCCAACCCAAGTGATCCTAGGAGATGAAGCGTTGCTGAACGCACATGGCCTTGAGAAGCCGTAGAGTCCTCTGCTTTCACCCTGCTTTGTGTTCAGGCTGATCAGCACATGCGAATTGCTATTGCCTCCGATCTCCATTATCATCCCCGCTGGCACGAAGCGCTTGAGCGGCTGGCGATGCATCTGGCCGCTCAGCGGCCTGATCTGTTGGTACTGGCCGGCGACATTGGGGAGCCGCTTAACTACTTCTCTGAGGGACTGCGCGTTTTCCATTCCGTATGTGATCAGCGTGCCGCACTAGCGGGAAACCACGATGTGTGGCATCGCTCTTTTCCGCACACCAGCAGGCAACTCTGGACGGTGTTGCTTCGCAAGGCGGCCCGGCTGTATGGTTACCATTGGCTCGAGCAACAGAATCTCACGCTGGGAAGTCTAGGAATATGCGGTACAATGGCGTGGTATGATTACGGAGGCCGGGACCCTTCTTTGCCCTATGAAGTTGAAGACTACGAACAACTTAAGGCGCTTGTCTCCAATGATGCCCGTTATATTGACTGGGCATGGACGGATCGTGAGTTTGCACAGATGATCGGCGTCGAGTTTGAAGATCGCCTGGAGATGCTTCAGGCCGACCCGCTCATCTCTGATGTGCTGGTCGTTACGCATGTCCCGCTCTACCGTGCCTGCCTGCAAGAAGCCATTGTGCCGGAAATCAGCCTGACCAATGCCTACTATGTTAACGTCTCGCTAGGGGAGGTGGTCAGGAGATATGACAAGGTAAGGGCAGTGGTCAGCGGGCATGTACATCGGGGAGTCAGCACGACCCTGCCGCGTGAGAACGGTCAGCCGCCTCTGGTCGTGTACACCATCCCTGCTGATTATGGCGATCCGGCGGCTATACTGCTTGACACAGATACGTGGGAAGCCGCACCTATCGGAGCCTCTCGCCAGAGCTGGCGCTGGCGATCAGTCTAGCGTAAATACAAACTTGCCCTACTATCCATTGTGTACGAGTTAGTGTAAGCTAACAGTGTGGGGATTCTCTTGTCCCCTAGTTCCCTAGAGGCCGGTGCAAGGTACGTAGTCCCATGCGGATCGCCATTACATCTGACATTCATTTCTTTCCTCATTGGCAGTCTCGTATTAAACGCTTCGCTGAGTTGATCCAAGCTCGGAAACCCGATCTACTAATCTTAGCCGGGGACCTCGGTGAACCGTTGGAGATGTTCGCCGAGACGCTTAAAGTTTTCAGGCCGGTCTGCCAGACTCGCGCGGCGCTGGCAGGGAATCATGATGTCTGGCATCGGACCACTCCTTATACCAGCCAGCATCTATGGGAATCACTGCTGGAATCAACAGCACGCGCCTACGGCTATCACTGGTTGGATCGCAGTAATCTGGTGGTTGGTTCAATCGGAATCTGTGGAACGCTGGCGTGGTACGACTATGGGGGGAGAGCGCCCATACTGGGCCTCAGTGAGGTGGATTGTGAGCAACTCAAGTCGCTGGTCTCCAACGATGCCAACTATGTAGACTGGCCGTGGACGGACCGTGAGTTCGTGCGGTTGATCAGTGCCGAGTTTGAGGCACGTCTTGACGCCCTTCAGGCCGATCCCCAAGTCAAGGAAATTATCGTAGTCACCCATGTCCCGCTGTTCCGGAACTGCCTCAAGGATATCACCACGCCGGAACAGGGTGTCTTAAATGCCTACTATGGCAACATCCAGTTGGGCGAGCGGGTGGTGCGACGGGAGAAGGTCAAGGCTGTGTTCAGCGGTCATGTCCATCAGGAGAGGCGCTGTCAGGTGCCGCGTGCTAACGGAGCGGGGCCGTTATCTGTATATACCATTCCGGCTGACTATGGTGAACCAGCCGCTCTCTTGCTGGATACCGACACATGGCAAGTCAGCGTCATCAGGGCAGAGGTTGGCGTTTCTTCCTGATACAATGATCGGCTGGTCAGACCTCGCCGCCCCCTATTCTAGCCCGACACGATAATAGCTATATCGCTCCGCGCGGTCACCCGGCCTATCTGCCAGCAGGGCGCATCACGGCGGGCCATCTCCTGCGCGAACATCTCCCTCTGGCTGGCTGGTACCGCGATCAGCAGTCCACCGCTGGTCTGGGGATCGAATAGGAGCATCTGGTCTTCCTGAGGGATTGCCCCCTCGAATCGTACCAACGACTCGTAAGCCTGCTTGTTGTTAGCCGCCCCGCCTGGGAAAATCCACTGGCCAGCATAATCTCGTGCACCGGACATCAGCGGAATGGTACTCATGCTGAAGCGCAGCGTCACGTTGCTCAAGTCAGCCATCTCGCTGGCGTGCCCCAGCAATCCAAAGCCTGTGATGTCCGTTGCGCTGTGTGCGCCGACCTCCACAGCGGCCTCCGACGCGGCACGATTGAGACGGGTCATCCAGCCGACGGCTTCAAGCAGATGCTCGGGACGAGCGAGGTCGCGCTTGAGGGCAGTGGTGATCGTGCCTGTGCCGAGCGGCTTGGTCAGGAACAGAATATCACCGGGTTGCGCGCCGGCTTTGGTCAACAGCCTTGCCGGGTGGGCCATCCCGATCACTGCCAGCCCTACCTTCGGCTCTTTGTCCTGTATGGTGTGCCCGCCTGCGACGACTGCACCGGCCTCACGCACCTTCTCGGCTGAACCGCGCAGGATTTCTGTCAGGATGCTGACAGGCAGGGAGGTCGGGAAGGCGGCAATGTTCAGCGCCAGCAGGGGCTGGCCGCCCATCGCGTATACATCGCTCAAGGCATTCGCGGCGGCAATAGCCCCATACTGATAGGCATCGTCCACTACCGGCGTGAAGAAGTCGGTGGTAGCGATCAAGGCACGCTCGTCGTCAAGGCGCAACACAGCGGCATCATCCGGCTGGCCCAATCCCACCAGCAGGTCAGGATAATCTGCCGGATCAAACAGGTTTTGCAGGGGGCGCAGAACCTGCGCCAAGGCCTCAGGGGCCAGTTTAGATGCTCAACCTGCACAAGACGATAGCGCAGTCAGGCGGGTAATCTCTTCGCGCGTCATGGACATTCCTCTCTTAAGTCAACGTAATTATCCTAAGCCGGGCAGTGTTGCGCAAAAACACGCCTCGGTCGCTTAGCAGGAAATTACGGCAGGCTTTGATAAGCGACTGTATCAGTGGGAGGAAGAAAACAGGGCGGCCCGTTCTGAGCCGCCCCCTCGTCCTGATGTGAGGTTGCTACCAGCTCTGCCTGCTGTCTGAATACCCCCCTGTGTATCCTCCGCCATACAGTGTGGGGTCCTGAGCCTGACTAAGGCCGGAAGAGGAGGCAGGCAAGTAGAGCCGTGTGTCGTTGATCAATACGTCCCAGTAGGGCACCCATCCAATGCCGAAAAGCACCACCGTGATGTCCTTCTTGTACGGACGGATCGGCACCTCTTCAATCTGCCGGGCGGCGTTGCGCCATTTTTCTTGCACTGCCTGTAGAGCCTGTTCCATCTCCTGCTGGGTGGCCTCAAACTGTGCCCTGATCTGTTCCAGCTCTCCTTCCAACATACCGACTTGATCATGACTCATGGTCGTGTAGCGGCGCATCCGGCTGGTGCGTGAGAGGGTATAGTAGGCACGCCCCTTGAAGAGCTGCATCAGCGACTCGCCGGCGGTGAGCAGTTCCTCCTGCTTGCGTGCAGACAGCTCTTGCTTCTCTGCCGCCAGACGAGCCTGCTTTTTCTGGTAGCGGGTCTCCAAGGCCGCAAGACGCTGGTCATAACGGGCCGCTACCTGATCTACCTCTTTGTCGCGTTCCTGCCGGGCTACTGCCTGCACCTTGACCGTAAAGTCACGCCTGCTTTCACCGGGACTGCTGTACAGCTTCAGCACCGGATTGTAGTAGGTAGTCAGAGCAACATTCTGGTAGAGCCAGTCTATCAAGTTATTCTGTAGGTCTTTGAAACCTGTGCCGGTTGCCAGCGCAGAAGGCACATCAGCGTAGCATGCCTGAGCAAAAGGCTCCCGATCCAGCGTGTGCGGGTCAAAGGGCTGGGTCTGGTACTCAGCCCAGTTGAGATAAGGCACGCGCGGCAGGGTCGGAACCACAAAAGCATAGGTGAGCAGATCGCTGGAGTTGGTAGCCCGATGGAACAGCCTTACTACTGCCTGTGCCAGCAGGGCAGGCCGGTAGAGCAGGTGCTGATAGGTCTGGACTTTCACAGCGGGCTGACGTGTCCAGCTCTCCCACTGGTAGATGGCCTGTTCAACAGTATAGTCGGTAGGCAGGTAGTACTGGTAGATACTGGCCGGCAACATCGGCGGGATGGCCGAGAAGCCGGGCGGAACATCGCTTGCTTGAGGTACCGCTTGCGGAGTCGTCTGGGCTGGTTGCAGGCTGACTGCCCCGACCGAGTAGGTAGGGGGTACACTCGGTGCGGCAGGGGCCGGCGGCTGGGCATAGGCCGGCTGTTGGGATGCCGGATAGCTGACCTGCGGCGGCAGATAAGACGGGTAAGACGCCTGCGGCTGGGCCGGGCTGTACAGCCCCCGCTGATTGGCCATCAACTGGCTGATCTGTGGCCGGGTGAGGGGGCCGCGCAGATAGGACATCGTCCAACGGGTGGTCATCAGGATGGGGGTTTCCTGTTCGTGGACGTTATGCATGATAAACTGGCGCGTGCCCAGCCTGCCGATCAAGGAGGCAACTTTGTTGAGGTCAAGGGCTGAGGTGGCATCACGGGCGCTGTCCAACCCTTCGAGAACGCGTTGCTTGTCGTTCTCGGTTTGCAGTTTGCCAATGAACCACGTCCCCGCATTGGAAAGCCCTTTGTAGTCAATGTCTTTCGGATTCTGAGTGCCCAATATCAGGCCCAGCCCAAAAGCACGCCCCTGTTTGAGCAAGCGCATGATCGGGTCTTTGGTGGGCGGGTTGCGCGGGTAGGGCGGCATCATGCCAAAGCACTCGTCAATGTAGATCAGAGTGCGTAAGCTGGTTGAGCCGGATAGCGTGCGCATCCATGAGATGATTGAGTCAAGCAGGAGGGTAATGATGAACTGCCGTTCGGCGTCATTCAGGTGGGCAAGATAGAAGATCGTTGAGCGCGGGTAGCCGTCCGGCGTGTACAACAGAGAGGGGATGTTGATCGGCTCACCCTGCATCCAGTTCTGGAAGCTGGGTGTGGCAATGATATTGTTAAGTGATTTGGCAAGCTTAAAGCGGTCGGCCTCTGGGAAGATGTTTTCCACATCGAGCACACCCAGCTTGGTGAAGGGAGGCTTCTGCACTTGAAGGATCAACTGCTCCATTGAGAGGTCAACGTTGTTACGCCAGTTGAACTCGAAGATGTTCGACAGCAAAATGTGCTCGCGGCTTTCGACCGGCCTGCCGTCTACACCTACCAGTCCCAGAATGGCAGTGACTAGATCGGCAATCTGCTCACGCAGTGTTTCCTCGTTGCCAGCCCAGCCCTGTGCTGGAGCGGCAAAAGACTGGAGGATGCTGATCGGCAGGCCTGCCTCAGAGCCGGGCGTATAGATGCTGAAACGGGCCGCCCGACGATATTCCTGGACCCGGTCGTTGGTGATCCCCCAGTCGGCCAATCCCTTTTTCCACCGATCAGCGACAACCTGAGCATGTTGCTCCAGCGTATGATCCTCACGCGTGGCATCTTCAGGGTTGACCCAAGGCAGGAAGTACTGAGCATCAAAGTCGGGGAAGGCCAACAGCATGTTGGTAATATCGCCCTTGGGATCAATGATGATATTGGGAATGCCGTCAATGACAGCCTCTTCTAGAATCGTGATTGCAAGGCCTGTCTTGCCACTGCCGGTCATACCCAGAATCACAGCGTGGGTGGTCAGGTCGCGGGCATCGTAGTACACAATGTCATTCTCAATCACCTGCCCGGTTTCTGGATCAATGCGCGCACCCAGATAAAAGTTATTGGGGGCTTCAACGAATTGCATGTAACCCTCTTTCCATGAAAGAACCTAACAATCGCTTATTGGCCCAAGACCATACTGCCTGTCTAACTTGAGCGGCACTGGCCGCCCACCGGCATCACAGACTCAGACAACCGCCGATTGAATTCGGCCTCGTACAGGGCGGCCACACTGGGATCATAGATGATCAACAGATTCTCGTCGTTTGACTGGGTCGCGTTGGCGCTGAAATTGAATGAACCCAGCACAACAATCGAGCCGTCAATAATGATCACTTTGTGATGGAAGGTACGCGGGTTGCCGTCCAGACGCACATCCAGTCCGGCGTTCAGCATGGGCGGGCAAGAAGAATGTTCGGTATTGGCCCCGCGTTGCTCGAAAATGCCGACGACCTCTACTCCAGCCGCGGCGCGGTTGATCATGGCATCGGCTAGGCTGTCGTCAGTGAAGGAGAAGGTCATAAAATGGATCGTCTGTGTGGCCTGAGAGACTACCTCCACTACACGGGGCATCACGTTGTCTTCCGGCGCGAAGTAGTTCTCGATTCTGATCCCATCCAATGTGAAGACAGGGTTGGGCGTCTGGGAGGGAGAGGTGGGGCCAAACCGCCCGTTAAACATCTCTTCAAATTCGGCGGTATAGTTCTCTGCCAGACGGGACGAGCGGATGACAATCGCGTTGTTGTTATTGCGGAACGTGTCATTGATGGTCACATTCCATGAGCCTGTCCAGACAATGAAACGGTCAATCACGAAGAACTTGTTGTGCATAAAAGCGCCGCGCTGATCAGGTGTGGCAGGGATGCCCGCACGGATCAGTTGCTCCATCTGGGGATCATCTGCTGTATGCTCATTGTCATAAACAGCGCGAATCTGCACACCGCGTTGATGGGCGGCGATCAGAGCATCAGCTACATCTTGCAGGTTGAACTCGAAAACCGCAAAGTCTATACTGCTTTGGGCCTCGTTGATCAACGCGATCAAGTTCTCCTCAATGCCGCCGGTCGTCGTGTCTCTCGGATAGCTGGCCGGCTCAGTGAAATAGATGGTGTAATATGAGCCGCTACCGCCGCCCTCTTCTCTCGGCGCCGTTACCTCACTGATCGTCGCTTCCCTGCCTGTTGCTTCGCCCCCCAGAATCCTCGAAACAGCGTCTCCGCCGTATAAGACTCCCGCGACAATCAGCACAGCCAGGATAACCAGCCCTGCCATCATCCGGGCGGCTGGGGTGGATCGGCTACTTTTACGACGTGTCATCTTCGCTCTCCTCTGGCGTCAGATACGAAAGGATGGCTGTTAACACTGCTTCTGGCTCTTCGGCCTGCGTTGCCGAAAGGTCATCGGGCAGGTCAGCCCTTAAGCCGGGCACTTGTGCGGCGGCCTCACGGATCAATCGAAACTTCTCTGTTTTCTCTTCAGGGGACAGGGTATCCAGCAAGCCAATCAACTTATTAATTCGGCGCATGGTTGAGCGCAGATTCATCAGCTTCATGGCAAGCTGTTCCTCAGCCTCCATATCATCCAACCCTGCGGTGCTTGCCGCCAGCCGTTTAGCGATGCCTATGCCCCACTCAATCAACTGCGTGGCTGGGACATCCTCCATATCGCCTGTCAAACTGCTGTCGTCCAGTATCTGCTCGGCGGCCCGCTGGATACGCTCTTCGATCACGGTTACACCTTCTTTGATACCCGTCCTCCGGTAACCTAATTGTATCTAAGGGTGGAAACAAGACAAGGCAGCCACTGAGGACGACCAGTATGATCATTCATTGCACCGTCACTGCCGGCTTTGCTGGTTGCCCTCAATTTGGGTCTTATGGTAAGATGAAGCAACTCGGCCTACACAGAAATGCTTTTTTGATATCATGATGCGAATAGCCTTTATTAAAGGTATCTGATTATGCGTTATCTGGTTATCTCTGATATTCATGCCAACCTAACCGCCTTTCAGGCTGTCCTCAAAGATGCGGGTATATTGGGTAAAGACTACGACTTTGTGTGGTGTCTGGGAGATGTAGTCGGCTACGGACCAGACCCTAACGAGTGTATTGAGCTGTTACGCGGTATGCCCCATTTGTGTTTGGCTGGCAACCACGACTGGGCGGCACTGGGCCGCCTTGATATTCGCACCTTCAATGCTGATGCCCGTAAGGCAGTGGGCTGGACGCGCGAGACCCTTACCGATGAGAATCTCGCTTACCTTGAAGCCCTCAACACTACCTTTGTGTTGGGGGATTTTACTTTAGCTCACGGCTCTCCCCGCGAGCCGGTCTGGGAATATATCCTCGATCCCCTGATCGCCGCCCTCAATTTCCCCCACTTCCAGACTACTTACTGTCTGGTCGGGCACACTCATACACCGGTGACCTTTAAGCTGGTGGGAGATAAGGGGGATTGTGACCCGGTTGCTCCTGTCTACGGTCAGCAGACCCGCCTCGATGGAGTCCGTCAGATCATCAACCCCGGTAGTGTGGGTCAGCCGCGTGACTCAGACCCGCGTGCCGCCTATGCCATCTTGGACACGGAACTGATGACATGGGAGTTCCGCCGCATTCCCTACGATTACAAGGCGGTGCAGAAGCGGATGCGTGATGCGGATATGCCGGAGCGGCTGATCATGCGCCTTGAGCACGGGTGGTAAAAAAAACAGAGCGGCGTATGGCCGCTCTTTCTTCAGGGGAGGCTAATTTCCAGGTACATCTCTTGCACAGCGTGCCCCCCCATCGAAGTGGACCGAGTCGGCGGGGATAAAGGCGTTGTTGCGGTTGGCCGAGCGGTTACGAAAGGCTTGATTGTAGAACGATCCGCCGCGTGTCACACGATATGAGCCTTCCGATGGGCCGGTAGGGTTGACGGCAGGCGAGACTGAGTAGTAGTCCGGTGCATAGACATCCTGGACCCATTCGTAAACGTTACCAGCCATATCCAGCACACCATATGGGCTGGCCCCCAGCGGATAACTGCCGACCGGCGCTGTGTCGTAAAGCGGTCTCCCTTCGAATGCGCCGTCCGGCCACGTGAAGTTGAGCAATTCCGGGGTGGGTTCTTGATTACCCCACGGGTAGGTACGCCCGTCTGTGCCGCGGGCGGCTTTCTCCCATTCGGCCTCAGTCGGCAGCCGCGCCCCCCGCCAAGCACAGAAGTCAAACGCATCGTACCAGCTAATGTAGATGACGGGGTAGTTGTCATACTGGGGATTGCCAAAGTAGAAGGGACGTGTGGGCGAGCTGATCTGGCGCGGCGGCTGGCAGGCCCCTGCCTCAACGCAGTCTTGATACTGCCGATTGGTTACCTCCAGAAGGTCAATGTAGAAGGCATCCAGATAGACCGTGTGGACTGGCTTCTCATCTGGGAAACCAGTATCACTGCCCATAATGAACTCACCGGCAGGAATAAGCACCATGACAACCCCATGTTCATCCGTGAAGCGGTTGGGCAAAGGGGTGGCTGTCGGTGTGGGGGGCAGAGTAGGTGTAGCCGACGGCAGAGCCGTGCCTGTGGGAAGAGGCGTTGGTGTAGCAGAAGCGATTTCTGGGGTAGCAGGCGGCGGGTCGGCACAGGCGTTCAGCATGAGCAGGCAGATCAGCGTAATGCAGGTAAGAGGCAGAAGGGTTAAGTGAGATTTTGCTCGCATAGCCATCCTGTTAATGCGAAGAGAAGAAATTATTTGATTTGCCGCTTTCTGGGTAATGAAGGGCCTCAAGAAGGTAAGGGCATAGGGCTTGCCTATGCCCCACTGCTGAAAGGACTCTCATGATTCCCGAAACGCTTGCAATGTCTCCAGATAATACTCTGGAAGGCCAATATCGAACCGCCGCCCCATGATGACCAGCCCCAAAAAGCCGTCTTCCTGACGTAACCGGTCAAGCGCTGAGGTAAGCTGGAATTCGCCCCGCTCCCGGACGTTGTTGGTGATGTGTTCCTCTAGATAGGTGAATATCTGCGGCTTGATGATATATTGTCCAAACACCGTCAGGTACTCGCCCTCCGGCATTCCGGCAACATGCAGGTTGGTGCGGGCGTAGTCTACCGTTGGCTTCTCAGCGAACTCGGTGATATTGAGTATACCGGTCTCATCATTCCAGACGCCTGTCACGGTACCAAAGTTGCCGATCATATGCTCCGGTGTGCGCCGCAATCCTACTACGCTGACTCCATACTGTTGGTAGGCATCAATCAACTGGCGGGCACAAGATTTCTCAGCGGTGGAGCGATAAATGTGATCGCCCAGCATAAGCAGGAACGGCTCGTCGCCTACCGCCTCGCGTGCACAATAAACCGCGTGGCCAAATCCTTCTTGTGTCGGCTGGACGGCGAACTTGATCCGGCGCCCCATCTCTAGAATGCGCTTTGAGTATTCCTGAAACTGTGGAGGCAGTTTGTTGTAATTCTCAATTGAGACTTGCACGTTAAAGAAGGAGCGAAACTCGTCCAGGTCTTCTTCTTGGACAATAATGATGATTTCCTCGATGCCGGCTTCCAGCGCCTCTTCGACGATCAGCAGAATGGCAGGCTTGGCGATTCCGTCATGGTCAACAATGGGAAACAGCTCCTTCTTGGTAGCTTTGCTGGCCGGGAACAGGCGTGTGCCAAAACCCGCCGCTGGAATGACCGCCTTGCGCACCTTGGGGCCTGTTCCAATTGTCAGCTTGAGACATGACAGATTCAGGTCTCGTTCAATAATCTCAATCACCGCTTGTTGGTCGGCGGCACTGCGGGCGATGAACTGGGCAGTGCCGTCACCCTGTGAGCCTACTCCTTTGCCGCCCCAGATGTGCGGTTTGAGCGGCTCATAATTCAGGACATGATGTAACACTGGTGCGGTCAGCTCTTCCGGGCAGGCGGGAGCAGCATACCGGTCGAAGAAGGCCTGTGCCTCAACCATCAGCTCGCCCAGCCGCCGGGCATCTCCGGCCTGCAGGGCCTCGACGGCCTGACTGACGATGCGCTTGTTGATCGGGCCTAGCAGTTCCTGCACCCCCTTCTCGACCTCAGTCTCGGCAAAGGGGTAACACTTGTTCAGGCGCTTCAGAATCTCCATCGTGTCTTTCTGAGCACCTAGATCAACAATGACAAAGTGCATCTCACTACCCACCTTGAGTTCAGTTGTCTGGAGGTGGTCGCCGTCGAAGGTCATTAACACAGGGCGGTTGCCAAATGCACAACCCTGATCCATCCGCCCGCAACGCGAGGGGGTTGTGATCTCCCCCTGATAGGCCAGTTCCATTTCGCCGCGCGTAGTTAACTTCAGATCATAGACGCGGTTGAAAGCCCGTGCTGTCAGCACGCAGATCGCCGCACTGGATGAAAGCCCCTTCTTGATGGGGAGATCGGTCTTGTAGTTGTCAATCACCAGACCACGCACATGGTAGTTGGTTAGGACCTGATAGGCCACACCGGCCACATAGCTCCAGAAGCCGCCGCGCTGAGCTTCCTCCAGCAGTGCGTTCGGCTCCATCGGGATAACGTAGGGGCCGCACCGCTCACAATCAGGTGTGGTGGAAGTTAGCACCAGCGAGGTTGGATGCGGCTCTACTTCCGCATAGATACCTTGATCCGTGCCGGTGATCAGCGTATATCCCTTTTCGATCTCGGCATTGATGCGTCGGTATCCTCCTGCCCAGTCAGAATGCTCACCAAACAGGCAAATACGTCCGGGAACGAAAATCTTCAATTTGGCTCTCCTTGTGTAAGGCTGGTTACCTGCAATTATACGCCCTTGAACGGCACAACCTGGGCGCCGTCAGCGGCACGCATCCGGTAGAGTGAAGGCGTACAGCCAGTCTTCTCGGTGTAGCGTTGAGCGGTATAGGTGATAAAGTCATCACTTCCATCCGCCTCAACCAGAAAGATCATACAGCCGGCCCAGCCCGCTCCAATGAACCGCCCGCCAAGCCGGGCTGGATGCCCCTGAGCGGCTTCCCACATGGCCTCTAGTTCCGGACCGCTTGCTTCGAACAGGTCGCGGGCGCTGATGTGTGATTCGTCCATTAGATGTCCCAGGGCGGCTGTGTCCCCCTGTCTGAGGGCGCTAGCCGCCGCCAGCACACGCTGATTCTCTGTGATGACATGACGGGCGCGGTTGCGGCTTGGCTGGGGGACAACTTCCTGATGGGCCTCAAATTGCTCTATAGAGACATCACGCAGTGTTCGTACCTGCGGCAGGTAGCTCCGCAGGACACGAGCCGCCTGCTCGCATTCGGCACGTCGTTCATTGTATTGGCTGTCTGTCAGCGAGCGCCGTGTGCCGGTGTCAGCTACTACCAGTGCCGCCTTCTCATCTAGAGGGAGTGCTTCCCAGTTGTGGGTGCGGCAGTCGAAAAGGAGCGCATGATCAGCCTTCCCAAACAGACACGAGAACTGATCCATCAACCCGCAATTAACCCCCACATAGACGTTTTCAGCCCGCTGGCAAAGCTGAGCCAGCTCCATCTTGTCTACTTCCCAGCCCGTGACGTGTGCCCATGCGGTAGCATAAGCTACCTCAACTGCCGCCGATGATGACAGGCCAGCCCCAATGGGGATGTCGCTCAGGATGGCGATCTGACTGCCCGGTGTGGCCAGCCCGGCCTCCTGCAGACTCCAAGCTACACCCGCGGCATAAGTTGCCCAACGTGGAAGCGGCTGGTCTGACAGAGTCTTCTTGCTATCCAGATCGGTCAGCCGAAAGGCTGTCTCCTCATTGAAATCCAACGCGCGAAGCATCACCAGGGGGCTGGGCAATGCTTTGACTGCCAGCCAGACCGAACGTGTAATGGCGGCGGGTAATACCCAGCCCTCGTTGTAGTCAGTATGTGCCCCGATCAGATCAACCCGCCCTGGTGAGCATACTAGGAAATCGGGCTGGGCATGGAAGGCCGCCGTGAAACTTTCAACCAATCCGGCTGGCGGCTGAGGCAAAAATGGCTTGGTTGGCATTGTCCACCCCCTTCCTCTTTATGGATGGTAAAGAAAAAAAGATGTGTTCTATCAGTGCACACGCAGGGCGACCGAAAGCCCGTCGCCTATCGGGATGATCACGCCCATCAAGCGGGGGTCTTCAGCGATCTGCCGATTGAAGGCCAACAGTCCCTGTACGTCGCTTTCGGGCAAACGTTCCGCTTGGACAACTGCCCCATACCAGAAGGCATTATGTGCCATGATCAGCCCGCCCAGACGCACATTATCCAATGCCCATGTCAGGTAGGCAGGATAGTTCCTTTTGTCTGCATCAATGAAGACAGCATCGAAAGGCCCCTCAGCGGAGAGTGTTGGTAGATTGTCCAGTGCATGCCCCACGCGAACTTCCGCCCGATCCCCTACCCCCGCCTGCTCAAAAGCGGCACGGGCGATCATGGCTCGCTCCGGGTCAACCTCCAGCGAGATGAGACGTCCATCTTCCGGTAAGGCACGGGCGAGCCATATTCCGCTGTAGCCGCCTAATGTCCCGATCTCCACGACCCGCCGTGCCTTGATGGCCGTCAGCAGGAATTGCAACATCCGTCCAGCCTCCGGCTCGATCTGGATCGCAGGGAGGCCCTGTGCCAGATTTCCCTCCCGGACAGCTCGCAGGACAGCGTCTTCCTTTCCGAACAAGTCTTGTACATATTGGTTGAGAGATTGGCGGACATGCTCGTCCAAGGGGTCAGACCTTCCAACAGCGATGCTGGCTATTGTCTATGATGTCAAGACTCTAAACGGATCGGGCTTGATTGTCAACGTGAAATTGTTGCCCCGATAAAAACACATAGGGGAAGGTCACGAGTGCCTTCCCCTATGTTGCCAGCTACGCGTTGACAAGCCGTTACTTGGACTGAACCTTGATGACCTTAGGCCGTACTTCTTCGGCCTTGGGCAGTACCAGCGTCAAGACGCCGTTCTTAAAGCTCGCCTCGATCTTATCCACGTTGATCGGCACGTTCAGTTGCAGTGTCCGGCTGAAGGGACCGTGAAACCGCTCGGCGAAGAGATAGTTCACGTTCTCCAGACGTCCCTCCACCTCACCCCGGATCGTCAGAGTGTCCCCCTCAACGGTGATCTCGACCTTGTCCGGATCGGCACCGGGCACTGCCGCCGTGACAACGATCTCATTGTCGGTGCTGTAGGCGTCAATCGGCAGGCGAGCCACCCACTCTGTATCGCGGGTTGACCAATCCCCCCTGCGCACAAAGCTCTCCTCGAACAAGCGGTTCATGGCATCGCGCAGGCTCATCATCTCACGAACCGGATTCCAATTAGCGAGCGTCATGGCTGATCCCTCCTTTGCTACTCTGCCATCAGTGAGTTAACTTCTCCTTCGAGATTACGACCCTAACTATAGGGGGCTTGTGTAAGAATCTGCATAGAGAAGTGTAGGAAAACTAACAGAACTGCATTAGAGAGCTGTAATACCCTCGATCTGTTTCTGGCTGATGGATGGGGAACGCTGGTGACCTTGCTTTGCTTGATGGTAGATGTTACTCTACCGGCTGTATGTGGAGGGGCAGTGGAAAATCTGCTTGAAGTCAGCAACCTGCGCACTTATTTTTACACCGCAGAGGGGGTTATCCGGGCGGTGGATGATGTGTCGCTTACCGTCAGACGCGGTGAGATAGTGGGCGTTGTAGGCGAGTCGGGGAGCGGCAAAAGTGTGACGGCGCTCTCAATCATGCGCCTGATTGAGGAGCCGGGGCGCATCGTAGGCGGGGCAGTGTGGTTTGCAGGCCGCGATCTGCTGGTCTTATCCGAGCGTGAAATATCCCGCCTGCGCGGTAACCGGATAGCGATGATCTTTCAGCATCCCCAGAGCACTTTCAATCCGGTTGTGCCTGTTGGGCGGCAGGTAGCTGAGGTGCTTGAGATCCATCAGTCCATTGGACGCAGACAGAGCTTCAAGCAGGCCATCGAGCTGTTCCAGCAGGTGAGCATACCCGATCCTGAACAGGTTGCCGTTCAGTACCCGCATGAACTATCAGGAGGGATGGCTCAACGGGCGGTGATCGCAATGGCGCTGGCCTGCCGCCCCGACCTGCTGATTGCTGATGAACCGACCTCAGCGCTGGATGCCACAATACAGATGCAAATCCTTGATCTGCTGGAAAGCCTGCGCCGCCGGCTGGGGATTGCCATCCTGCTGATCACACATGATATGGGAATCATTGCCAGCATGACTGATCGAGTGGTGGTGCTGTATGCCGGGCGTCTTCAGGAGGAGGCCGGCACCCGCGATTTGTTTACTCAACCCCTGCATCCTTATACCATTGGTCTGCTGGGGGCTATCCCCCGGCCGGGCCAGCCAAGAGGAACGCTTGCGGTGATCCCTGGCACGCCGGCATGGCCAACCCATCTATCCGCCGCCTGCCGCTTTGCTTCTCGTTGCACTGCCCGCGAGCGCTATGGATTGTCAATCTGCACACAGGCAGAGCCAGACCTGATCTTGGTGGGGGAGAATCGCCGTGTACGCTGTTGGCTGTTTCACCCCGAGCATAGGTCTCACACCCCAGCCTCGCCCGATCTCCTCAGCATACAGGGAAGTAGATGAGTCTGACCCGTGTACCCCCTGCTCCAGATGATGTCCTGCTGGATGTCCGTGATCTGGTCACCCGCTATCCAGTACACGGTGGTCTGGCAAGACATGTCCGCCAATGGGTACGAGTGGTGGACAGAGTCAGCTTTCAAGTGAGGCGGGGGGAGACGCTGGGGCTGGTCGGGGAGAGTGGTTGTGGCAAGACCACACTGGGGCGATCAATCCTCCGGCTGGTTGAGCCGTCCGGCGGTGCTGTGTTGTTCGAAGGACAGGATATTATGGCTCTGCCAGCTTCCACCCTTAGGCCGCTCAGACGGCACATGCAGATCATTTATCAGGACCCGCTGGCCGCCCTCGATCCGCACATGCGGGTGGGCGAGATTGTGGAGGAAGGGCTGGTCATCCATCGGATTGGTGATCGGGCTGGCCGGCAACGGATGGTTGAAGAAGCTCTGGAGAGGGTGGGCTTACGGCCTGAACATGCCCGCCGATACCCGCGTGAGTTTTCGGGCGGCGAACAGCAACGGATCGGCATTGCAAGGGCGCTGGTCCTGCGGCCCCGCTTTATTGTGTGTGACGAGCCGATCTCGGCATTGGATGTGTCAATACAGTCCCAGATTTTGAATCTGCTGAGCGATCTGCAGACTGAATTAGGGCTGACTTACCTGTTTATTGCCCACAACCTGAGCACAGTCGAACATATCAGCGACCGGGTTGCGGTAATGTATTTGGGTAAGCTGGTTGAGCTGGCGGATCGCATCGAGCTGTATGCCAATCCCCTGCATCCCTACACGCGGGCACTGATGAGCGCTGTCTTGATCCCTGCCCCGACAGCTCAGCGGGAGCGGATCATCCTGAAAGGAGATGTACCTGGACAGCTTGCCCCTCCCGCCGGTTGCCGGTTTCATCCGCGTTGCCCGGTAGCTCTAGAGATTTGTTCGAAAGTAGAGCCGGAATACCGGGAGGTCAGTCAGGAGCACTGGGCGGCCTGCCATCTCATCTCTGCTGGCACGACATCTTGAACGGTTCTAAAATAGACCCTGTGCCTGTAAGGGGGTCATTCTCGCGGGTGCTGATGGTGCTGAAGGAACAGATGTTGGGTGGCATAAGAGAGCCGGGTTATAGAGTGCATGAAACTGAGCGTTGGCTTTAAGACTGACCCTGGCCCGCGCGAGGGTCTTAATCAGGACACGATTCTGGCAGTCATCCCAGAGGGGCGGCCCGATGCCGCTCTGCTGATTGTTGCGGACGGGATGGGTGGTGCTAAGGCAGGCGAACAAGCCAGCCGGGAGGCTGTCAGGGTGTTACAATCCTATTTGCTGGATCAGGGCTTGCCTACTCATAAAGAGGCCCCTGAGCGCCTGCTGAGAGCTATCACAGCGGCTAATGCTTCGATCCATGCCAAGGGGCTTAGCTCGCCCGATATGGAAGGGATGGGTTGTACAGTAGTGGTAGCTCTAGTGCTGAATGATACTTTTTGGATCGCCAGCGTGGGTGACAGCCGCGCCTACCTCGTGCGGGGAGAACAAATCTACCAGCTTACCACCGACCACACATGGGTCAATGCCCGTGTACGTGAGGGGCTTTTAACGCCGGAGCAGGCCGCCAAGCATTCATTGCGGCATGTGCTTGATCGGGCGCTGGGGACAAAATCCACCGTCGAGATTGATGTGTGGCCTGATGAGGTATTGGAAGAAGGTGATACGCTGGTGCTGTGTACCGACGGCCTGTACAGCGTTCTAGACAGGCGGGTCATTGCCGAGATTGCGTCCAGCTATCCCCCTCAAGAGGCGGCAGTGATGCTGGTTGATCGGGCGCTTCAGGCGCCGGCCACTGACAACGTCTCGGTAGTTGTGTTGCGAGCGGGTGAGTGAGACTTTTTCTTCCCACGTTACAGCGTGGAAACTTCATAGAGAATAAGGGAGGCTGTATGTCTTCGAGCTTGAGACGGTGGGGCATCATTGTGTTGATAGCGGGGTTGTTATGGCTGGCTGTCACCCCGTTGGCGGCACTGGCAGAAGACACGGTCACGCTGACAGGGCGTTCGTTGTTTAACATCAATATCCGTGCTCTGCCGGGTGTCACGAGCAGTGTGATCGGGGTTTTGCCGGGAGGAGAGCAGGTGACCGTCGTTGGCCGCACATCCGGCAACAACTGGGTTCAGATTCAGCGGCAGGATGGCACTACCGGCTGGGCGGCGGCGTGGCTGATGGTCTTTTCGGGTGACACGACTCTCCTGTCCATAACAACCGATGTTCAGCCCGGCCTAGCCGATGGCAGTGGGCCTTTCGACCTGTTCTCACCCTACACAGTCAATATCCGGGCTGAGCCGCAAATTGGTGCCGAGGTGAGGGGTCGAATCCCGTTCAACACACAGGCAAGGGCTGTCGGTCGTAATGAGGCCAGCTCATGGGTGCTGGTGCAGTATGGAGGCATCGAGGGGTGGGTAGCGGCTTGGCTGGTCACGCTGAATGGAGACATCAACGGTCTGCCGACGCCGGGCGGCACGACGACGCCAGCCCCACAGCCTACGCCTGCTCCTCAGCCTCCAGCCGCCCCATCGCCAGGCAGTTTTACGGTGCTGGCGCCTTTCCGTGTGAATGTCCGCTCAGCCCCCAGCTTGAGTGCGCCGGTGATCGGGGTGATGCCGCTCAATCAGCTCGCGGCGGCCATTGGGCGCAATGCAGGGAACAACTGGATACAGGTTGACTTTGGCGGTGCACGCGGCTGGGTTGCCGCGTGGGTCGTGGTCAGCTCGGATGATACGCTGGAGCTGGCTGTCACCTCAGATACGGCGGAGGTTGCGCCAACGTCAGGGGCGATCACTGGGAAACCGATCTACGACACCAGTGTACGGGCCGGGCCGGGACTAAGCTATGCTGTCCAGATCACCCTTCCCGCAGGAACGAGTGTGCCGTTGCTGGCACGTACTGCCGAGAGCAACTGGATCAAAATCAACTACCAGGGGACTGAAGGTTGGGTTGCGGCTTGGTTGATTGTCGCGACTGCAGATTATAATAACCTGCCTGTCCAGTAGAACAATACAGTTAATGGCTAACAAGGGGCACTCTGTAACGGTGCCCCTTGTTGATCGGCCCTGCCGCTTCAGCGCGGGACTCTGGCGTAGAAGGTCTGGAGCGCGTAGAAAACCATCGGATGACGCACCAGCCCCAGATGATCGGTATGGGGGATGACCAATACCTCAGCGTGGGGTAACATCCGGTACAGCGCGATGTTATCTTCGCAGTCGTTAAACTCATCCCGGTCGCCGCAGATGATAAGCGTCGGGCATGTGACCGCTCGGAAGTGCTCCAGAGGGGCATCCCAACCGACTGCCACGCCGGAGAGGGGGTCAAAGACCTTCTGTTGAATGGGGGAGCGCTGATCATCTGGCCCCAGCAAAGCCAGCACACGTTCCTGAGCGGGGGCGCGGTAGTTGGTCCCCAGCAGGACCAGCGACCGAAACATCTCCGGATGGCGTAATGCGGCATAGAGTGCCACAGCACCACCGAGGCTATACCCCAGCCCGTGTACAGGCCCCCGCCCCAGCAGGTAGATAAACTCCAACAGATCATCTACAAGACGCCCCAAGTGCAGATCAGGAGCAGGGTTGGCTGTTGCACCATGCCCGCGCTGGTCCGGCATCACTACATTGAACCCCTCATGGGACACGGCCATAGCCAGCCAGCCCATCGCTGAGCCGTCCACTGTGGCGGCATGCAATGCGACGACTGTCGGGCCATCGCCGCGCTCGCTGTAGGCCATTTGGAGATCGCGTACTTTTAGAACAGGCAAGGCGGTAATCCTTTTGGATGTGCGGTGTCTTTACTCATCAGGGCTGAAGATCGCATCCAGCCGGGCCAGTATCTCATCATCCAGCTTGAGGTTGGCGGCACGCAGATTGCTCTCCAACTGCTCGACACGGGTTGCGCCGGTGATAACACTGCTGACAGCGGGCTGGCGGAGCACCCATGCAATAGCCAGCTCAGACCGTGAGACGCCCAGTTCGTCCGCCAATGGCTTGAACCGCCGAACTTTTTCCAGCCTTTCTTCTTTGAGGACACTCTCACGCAGCCAATCAATCTGGGCGAGACGGCTGTCTTCCGGCACTGCATTGTCATACTTGCCGGTCAGTAAGCCGCTGGCCAGCGGACTCCAAGTCACCAGCCCCATGCCCAGTTGCTGTGCTTTGGGCATGATCTCCTGCTCAAAGCGGCGGCGCACCAGCAGATTGTACTGAGGTTGTTCGACCTGAGGAGGATACAGGTTATATTGGCGGGCCACATCTACTGCCTGTTGTATCTGATCGGCTGACCACTCGCTGGTGCCCCAGTAGAGGACTTTGCCCTGATGGATCAGATCATCCATGGCCCGCACTGTCTCCTCGACAGGCGTTTCTTCGTCCCAGCGATGGCAGAAGTACATGTCTAGGTAGTCAGTGCCGATGCGCTTGAGCGACTTGTCTATGGACTCCATGATGTGTTTACGCGACAGTCCCCGGTCATTGACGTCATCACTCATCGGCCAGAAAACTTTCGATGAGATCACCAACGTATGCCGCGGGAACTCGGCCAGCACCTTGCCCATCATGCGTTCGGATTCGCCATGAGCGTAGATGTCGGCAATGTCAAAGAAGTTAACCCCATTCTCGTAGGCTTTGATGATGATCTCACGGGTGACCTGCTGGTCTTTGACGAGGTTGCCGAAAGTCGTCCACCCGCCGAGACTTAACTCGCTAACCTTCAGCCCGCTGTTGCCCAGTCGGCGATAGTTCATCGTATTCTGCTCTCCTTAAATGCTTGGCCATGTCATGGCAGGTTTGCAGAGAGATTATATCACGCTGGCACTTCCGCTGGTCATCAATGGCAGGCTGGGATGTCATATGCCGGTCGGGTGATCGGCATGGCCGTACAGCAGACCAACAACGGGGGTTTACTGCTCAAAAGGATACTTGAACCCCCACTGGGATCGGATCAGATCGAGCGTTTCCATAATGGCTAGAGTTTCGTCCAGCGGCATGATCGGGCATTCCGTCTTGCCCTCGCGGATGCAATCCATGACTGCCAGCGCCTCATATTCGTAGCCGTTATATTTGCCTAGCGGCATCTCGATCCGTTCCGGCGTCTTGCCGGCCACATGGACGGTCATAGCAGACGGCTTATACCAAGGGTCATGAACTTCGATCTTGCCTTTGGGGCCGAAGATCACTGCCTCCTTCACGTCGTAAGAGATTTGCGAACAGATGATGGAGACAATCGCGCCGTTCTTATGTTTAAGGATGCAGGCTGAGCGGTCATCGCAACCGGTTGGGCCAAAACTAGCCAGGCTGACCACCTGCTCCGGTCTGCCCAGTAAGTTGAAAGCCCACGAGACACCGTAAGAACCGGTGTCCATCATCACGCTGGCGCCCAGATTCACGTCAAAGAAGCGGTTGGTTGGAGAATAGGGAGCTGTAGCAACAAAGTTAATTGAGATGCCATGTATCTCACCGATGACTCCCTCCTGTAGCAACTCCCGGATTCGGACGTGGATGGGGAAAAAACGGGTCCACATCGCTTCCATCAAAAACAATCTCCGCGCCCTTGCTAGATCGATCAGCTTGCGGGCTTCGGCGGCATTCATGGTCAACGGTTTCTCACAGAGCACATGTTTTCCCGCCTCCAGACACATGGACGCATCGCGGAGGTGAAACACGTCGGGAGTGCCGATGTAAACAATATCAATGTCAGGATCAGCGGCCACGTTCTCGTAGCCAACATAATATCTGGGAATGTTATACTTTTCAGCAAAAGCCTTGCCTGTCTCCTCTGTTCGGGAGCCAACTGCGAGCAACTCAGCCCGCTCCGGGATGTTGTTCAGAGCATAGGCGAAGCGGTTAGCTATTTTACCTGTGCCGAGTATCGCCCAGCGCATTCGGTCTGTCATAGTACAACTCCTCGTCAGGTGAGTGGTCAGGTAAAGAGCTTATTTATTCTTCCAGTTGAACGTGTAAAGCCAGGTCAAGGCTGAGAGGTATCACTGAGACCAACGCCCTAGATGGCGTGTGAAGTAAATCTCTTCGCAAGAATCTCTGCCTGCCTTTCCACGATAGGGCAGTATACACCCGTTAGAGCGTGGCTGTCATTGGCCTTGAGGCGTTCTTGCGCGGGAGTGTCTAACAGAGTGGATATGGGGGGCTAAAATCGCCTGACCCGTTAACACCATGCCCCCCCTTTTGAGCACTCACTCCCATTTTGTCAGCCGCACAACGAACGTTATGTACCACCTACGCCGCTCGCCAAAGTACAGCCGAGGCGAAGCCGTCAGGTGGAAGCGCGTGGTTAGACCACCCCCCCATACCCAAAAACCTCATCCAGCCAATCAAATACGACTTGCTGCATAAGGCTCAGGTTGTTGATTTGGCAGTGAGCATCTGCACCGTCAGCCGCAACAAAGATGCGAAGCTCTTTAGGACATTTGAGCGTATCGTAAAACGTGCGGGCTTGAGCCATTTGTTCTTCCGACTCGCCTTCGCCAACCATGCACAATACCGGACAAGCAATCTCATCTATCCTTTCAACCCGCGCTTGCCGCGCCATTTCCAACGCTTCGGAAGCCTTGCTCACCCCGGCCTGCCAACAGAACTTCTCCATCGCAATAACGGGTAGCGGGCTTTGAAGACCTGCCAATTTGACAAGTGTGTCTCCGACGAAGGCAGGGGCCTTTTGGAGTGCCGGCGGGATTTCTGCCATTGCAAGGCGGTGAACATCAATAATTGGTGCGCTGGCAACGCAGGCTTTGATGCGTTTCTCAAATGTAACGGCACGTGATACCATGTAGCCGCCGCCGCTTATGCCAAATAACCCCAATCGTTCTGGGTCCACCTCTGGCCGGGTCAGGGCATAATCTACAATGGCCTTGATTGGCACCTCAGAATCGGCTCGGAAGAATAAGCCGTCAAAGGGTGTACTCCCCTGACC
>Ga0129299_1000602_pt1 | contig 23190 bp, 18 predicted proteins | sample ConPoolayeCmetaG_FD_94477 | JGI IMG/M metagenome (GOLD analysis project Ga0129299, IMG submission 94477) | Hot spring microbial mat communities from California, USA to study Microbial Dark Matter (Phase II) - Cone Pool mat layer C metaG ...
GCCATAGGCTTCATACATAATCTCTTCATAGGACACGCCGGGCAGCTCGCCGGTGCCTTTTTTGATTGCGCGTTCAATATTGTCAGACGGCATGTTCACCGCTTTGGCAGCCAGGACGGCGCTGCGCAGGCGCGGGTTCATGTCGGGATCGCCGCCGCCCAGTTTGGCGGCCATGGTGATTTCTTTTGACATGCGGCTGAAAATTTTGCCGCGTTTGGCATCAATGGCAGCCTTTTTGTGCTTGATGGTTGCCCATTTGGAGTGTCCGCTCATACGTTAGTCCCTTACAGTTAACCAGTCATCATGCGATGAAACCAACCGCATCAAGAAGTTCTTGCAATTCGGCGCGCGTGGTGGTGGCGGTGCCCATTTTGCCGACCACGATTCCGCCGGCGATGTTGGCCAGCTGGCACGCGGGCCAGAGCGGCGTGCCGGCCGCCAGCGCTGCTGCCAGCACGGCACAGACGGTATCACCGGCGCCAGATACGTCATAGACGCTGTGCGCTTTAGCGGCCGGGCAGCGCTGCACCGCCCCGTCGCGCGCACACAACGCGATACCTTTGTCACCGAGCGTAATCAACAAACTCTCGACGTCATGCCGCGCGAAGAAGCCTGTGGCGATCTCGGGCAGATGCGCGATGGCGTCGGCGCTGCTGCAGGCCACGCCCGACAGAATGCGCGCTTCTTCGAGGTTGGGGGTGGCGATCGAGCCGCGATAGGTGATCGCGTGGTAGCGGTTTGGGTCTACAATCACGGGCTTGCTAATCGTTTTGACCAGATCAAACAACGCAGGCTGGATCAGGCCTTTGTTATAGTCTTGAATGATAACGGCATCGCAGGCAGGCAGGGCGCGCTCGAAGGCGTTGAGCACGCCGGAGTGGCGCACGACGCTGTAGGAGAGCAGCGTATCCCAATCGACGCGCACCACGTGCTGGGTGCGCGCGATGATGCGGGTCTTGCGTGTGGTGCGCTGGCCGGGCGCGGCCAGCAGGTAGGTGCAGTCGACGTTGTGCTGCTGGAGCAGCTCGCGCAGATGCTGGCCGTCGGCATCATCGCCCACTATGCCGATCATGATGGCGCGCGCATCGAGCGCCGCCAGATTCATGGCGACGTTGGCAGCTGCGCCGGGCATGTCGTTTTCGTGATGGACGCGCACCACCGGCACGGGCGCCTCAGGCGATATGCGCTCGACGTCACCCCACACATAATGATCCAGCACGACATCGCCAAAGATGATGACGCGTTTGTCTTTGATGCTTTCAATGGTTGGATGCATGAGAGTATCCATACGCGGTGAGAGAGTATCAGCCTTCCTCGTGGGCGCGCGATTTGCGGTACGCCTCGATCACGCCCTGCGCAAGGTTCGGGGGCAGTTCCGCGTAGTGTGAGAGGCGCATACTGTAACTGCCGCGCCCGCCGGTAATCGAGCGCAGTTCACCGCAGAATTTAAACATTTCGGCCTGGGGCACTTCGGCCTTGATGATTTGGAGGTCGCCGCGCGCGTCCATCCCGATGATGCGCCCGCGCTTGCTGTTGAGGATGCCATTGATCTCGCCCATAAATTGCTGCGGGCACTGCACTTCAACATACATAACCGGCTCCAGCAAGATTGGATTCGCCTTTTCAACTGCTTCGGCCAGCGCCATGCGCCCCGCAATTTGGAATGCGATATCTTTTGAATCCACGGGATGCTCTTTGCCATCGTATAATTCCACGATGATGTCTACCACTGGGCAGCCGGCAATAACGCCCTCTGCCATGCGCGAGCGGATGCCTTTGTCCACGCTTGGAATGAAGCCCCCAGAGATTACCCCGCCAACAATTTTGTCAATAAATTCATAGCCCTTGTCGCGCTCGTTGGGGGACACACGGATAGCCACTTCGGCAAACTGGCCGGCGCCGCCGGATTGTTTCTTGTGGCGGTAGCGCACATCGGCTTTGCCGCGGATCGTCTCGTGATAGGCCACCTTGGGAATGGCCGTTACCACCTCTACTTTAAACTTTTCCTTGAGGCGCTTGAAGACCACATCCAAATGCACATCGCCCAGCCCTGAGACGAGCAGTTCGTGCGTTTCGGGATGACGTTCAACGATGATCGTCGGGTCTTCCTCGCGAATGCGGTGCAGGCCTTCGGAAAGTTTTTCCTCGTCACCTTGTTTGGCAGGCTGTACGGCCAGGGTCATCACGGGCGTCGGGAAGGCAATCGGCGCAAAGGCCACTTTGGCGGCGCCCAAGGTGTCATTGACGTGTGTATTTTTGAGCTTGGCAACGGCGACAATGTCGCCTGGTGTGGCTTTGTCAACGGTCAGCTGTTCCTTGCCTTGAATCAACAACAGGTCGCCGAGCCGCTCTTTGTGGCCGCGCGTGACGTTAAGGACATCCGTGCCCGAAGCAATCGTCCCTTGGCGCACGCGGAAATAGGTAATTTGGCCGACGAAGGGATCCGTGACGGTTTTGAAGACGTGGGCGGCCGCGGGCGCAGCAGGGTCGGGGAGTAGTTCACCGCCTTCCGCCGCCTGGTATGCGCCGCGATCGGCCGGCGAGGGCAGCAGCGTTTCGATCGCTGCCAGCAATTCATCCACCCCCAGCGCTTTCGTTGCCGCGCAGGCACAAACAGGAACGACCGCACCCTGCAGCGTAGCGCGCCGCAACGCCGCCAGCAGCTCCGCCTGCTCCAGCGGCTGGTCGGCAAAGTATTTTTCCAGCAGCGCTTCATCAGTTTCCGCAACGGCCTCAATCAGCCTTGTACGACAGGCGGCATACAGTGCTGCATCGGCGCCCGCCGCGTCATTCGGCAGCAGAGCTGCCACGCCGCTCATGGCCGCGCCGATCCCTGCCGGCACATTCACCGGCACACAGCCCTTGCCAAACGTCTCCGCGAGCGCGTCGAGCACTTCAAGATAGCGTGCGTTGTCCTTGTCAAGCTTGTTGATGACAAGCATACGCGGGAGATTGTGCTGCGCGGCAAGCTCCCATGCTTTTTGCGTGCCCACTTCGATGCCGTGCGCCGCGTCAATGACGATCAGCGCGGCATCAGCCACGCTGGCGGACGCGACTACTTCGCCGAAGAAATCCGCATAGCCTGGTGTATCGGCCAGAAAGATATGGTGGCCGTTGTGGGCGGCAAAGAGATTTGAGGTGCGAATGCTAATCTGCCGTTCGTGCTCTTCAGGGCTGCTGTCAGAGACAGTATTTTTGGATTCAACGGCGCCCATGCGCGAGATCATCCCACTGCGAAAGAGCAGCGCCTCCGCCAGACTGGTTTTGCCACTCGACGCGTGGCCCAGTATCACCACATTCCGCACGTTCGCAACGGCAAGATCCTTCATCCCGCACTCCTTGATTCGTTGTTGTTAACCAGCACAAAGCAAGCGCAACCCGTGCTTGCTTACACAAGCATGCATGATAGCAAAAACGCGCGAAATTCGCAAGAGGCGTTCTTCGCCCGAAATCCGGCGACTAGCGACTTAGGCGTGGAGGGGCAACGGCCTCGTTGCCCTCATGCCCGCGCACACAAGGCCGCCGGGGCCGGCGCTCCTCCCCAGTCGCCGGATCTGGGCTTCGCCCTAATCCGACGACTAGCGACTTAGGCGTGGAGGGGCAGCGGCCTCGCTGCCCTTGAGCCCCGCGCGCATAAGGACGCCGGGGCCGGCAGCCCTCCATGACGATTGCGATTGCGATACCGATACCGATACCGATACATGGAGGGGCAGCGGCCTCGTTAACCTTGAGCCCTGCAGCCATCAGGCCGCCGGGGCCGGCGGCCCACCCTAGTCGCCGCATCTTGGCTTCGCCTGTTGCAAATTTTAGGAATGTCCTATTGTTGGGTCATACGTCATGGAGAAATGTCATGTGTTCTCGTTGCTAAGCATTTCTTCGTAGATTCATTGATTAGATTGTGGAGAACAACTCCGATGTGGTCGAAATATGCGAACTGGAGTATTCAGAAACCACCGGCACCCTTGTGCGCTGGGTGCTGGCCGTGCATAAAGACTTTCAGGGCGAGCATCGCTACCGAAGCCGTCAACTTACGCGGCGGCGCGTGCGCGCTGCATTGTGGTGGACGAGTGTGTGTTGTGTGTCATCAGCAATTTGTGTTACATGACAACGTTAGGATTGGCTGGCACACCGGCAGCTGCGGCAGGCGGGTGTGCAGCACGCGGTCAGCAGGATCGCTGCGCCTCGATTTCTCTCTGGCTAGCCACGGCAGCCAAGAGCGTAGCAGCCAAGACCATGACAGGGCGGGCGAACTTATTCGGCCGGGCGGACAGCCAGCGCATTGAGCCAGCCTCCCTGTAAAAGCCAGTCAAGGCGTGAGAAGCGGCAGAGGAGTGCGAGTGCTTTGTGGCGGGGCGGAAGCGTTGGGGCGAAAGCGGCATACCGCTGCGGGTCGCACCATCCGTGCCACGTTACGCAGATAGCAGTGAAGCCGGCGGCGGCGAGCACCATGCGCAACGTTTTTTTGGTATACAGGACAGCGTGTGCCGGGTCGAAACACTGTTCCACAAAACTGTCACGGCCGGTGAGCACCTGCAGGGCACGCGCGATGCGGTATGCCATGATTTCCTGCGGTACTTCAAGCCACAGCCAGCCGCCAGGCTTCAGGCGCGCGCGCATAAGGCGCAGTGCACGAACTGGATCAATGATGTGTTCCAAGACATGGTTGAGGTGAATGACATCAAAGGTATCTTCAGGAACTTCATCCAGACTAGGGAAGACATGTTTCGCAAAGGTGCGTTCAAGATAGGTGCGTGCGGCGGGGCTGGGCTCCACGACAGACCATTCCCAGCCGCGTTGGATAAGGTAGGGCAGAAGAGACCCACGGCCGCCGCCGACCTCCAGCACGTGCAGCTTGTGCGAGGAAGGAAAGAGCGAGCTGAGCCTGTCGAGCCGTGCAGGAATAAGTGCATCTTGCACGGCGGCCCAGCGGTCGAAGCGTGTAGGATCAAAATACGTGTCATCATACACGGCCGTTTCGGGATGCTGGCGGAAGATCAAGCCGCAGCTCGTGCAGCGTACATAATCAACCGTGGCGGTTACCGCAAATGGTTTCGTGGCTGAAGAACTGGGACACAGACAGGTGACGGACATAGGGACCGCGGGGTTGATGAAATATTATGAGTGTTGCAGTGCATGTTTGAACTGCAGGATATGTATGGACGGCGCGGGTTGGTCAGCCATCGCCCGGTTATATGCCGCGTGGTAGAAAAAATTTGCGGCACATGGTTTGCGACGTTGAGCGGCCGGGCGATCATTGTGCTAACGGCCATGGTGAAAAGCTGAGGCGGTCATGGGCGGGCTAGGCGCGCCAAGGACGGTGTGTTCGTAGGCGGGCATCTGGGCTTCGAGGCTGAAGCGCCGTTCAAAATCGAGACGCGCATTCGCGCCCATGCGGAGGCGTTCATCCGGGTTGTCAAGAAAATAGGTGATGCAACGCTCCCAGTCGGCGGGCGTGTCAGCGTACAGGCCGGTTTCACCATCAGTGATGAAATGTGTTGCCATGCCTTTTGGTGTGACAATCGAGGGAATGCCTGCCGCCATGTATTGGAGGATTTTGCCGGGGAACTTGCCTTTGAATTCCACATGGGTGGGAAGCGGCGCGATGCCCACGTCCCAGCGTGGGACGTGGTGTGTGAAATTGGCTTCCGTCCACCGGATGATGTGTGCCCCGGCAGTGTGTGCAATGTCCGCCGATCCTTCCATTAGTTCGATCGTCACGCGGCCAGAAGACGTGAAAGCGCGAAATACCTCAAGAAACTCCCGCATGTAATGGCACGTGGCAGGATGCCCGCACCAGCCGATGCGGAGCGTTCCGGCCGAGGGGGATTTGCGGATGGGAGCGAGATAGGCAGTTGGAATAGGGTCAATGAACAAATGCGTGTTCTTGCCACGCGCTTTGGCCTGTTCCATGCAGAAAAAATTGTTGGTGCAAACGAGGCGCGCGGCATCTACATATTTGAGAAAGGTGCCGTAGCTGCGGCGCATGCGCCAGCGCATGAGCATGCCAGACAGGCCAGGCGGGCAGTGCAGGCGGATGAAATCTTCATTATCGGCAAAATCAACGGTGTCGTAAACAAAGCCGTTGGGGCGGCGGGCAAGCCAGCGGGCGAGCCAGCGCGACGTGTAGGCATTTAACACGATCACCAGATCGGCACGGCGGCTCAGGGCGGGCACGCGGAACGCACGGAGCGTCATGAGCAGCCTGATGCCGATCAATTGCAGAGCACGCGGCAGCCGCGCCAGGCCGGGCACGTCGTGCGGTTGGAGCGTGAGGTGCCAGTAGGTGACCTCATGCCCGCGCGCGGCGAGCCAGCGCCCGACGCAATATGTGCGCCAGCGCGTGCTGAAGTTGCCGCGGTCAAAGGCATCAACCAGCAGAATCCTCATGATCGGAAAGAGTGTCGGTAAGCGATGAGATCATGCTGATTAGTATACCGGAATGTGCTGCTGGATGCAAGTATGGCGCGCCCCCGCCCTGCATACGTACGCAAACACAGACATTGATAGAACCGCACGTGTGAAGGTGTTCTGCGCGGGGCGCCGGATGTGCGCCAACTCCGGAACTGGCGGCTGCGGCCGGACCGGTTTTTACACAGTGCCCACGCCTTCTTCACGCACGCTTCACGAACGTCTGATATGCTGTGATTAGTTGATGCGCACGCATCATAACCTGCTCAGGAGCTGGCATGGCCAAAGTTGATCTGCATGTGCATTCGCGCTTCTCCGACCACCCATCCGAGTGGTTTCTCCAGCGTTTGGGCGCGAATGAATCCTACACCGAACCGGAGTTTGTCTACCGGGCGGCCAAGAAGCTTGGCATGAATTTCGTCACGTTGACTGATCACAATGATATCCGCGGCGCACTGCAGCTGCGTGCTGCTCATCCTGATGACACCTTTATCAGTGTGGAAGCCACGGCGTACTTTCCCGAGGATGGCTGCAAGGTGCACGTACTGATTTATGGGATCAGTGAGGATGAATTTGCCGAGATTGAGGAAGTGCGCAAAGACATCTACCGCTTGAGCGCCTATCTGCATGCTCATCAGCTCGCGCATTCAATTGCCCATGCCACCTACTCTGTCAACGACAAGCTGAGCGTGGCCCACTTGGAAAAGCTGATCCTGCTGTTCGATAATTTCGAGGCAATTAACGGGGCGCGCGCGCGGCACAGCAACAACGCATGGGCCACGGTACTGCAGAACCTCTCGCCAGCCCACATCGAGCAACTGCAGCAGCGCCACGGCATCACACCGGCGTCACCCACGCCGTGGATTAAGGGCCTGACGGGCGGGACGGATGATCACGCCGGGCTGTTCATCGGCCGCACGTACACGGTGGCGGAAGCCCGCACGGTTGATGATTTTCTTGCCGCCCTGCGCGCCCGCAAAACCTCCGCCGCGGGGCGCCACAACGACTATCATTCGCTCGCGTTTGCACTTTACAAGATCGCCTATGACTTCTCGCGCGCCCGCAGCACGGCGACGACGGCCTCGCTGTTGTCGCAGGTCACGGACTTGATTTTCGGCCACGGCCGCCTTGGCCTGCGGAACTGGCTGCATCTTCAGAAACTGCGCTCATTGTCGCGCGGCGGCAACGATTCCATTCAGGCGCATCTTGTTGCGCTGGTTGACGCGCTGCGCAGCCAGCCGCAACTGACGATTGACGCGCGCCTGTCCCTCGTGTATGACAAAGTCGCCGCCATCGCCGATAGTTTCTTCGTGTCGTTTGCGTCGTCCTGCGTGCGCGATGTGCAGCGCGGCGATTTGGCTAGCGTCGTCCGCAATGTTGCCTCGTCCATCCCGGGGGTGTTTCTTGCCATACCGTTCTTCAGCACCTTCCGCCACATGTGCGAGGGTCGGCCGCTGGTCAACCAGCTGCTTGACGCGTTCAACATCCAGCCGTCGCATGGCCGCAAGCGTGTTCTCTGGTTCACTGACACGATCAGTGATCTGAATGGTGTGGCGGTCATGTTGCGCAGCATTGGCTGGACGGCGTACCGCCGCGGCTATGACCTGCGCATTGTGACGTGCCGCGCGCCCGAAGAGGCGTCTCCCGATCTGCCGCCCAATGTGCTGGCGCTGCCGTACATCTATGAGTTCGCCCTGCCACACTACGAGTGCTGCCACGTGCGTGTGCCGTCTGTGCTGAAAGCGATGCGGCAAATTTTCGACTTTGACCCGGATGAAGTGATCATTTCAACGCCTGGTCCGGTTGGCGCTTTGGGAGTAATTGCTGGGCGCTTGTTGAACGTGCCGGTGACAGGCATCTACCACACCGATTTCAGCCGCCAAGCGGCGCAGATCACTGATGATGATTCTCTTACCGGCGTGCTTGACACGGCGACGCGCTGGTTCTTCTCCTGCATGCATGAGCTGCGCGTGCCGTCGCATGAGTATCTGCAGATGCTTGAACAGCGCGGCTTTGACCGCCGCCGCATGCGCCTTTTGCCGCGCGGCATTGACGCCGAGGAATTCCAGCCACGACCCGCTGTGCGCGAGCGTGTGCGGGCGGCGTTTGGCATTACCAACAAATTCATCCTTTGTTGTGCCGGAAGGATCTCGCGTGACAAGAATCTCGCGTTCCTGGCAGAAGTGTACCGAACGATCAGCCGGCAACGCGACGATGTGGCGCTGGTCATCTGTGGCGACGGGCCGTATGTGCCTGAACTGCAGGAGCTGCTGGCGGATTGCCCACATGCCGTGTTTACCGGGCGCTTGGAACGCCGCATCCTGGCCGATGTCTTCTCAGCCTCGCACCTTCTTGTCTTTCCAAGTGTCACAGATACGTACGGCATGGTGGTTCACGAAGCCCAAGCGTGCGGCCTGCCCGCGCTTGTTGCCGATCAGGGCGGCCCGCAGGAAATCGTGATTCATGGCCAGACGGGCTTTGTCTTGCCAGCCAACGATGTCGGCGCATGGGTGGCGCAAATTGACCACGTGATCAAACTATTTGAAAACAATCGGTATGTCTATGATGCGCTGGGGCGTGCCGCGCGTGATCATGCCGTGCATGCCTGCAGTTGGGAACATGTCGTGGATGAGTTGCTCAGTACGTCGTGCAGAGTACGCACGGCGCCGGCGCCGTGCACAACTAATGCGGCAGCCGCCCCGCACGCGCAGCCCGAGCCTGAGCCGTATGCGCTTTCAAGAGTTTCGTGAGCAGAAACGCCATCTCCAGGCTTTGCGCGCAATTCAGCCGCGGGTCGCAATAGCTCTGATAGTTGCGTGACAAGTCCTTGCACGTCAGGCCGATGGCCCCGCCCGTGCACTCCGTGACATCTTCGCCCGTCAATTCAAAATGCACGCCGGCCAGGTGCGAGCCCAGCCGGGCGTGTGTGGTGAAGCTCTCGCGCAGTTCGGCCAGCACGTCGCGAAACGCCCGCGTTTTGCAGCCGCGCACGGTGCGCGTGTTGCCATGCATCGGATCACAGCACCACGTCACGTCATACCGCGACTTCTGCACCGCGCGCACCAGCGGCGGCAACGCCTCCGCCACGCGCTCGTGCCCCAGGCGCGTGATCAGCGTGATGCGGCCGGGCTCGTTGGCGGGATTCAGCCGCCTGACTAACTCGACGAGCTCATCTGCCGCACATTCCGCATCCACCTTCACGCCAATCGGATTGGCGATGCCGCGGAAATACTCGACGTGCGCGCCGTCCAGCGCGCGCGTGCGATTGCCGATCCACAGCATGTGTGCGCCCAGATTGTAGAACCGCCGGTTGCCGGCATCGCGCCGTGTCAGCGCTTCTTCATAACCAAGCAACAGTCCTTCATGCGAGACATACAAATCAACGCGCCCGAGGCGCTCCGGCTGCACACCGCCAAAGGATTCCATGAAGTGGATCGCGTCCAGGATATGTTCAACGGTTTCGCGATATTCAGGCCATTCACGCGTCTGTTCGATTGAGCGCAGATTCCATTTGTATGGATCGTGCAAGTCGGCAAAGCCGCCGTCAATCATGGCGCGCACGTAATTGAGTGTCAAGGCTGCGCGGTAATAGCCCTGCAGCAGGCGGTGCGGATCCGGGCGCCGTCCTTCCGGCGTGGCAGAAATATCGTGCACAATATCACCGCGGTAACTCGGCAGCTCCACGCCGTTCACGCGCTCCGTCGGGCAGCTGCGTGGCTTGGCATACTGGCCTGCCATGCGGCCAATTCTGATCACAGGCTGGCGCGCGCCGTGCGTCAGAATCACGCTCATTTGCAGCAAGACGCGCAATTGGTTGGCAATCACCTCAGCCGCGCAGTCCGCAAACCGCTCGGCGCAATAGCCGCCTTGCAAGATGATGCCATGGCCCTGTCCCGCCTGCGCAATACGCTGTTTCAGCGCTTCAACTTCGCCGCTAAAAACAAGAGGAGGATACTGCCGCAGTTCCTTCAGTACGCGCGCCAGCGTGCGCGGGTCGTCATAGACCGGCTGTTGCGCTGCCGGGCGTGTGCGCCAGCTTGCGGGCGACCATGATGGTGGGTGTGTCGTCATCGTTCGCTAGTATAGCAGATGCAGGACGCGGGATGCAAGCAGGAGTAAGGTTTAAAACCCAGTCACTTTCATTCTTTCAATCAAAACGTTCAACTGCGAGCGCACGCCCCAGCGGCCGCCACACCACCGGATCAGTGGGCCCGAACAAGACCGTGCCGCGTGCGCCGGCAACGCCAGCCAGATGGCTTACGCCGGAATCATTGCCCACGTAATACGCCGCGTGAGCCAGATACCACGCCAGCTCCCGCAAATCCGCCACTTGCAACGCGCTCAATTCGCCGCACCACACGCGCCGCAACGCCGCGCTTGCGTGCGCATCGCTCTCGCCTTCCAACAGCAGCCACTGCCATGGCTGCCCGGCCGATGCGCGCTGACATACGCGGCACATGAGATGAGGCGGCGCAATTTTTTCGGGCGAACCGCTGCCTGCATGAACGATCGCATACGCCCCGTGGGGCGCTTCCCGTGGCGCACGCATCGCCGGAACGGGCACGGCATACTCCGGCTTCGTGCCCAACGCGCGCTGAGTCTTCCGCCATACATACCTGCTGTAGTGTTCGTCCCGGCATCCTGCGGGCCGTGCATCCACGGCACAGACATGCATCACATGCCCAAGCGACCGCACCAACACACTCTCATGATGCTCGAACACGACTGCATGCTGCGCCGTGCGCCACATTGCATGGCGCGCGCATGCGCTTGGACAGTCGTCACTAAACAGCTCTGCCACGCAGGCGGCATTGACATCCGTCCATGAATCGTACAGTGCGGGATAGAGTTGCTGTGCGCTGCGAGGCGCTATCAGATGCACATGAGCATTTTCGCGCCATGCGCGCACCAGCGCCAGTGCCGGCGAGGTCAAAATCACATCACCCAGCGCGCCGCTCAAACATACGAGCACCGTGTCCGCCATCGCTCTAGTATATCACACGCGGCGGCGGCGCAGATGGACGGAACGGAGCAGCCTCAGCCGCGGCGATACACACGCCAGACGCACGCCGCCACCAGCATCACCAGCCCCGCCGGCTCCGGCACCGCATTCCAGCCCACATCACGAATACCGTTCGGCGTGTCCACATCGGTTGAATACGGCAGCCCGGCGTGGGTGATGAACACCGGCTGTTCGTCCGTAAAATTAGGCAACTCGTAGTCAGCAATGATCAATTGAATGAGGTCGTTCCAATATTCCGTTCCCGGCACCGGTACTCCCACCGACCAGAACTGATTTGAGTAGGGCAGGATGGAATCCATGCCCGAGCTCGAGTACTGTTTGTCCACATGCAGTCCTGTCGCGCTCTGCGCATACGGATAGACCGCGGCGGGCATGTCGCCGATGATGCAGCTCGTCACGCGGAACTGTGGCAGATAGTCACCGGGAAAATGGCACGTCACTCCTCGTACTACCCCGTTGCCGCTGTTGGTGCCCGTATTGACGGCTTCAATCAACGTGCAATGATCGATAATCACCGTGTTGGTATTGGCCGGATTGCTCGCGACGGTAAAGCCATCAAATGATATCGAGCGTTGCGCCCCGCGTACCAGCAGATGGTCGAACTGTACATTCTTCGGCCCCACCAGGCCATGCAGTGTCACTGCAAAAAACAGCCAGCCATCCCATTCATTCAGGTACTGGTTAAGATCTGCGTGATACACCGGGCCAGTGTAGGTGCAGTTCACATACAGATGATCGAGCCGCACGCCGTTGGGATTTTCAACCCCGACGGCCGTGCAGAAGCTATCCCACGCCAAATCGCCGTTGCTGTTCGTACGTACCACGGCGGGCGGCTCCGTGCCGTCGATAGTGAAGCCGCTGAACCGCAGGTTCTCGCAGTTGCGAATGTCAATCGGGCATCGCGACGGAATGCGCTGGCCTTCGCCCACCACCACCGGCCAGAGATTGGTGCCTTTGGTAATAAACGACTGTTCCGGCCCTGCACCAATGATGTCAGTATACTTCCGGTCGTGAATGCGTAGATACCAGAGATTCGTGCCGGGGATCGAGCACTCGTTGGCGTAGGTGCCGGCCGCGACGTTAATCCGCACGGTCTGATACTCATTCCCGTCCGGCGCCGTGGCCACTGCGTGCGCCAGCGTCCGCCATGCCGTTGCCGGCGATTGGCCGTTATTGGCGTCGCTGCCGCCCGGGCTCACATAAAACTGATGCGGATTGACAATCACGGTGCACTGCGCCTCCGTGTCATTCCCCGCCACATGGATCACGCCAGTCGAGTTTTGCGGCGCGCTGGCATCTATTGCAAACGTCACCGTCGCATACGCCCCGCCAGTTGAAACAACCCCCGTTAACGGCGCCAAGCCCGTGATCCAGCTCACACTCGGGCTGTTGGTGAAATATAGTACTTCGGTGCCCGTATTATAGATGCGGAAACTCACCGCCGGCACATTGGGAAATGTCTTGATCGTATTGGGCACGGCGACCGCCTTCGCCCGCGGCTTGTCTGCATATACCGCTATTGTATTCGTGCCCGCCGATGACGTTACGTATACATAGCCAGTCACCGGCCCGCTGATCAAGGCACGATTCACAGTGACTAGATTGGTTACAAAGTTTAAACCAACGATGGTAGCCGCCGTGGGCTGCACCGAGAGCCATGCCGCGCTGCTGGTATTGGTGTACTCAATCACGCCGGCCCCGGTGTTGCCGGCGAAAAATATGCCCGTCTGCACCGTCATGCCCAGGCTGATTTCAGTGGGAAACACATCCAAGCCCGGCGGGAATGGCGGATCGAGTTCGCGGATGTCACATGACCAAAACACGTTGGACAACATGTTGGGCAGCGGAGGGTTGTTGAATAAATATCCATTCGCGATGTACACACGCCGGTTGGCGAACCACACGGCTGGCGCGTTGATGTTCAGCGGCATCTTGTCCTGCGACACATACCACATATTCGATTCCACGAAATACACTTGAATCAGATTGGTGCTGGAATCGGCGCCGCCCGCGATCCGCCCGCCAAACAAGTACACGCGGTCACGGTATGCCACGACCGCCGCCTGATTCGCCCCGAACGGCGGCACCGCGCCTGCCACCACTGCATTCGGTACCAGCGGATCGTAAATGTACATGGCCAAGCCAAAGCTGTTGCTGCTCGTCCGGCTTAAATTGTCATACGCGCCCCACGGCATGTAAATCTTCTTGCCATCCGAATCGCTGCCGCCTTGCGTGGTCTTCATCGGGAAATCCGGCACCGAGCGTGTCTCCCACGAGTCATTCAAAAAATCGTAGACAAATATGCTGTTGGGTGCTCCATGCAGATAATACTTGCCTCCCACCTGTCCGCCCGCGCAGCTGACCACGTTCACAATCCCCGCCACGCCGGTGCGGTTCGTCCATGTCTTGTCATCGGGGTCATACATCATCACTACGTTCCCGGGATGGTTCTCCCCTGAAAACAAAAAGAGCTCTTCTGTGCCGTCAAAATCCACATCAAACGCCCCAAGTGCCACGCCGGCAGGCGAGACACCGTCGCCTTTCACCGGCATCGCCGCACCACGCCCCATGTTGATCCCACGCGGGCCGCTCCCGTCCCACTTCGCCGCCTGCCACATGTTGCTTGGGTTTGTCTCAAATGGATTAAAAATACTCACATGGCTGTGCGCTGCAACATACCCGCTGGGCGGCGTGCCTAAACGGCCTCCTACCACATACACTCTCCCATTCGCCTGCACGGCCGACGGCCGGTACACATAGCAATAGCCGGGTGTGGTTTCCGGTGATGGAATGTTCCCTGCCCACTCATTCGTGTCGCCATACGGCCACAGCGACGGATCGGGCGGCAGTGATGTGTCCCAGACTATCGCATACGAGGCCAGTGCGGCGTGCGCCAGGACAGTGTAAATGAACAAGCGGACATGGTGGGTTTTCATAGCGGGCTCCTTGCGTTGTGTTGTAGCATGTATCACCATAGTAAATTTAATTATGTTATATTGATAGTATATCATTTATCACAATGTTTGTCAAACTGCATCGACGGGCACAATGCATGTGAGTCGTGAGGGCCGATGACGTCAACATCCGGCAGGACGTTCAGATGCATGATGCCGGATGACAGGTGTCTCGTCAACACGTTATGTAGATTGCAAACGCCGAGAAATGCCGAATAGCCCAGAACCGGCGACTAGCGACAAAGGCGTGGAGGGGCAACGGCGTCGTTGCCCTTGAGCCCCGCGCGCACAAGGCCGCCAGACCGGGGCCCTCCATGACGATTGCGATTGCGATACCGATACCGATACCTAAACATGGAGGGGCAACGGCCTCGCTGCCCTTGTGCCCCGCGCACAACAGGCCGCCGGGGCCGGCGGCCCTCCACAGTCGCCGGTCTACGCTTTCCTGGATTCGGCGACTAGCTTTGGAGAGTGCTTGCCCCGCTCCGCGGGGCGTGCAGCGCAGCTGCCGCTGTTTCAAGCGGAAACAGCGCTTCCGCGCCGCACAATTGTTGCCCTGTCTGTCAGCGTATCGAAATCTATCATATTGATTAATTGCGACTTGTGTGGTGGTTCTGCGCTAGTTGCCGGATGTAGGCTATCTGCGTCAGGTCATCTGATGTTTTTCATAACATGTTGATAGTGCAGAAGTTTCGCGAGAAAAAGAATGTGGGAGCGGCCTCCGTGCCGCGACGGTGGGCAGAAGAAAACGAGCTGGGACAACGCTCCATAGACGCGGCGTCTCGCCGTGTAGCTTCCCGCACTGCTTGTCCCGCAGCAGCGGGATGACACGAGGGTAAATCGGGGCATGGATGTCCCTCCTCACCCCGCTGCTGCGGTGCAAGCATTCGTACTGCAAAAAACATCATAGGTCCTGTCCATACAGTTGCAGAAATAATGTCATTTATGCTACACTAGCGCCCATGAAGGTTCTGGCGATCATACCGACGTACAACGAGCGCCGTAACATCCCCGTGTTGATTGAACGCATCAACGCCGCGGTGCGCGGGCATGCGCATGATATTCTCGTCGTGGATGACAATTCGCCCGATGGCACGGCAGAGAGCATACGCAGCCTGCAACAGGCACATCCCAATGTGATGCTGCGCGTCCGCCCGGGCAAACTCGGCCTGGCTTCCGCCTACATCAGCAATTTTATTGATGTCCAGCGCGGTGCATTGTCACAGCGCGGCTATGAAGCCACTGTTACGATGGACGCGGATTTGTCACACCCGCCCGAGTATCTGCCGGCGATGCTTGACAAACTGCAGGACTATGATTTTGTCAACGGCTCGCGCTACATCCGCGGCGGAGCGATTGAAAACTGGTCCTTGCACCGCCGTCTGCTCTCCTATTTCGGCAACCTCTACGTGCGCACGCTGCTGCGCACGGGCATTCGCGATATGAGTTCCGGCTTCACCGCCTTTCGCACCGAAATCCTGCAGACACTTGATCTTGAACGCGTCACCGCCACCAGCTACGCATTTTTGAGCCAGATCAAGTATCTCTTTGCGCAGCTCAATGTGCGAATGTGTGAGGTGCCCATCACCTTCACTGACCGCGTCAACGGCGATTTAAAAATCTCGCAGTCCATCATCCGCGAGGCCCTGCTGATGCCGTGGGTGCTGCTGTGCCGGGGCGTGCGGCGTTACATCCCGCCCGTCACGTGCCGCTTGTGCGGCGGCGTGGCGGATTTCTCATTCAACAAGAGCGGCTTCAACCTCTTCACGTGCCGTGATTGCCGCCTCATTCAAGTCCATCCGCCGGTTAGCAGCGAACGCCTGCGCCGCTACTATCACACCACCTATTTCAAAGCGCACAAAACAGACACACTGTCCTACACGGATTACGACAAGGCAATGAGTTTTAAGCGCCCGCTGTTCGCCGCCATCACCACTATGATCAAATCCCTGAGCAGCGTGCGTGATGTGCTCGACATCGGCTCTGCCTATGGTGATTTCGTCGCCCATCTCACGCGCGAGGGCTATCATGCGGAGGGCGTGGAGTTGTCGGAACACGCCGCCGAGGTCGCCCGCTCGCGCGGCGTCAATGTGCATCAGAGCACGGCGGAGGACTTTGCCCGCAGCGTGGCGGCACCGCGCTATGATCTGCTGACATTGCTGGACGTGCTCGAACACTTCAGCGATCCGGTGACAACGTTCGCCAAATTGCGCGGGCTGGTGCGCGACGGCGGCTACGCACTGATCATCACGCCCACCTCCGACGCCTTCCTGCGCCGCCTGCTGCGCTCGCATTGGTATCTTTTCACCTTGCCGCAGCACCTCAATTATTTTAACGAACGTACCATCCGGCTCCTCGCTGATCAACAAGGCTGGGAAGTACTCACGTGCCGCCTGTTGTGGAAGAAATTCTCGCTGGCCTACTTTCTACACTTCTTCTCTGTGTGGTCCGGCATGCATTGGCTTGATCATCTGCATCTCGATGTGTTCGACCGTATCGTCTTCACCTATCCGTTCCGCGACAATATGCTGGTGATTCTGCGCAAGAAGCCGTGCAGCAGCGCGGCCTGACTGCGTTCACCCGCCCGGGAGTGCTCATGCCCAAACACGTCAAACCAGCTTCGCCCGCCCCGCAGAATCTGAGTTTACCTGCCGCGCACCGCTGGCTGCCGCCTGCGCTTCTGGTCGCCGCGGTTCTCTGGGCCTTTCGCGCCGCCCTTTGGAGCGCCGTGATTCACTATCGCGACATGAACACCGCCTTCACCGGCATGCGTCTGTTGGTCATGCGCGCCGCGCGCGCGGGCGTCTTCCCCATGTGGAATCCCTATGTCAGTTGCGGCTCCGACATGATCACCAACTTGCGCTCCGCATTGTTCTATCCTGTGCAGTGGCTGTTTGCTCTCTTCGCCGGCTGGCGTATCAATTCGTGGATGGCCATTGCGCATATTCTGCTCGGCGCACTCAGTATGTACGCCATCGCGCGCCGCTTCGCCCTGGACCGTGTCATCGCCCTGCTTGTGGCGCTCGGCTTCGCTTTCGGCCACATGACACTTGCGCCGCTTGAATTTACCATGGATGTGACCTTCGTCTGGACGCCGGTCAACGCGTTGCTCTTTATGCTCTTTTGCCAGGAACGCCGTCCGCGTTACCTGGCCTTGCTGGGCCTCACAAGCGCCATGCAAATCGTCACGCCCGAGCAGCGCGTCTTTATGCATGGCTACATGCTGCTGGGCTTTCTGTGGCTGGGCGAGCTCGTGCGGGTGCGCTGGATAGAGCGCGCGCCCCTGCGCCAGCAGTTGTTGTCGCTCATCAGTCTTCCATTGGCAGGCATGTTTATGGTGTTGCTGGCCGCACCGTGGGCGTTGCCATTTCACGCAGGGCTGAAATCCGCCGTATTCCGCGAAGGCGTTGACTTCAATTTTTTTGCTGAAGGATCGATCCCGCCGTCCGCCTTTATGTCCTATCTCATGCCTTTTTGGAATGGTTTGCCGTTCCGTGGCATGTGGTGGAATACGCATGCCTATCCCGAGTACTGGATTCAGCCGTTGTACTGCGGCGTGTTCGTTTGGCTGTTTGCCCCGCTGACACTTGTCACGGCGTGGCGCCGCAGCTCTGCCACATGGCTGCACGTGGTGACACTGTGGTGTTTTTTCCTCTTCGCGATCGTTTATGCGCTGGGCCGTCATGCATTCCTTGCCAAACTAATTTTCGACTGGTTCCCGTTCATGCGTGGTGCGCGCTGGCCCGGGCTGATGAGCCACACCGCAAATGTTGCGCTGCTGCTCCTGGCCGGCTTTGGCGTGCGCGATGTCCTTGCCTGGGCGTCCGCGCGCGACATGCGGCATTTTCGGCTCTGGCTGGGCTGGGCGGCCGTGTGTCTGTTTGTGCTCCTTGTCTACTGGGGCCGCTCTGCTGATCGCGCATTCATTGCGGAGTATTTCGGCTTGGGTGCGCAACTCGCTCCTCAAGCCGCCACGTGGATTTCCACGCATCTTGGCCAGCAAGCCAAAGGCGTCATGCTCGCGTTGCTCGCCGCCAGCGCATGCGTCTGTGCCGCCTGCTGGATACGCGCGGCGCTTGCCGTGCGCATCGCGCAATGGCTGCTGGCAGCCGTGGCCGCGGTAGAGTTGATCTATTTCGCCCAGCCGCTCATTGCAGTGGTTGACAAACGTGTGATGACCGAGCCGCCCGCCGCCGCACTGCGTGTGCGCTCCGATCCGGACTTCCCGCAGTTCCGCATTACGGAAGGCAACAACTTGACCATCATGAATTTGTTCCTCTACGGCGAACGCAATTGGCGCAAGTTCATGTGGTATAAGAACGCCTCGATCTGCGGCAACATCCCGGCCGCCGTGCAAGTGTACAGCTCGCTCTTGTGCGACCGGCCGATCTACCAGCCGTGGTTTGAGCAGATTTGTAATCAGCTCCGCATCAGCACGAACGCAGTTGCTTTTCAGCGCTTTCTCGGCACCAAAGAGTACTGGTATGCCACCAGCTATGAAATGCCCGAATACCACGCCGAAAACCCCTTCGGTGGCCTCACCGTGCGCATAGACACCAACTGGCTCCCGCGCATCACCTTCCCCGCCAACGTCATCCCCGTTGCCTCCGACGCCGAAGCATCCGCCGTCTTGACCAACGCTGCATTTGTCTTCGGGCGTGATGCGGTCGTGCACACCAATACGCTTGCGGCGCCGCCACCTTCCGGCGGCGCGCAGGCCGCCACACTGTATTTTCACGAAGATTATAACTACCTGCTCGCGACCGTTTCGGTCGCCCGCGCCGGCCTCGCCGTGGTCAATTCATCGTATCATCCCGACTGGCGTTGTTACATAGATGGCCGCCGTGTTCCGGCACTCCGCGTGAATTACGCCTTCCGCGGCTGCGCCGTGCCGGAGGGCGTGCATGAAATCCGCTTCGTCTACACGCCGCGGCTCATGTACATCGGCGCGGGGATTTCGGGCGCGACACTGCTGGTGTTGATCATGCTGTGTGTGGGCGAGGAAATGTTACGCCGCCGCGCACCTGCGCCGCCACGCCGCTAGCCCGGCACATGCTACGGCGCCGAGACTAGCTGTACTGATCGCTGCGCCTGCGCGCAGCCCCGGCGTGCGGTACTCCCACACAACCTCATGTGCCCCGGCCGGCAGCTCCACCGCGCGGAAACAGCCATTCACTTCCATCCACTCCGCTGACTGCCCGTCTATCATCACGCGCCAGCCCGGCAGCGCATTCTCGCTCATCACCAGCACGCCTGCCGCCGCCAGCGAAACCGACAGCTCAATGCGCTCGGGCGCGTATGATGCTATCACCACACTGTCGTTGCTTTGCGCTGCGCCGCCGCCCACCTCGCGTGTCGCACCGGCCGTCACCAGCGCTTCCGCGCGCGGATCAAACCCCGGTGCGCCCAACTCCTGCACCAGATTCTCACGTTCGACACGCCGCAACTTTCGTACCACAAATGCCCGCGGCACATAGCCCGTGCGCGCTATAAATCCCCGCTGCGGCGAAAACACATACTTCACATTCCACAGGTCGTTGAAGCGCTCTTCATTCACCCCGCGCACGCCGCGCACCTCAGTAACATTTTGTGCCACGAGGGCCGCAAATCCGTCCATGTTCTCCAGCCCGTAGTGCAGCGCGCGCAAATTCCCCGCCGTAAATGGCCGCCCGTCCATGCGCACATGCTCGCGCTGCATCTCCGCGCGCAGCGCCGCTAGTTGCGGAATAGTAGGATACATCTGCCGCGGGTCGTCTTTGCCTGCATTAAAGGCGCGGTTGTTCACCCACGCATCCCCAACCATCACCAACGCCACTACCGGCGCTACCACACCGAACCCACGCTGTTGCAGCGCAACCACCACTCGATCAAACGCCAGCCCCGCCAGCATGCACAACCCCAACGCCGCGAAGATCAAAAACTTCCCCGGTATACGCATGCTTCGCCCGAATGGCAACAACTGCGGCAGCGGATTGTTCTGCCCAAACGCATACAGCCACGCAAATACAACCAGAACGATGAGGAAAACCCGCTCACGCTGCCCGCGCAGCCGCACCGCCCCCCACACGCCCAGCAACAACGGCACGATCCCCACATACATCGAGTACTCCCAATAATTCCAAAAACCTTCATGCCCATGATATACCGCAGGTCCCCCGCTCACTCTGCCGAAAAACTGCGGCAGCACATAACAGATCACATACTGCAACGGCGTGCCCGTGCCCGCCGCAATGTTACCCGCCTCGCGCTGCGAAACCGCAAAAAAAAGCGCGACAGGCAGCAGATTGACCGCCGCAACACCGCAGCCCACTCCCACAATCACCATATACCCCGCCGCCAGCCGCCCCAGCGCCCGCATGCTCATTCCTTGTACGATATGCTTTACGATGGTACAGACTGCATGCACTCCCAACACTAATCCCAAAAAATACATGTACTGCGGATTCCCACCCAAAAACGCAATGCCTAAGGCCACGACCGCCGCCGCCGCTGCACCCAGTGTCTGCAGACGCCCCCACCTGAACAACATCCACAGCACGCCCGGTATGCACATGATCACCGTGAAATGCGCGTAGTTCATAAAGCGGCACACAAACGGCGATGACAGCACCCACGCCAGTGCGCCAAAGCCGGCCCCTTCACTTTTCGCTCCTAATTCCCGCAGCGCCATGAACATGCACAGCGCCGCAACAATCGCTTCCACCACCACCAGCCGCTGCAGCGCCAGCAGGTTCATCGCGCCGTGTGCAACGCCCAGCACTAACAGCCAGTTGAAGGGGAAAAACACCGCGTTTTCCGGATCGGCTAAAAACGGCGCACCACCATACGACGTGATGTCCCACTGCGGCAGATACCCGCGCGCCAGCGACTGTGCGATGTACGCATTGCGTGGAATGTGCTGGTTGATAAAATCAAACCAAATAAACCATTTTCCCGCTAACACGGGCCACAAGAACGCCACCACCACCACACACACAATCCCCGCGCCCACCCAAGCCGGCATTGGCGCCCCTGCAGCCTGCTGCGCCGTGTCTCCCAGTTTTGCACGCTTCTTATTCATCTGCCTCCCCAGGCAATCGCGCCAGCCACACCTTCATTCATGGACACATCCGAAATACACATTGCACGCTTTCGTTCATTGCAGAGCATTCCCCTCATACAAAATCACCGCATGCCGCAACGCATCCGTGCGGAAGCGCTCGCTGGCCGCCTGTAAATCCACGAGCTCGATCCGGTACAGTGTTTCGATGTTCTCCAGTTCATCCTGCAAGGCAAAAAACGTCCGGAGCGGCAGCGGCTGCGCGCCCGTCACGCCTACGTCGAAATCCGAGCGTGGCCGCGCCGCCCCCGCCGCGCGCGAGCCAAACAGCACTACCGTGTGCCCGCGCAACGCCTCGCCCATGCCGCGCACGCGCGCCCGGATTTCTTCTATCATCTCCTCTTGGCGCCCTGCCATCGTTTCCCTCGTCACACCCGCTCAAACCGGATGCGCGTCGCCGTCCACAACAGCATCAGCCCCGTGCGCACAATGCTCTTGAATTCTTTCCAGCCCTTGCCATGCCCGCTTACACCGCCCTGCCGGTTGTGATAGCTTACCGGCACTTGTACAACACGCAGCCCGCGCCGTATAGCATACATCACGATTTCAATTTCGTATACAAACCTCACATCCTTGAACGCGATCTTCTCGATTGCCGCGCGCGTCCATGCCTTCGAGCCTGTCGTGACATCCGTGATGCGCTGCCCGCACATTAAACTCACCCATGCATTTACAATCCAATTCCCCACCACACGGAAAAAACTGAACTTGTAGTGCGAATCGTCCGACTCCGGCATAAAGCGCGAGCCAATCACCAGATCGGCTTGATTATTCAGCACCGGCAAAAACAGCGCCGGCAAATCTTCCGGCGCGAACTGCAAATCGGCGTCGAACTGGCACATCACATCGTGCCGCGCCCGCGCGATCCCAACTTGAATCGCGTGCCCCTTGCCCTGGTCGTTTTCATTTTTTACCGGCACGATGTGCGGGTTCTCGCGCGCCATCTCCGCCGCAATGTCACACGTGCGGTCCGTGCCGCCGTGAATGACCAGCACTTCCGCCTGCGGCATGGCGCGTGTAATGCGCTCCAGGCACGGGCGGATCGTGTCTTCCTCGTGCAAACACGCCACAATGATACTCACCGGCTGTTGAGCTGCGTCGTCAATGTTCATAATTCTGTCCTCTACGCATTTACGGAGGTATTGTAGCAAATCACGGTGCGGATTACAACCAGAATGGAAGGCTTGGATCCGGCGACTAGGGAGGGTCGCCGGCCGGCGGGCTTGTGCGCGGGGCTCAAGGGCAACGAGGCCGTTGCCCCTCCATGTTTCGGTATCGGCATCGCAATGGAAATCGTCACGGAGGGCCTCCGGCCGGCGGGCTTGTGCGCGGGGCTCAAGGGCAACGAGGCCGTTGCCCCTCCACGCCGATGTCGCTAGTCGCCGGATTTAGTGAAGGCCGTGGTTTACACGGCCACTGCCTGCGCACGCTGGATTGGAAATGTGTGGTGGATGCGGGCGCGCAGCACATGCGGACGCCGGCAGGGCGTCCCACCAGCGCCAGCGCGTCCAACGGCGGGCGAACCTGCATGGAGGGCCGGCCAGTCCCCTTTTTTGGAAGTATCCACAACGGCGGCAACTGCACTGGCCGTGAGCGTGTGCCGTTTGCTACACTGGGCGGCGCGCGCCGCGTGCCAGCAGCAGCGCCAGCATCGCCATGGCCAGGCCGGCCGGCTCGGGCACGAATTCATACGCGCCGATATCCCA
>Ga0129299_1000603_pt1 | contig 23189 bp, 26 predicted proteins | sample ConPoolayeCmetaG_FD_94477 | JGI IMG/M metagenome (GOLD analysis project Ga0129299, IMG submission 94477) | Hot spring microbial mat communities from California, USA to study Microbial Dark Matter (Phase II) - Cone Pool mat layer C metaG ...
CTTTCGGCGATGGAGGGACAGCTGGCGATTACCGAGGTGATAGAAGCGGCCAATAGATCGATTGCCGCCTTTCTTGATTTGATCAGCGACTTTCCGCAGGAGGCGTTGACAAGACCGAAAGCGATCGGCGAATGGTCAATCAAGGATATAATTATCCATCTGGCGATCTGGGAGGAGGAAGCGGCCGGGGCGTTCGAGATCTGGAAAATAGGAATCGAACCGGACTGGTCGCATATAGAAGATCTCGACAAATTCAATCAGGAATCGATCAATTCTCGCCGACGCTGGTCGACAACCAAAGCTATCGAGCGCCTGAAATCCGTTCACAGCGGCATAATCGAAAACATAAAGGCCGTTCCCGATAGCGAGATCACCAGACGGGGAGGGTTGCCCCGATGGCTTTGCACTCTGATCACCAGTCATATCGATGAACATACGGAAAAGGTGGCGGCCTACAAATTGCAGATCGCCGCAATTCCCGAATCGAAATCATGAAAGACATTTTACGAGCTGCCGACTGCCGTAAATGTCGAATTTCCTTAATATTGATTGTCCCCCGCGTGATTGCCGAGAATCTCCGCGAATGATCAATCGATAACGGAGCGATCCGCAAATCACCGATGGCTGAGCCGGGAAAATACAGAAAGGCGATCGCCGCCGCATTCCCCGATTATAGATTCAGTTGGGAAATATATACCGATTTGATTCTCGAAAGGTTAAATGATAAACCCTTCTGGCTTGACCTCGGTGCAGGCGCGAATACGATTATCAGGGAACAGCCCGGCGCCGGTTTTGCACTGGGAATCGATAAGGAAAAGCCGGCTGACGCTTTTATCAATGGCCATACCGCATACTGCATAGCCGATATTCACCGGCTGCCGCTCAAAAGCAAAAGTTTCGATTTTATTACCAGCCGGTATACATTCGAACATCTTGCCGACCCGGAAATGGCACTAAGAGAAGCAGGACGCATTCTCCGGCCGGGAGGCACACTTATCATTCAAACGACCAACTGCCGAAATCCATTGTTGATCTTATCGAGGTTAATTCCCCATTTCGTGAAAAAACCGCTTTATCGGGTGCTGTTCGGCGATCCTCCTTCGGGGATATACAAAACCTATTACAGAATCAACACCCCGAAACGGCTGTTCCGGAAAATCGATGATCTTCGGCCGAAAAAGCTGTATTTGGTCGAGGATATACTTTATAACTCAAAAATTTTCTTTTATGGATCGTTTTTTATGTATAGATTATTACGATTTCTTGGATTGGAATCGCTTTACGGCAACATGATTGCTGTTTATGAGAAAGACGAATATTGAGATGCCGAAGTTCAGCAAAATCCTTATCGCCAATAGGGGCGAAATCGCAGTCAGAATTATCCGGGCCTGCCATGATCTCGACATAACGGCGGTGGCCGTCTATTCGGAGGCCGACCGGTATTCGCGCCATGTGGCCCTTGCCGATGAGGCCGTCTGTATCGGTCCGCAACCGTCGGCTCAATCATATCTGGTGGCGGAAAAAATCATAAAGGCAGCCGAATCGACCGGTGCGCAAGCGATTCATCCCGGCTATGGATTTCTATCGGAAAATCCGAAATTCGCCCGGGCGGTCGATCAAGCCGGTCTGGTATTTATCGGACCACCGGCCTCGGCCATCGCCATGATGGGCGATAAAATGGCCGCCCGTGCGGCGATGCAAAAATCGGGAGTTCCCGTCGTTCCCGGCACGATCGAACCTATTGGATCGGAAACCCAATGTCGAGAGGTGATCGAGAAAATCGGTTTGCCGGTGCTGATCAAGGCGGCGGGCGGAGGGGGAGGCAAAGGTATGCGGGTCGTTCAATCCGTGGCCGAAATCGAGCGATCCCTGCGGGGTGCCGTATCCGAGGCAAAATCGGCGTTCGGAGACAGCCGAGTATATGTCGAAAAGTATATTGCTGAACCGAGACATATAGAGATTCAGGTATTCGCCGATTCTCACGGGAATTACTGCTATCTCGGTGAGCGCGAATGTTCGATTCAGCGGCGCCACCAGAAAGTCATCGAGGAAGCGCCAAGCCCGATCGTCGACCAAACCATGCGCAGAAAAATGGGCGAGGCGGCGGTGGCTGCGGCCCGCGCCTGCGGTTATGTAAATGCCGGGACAGTGGAATTTTTGGTCGATGGTGAGGGGCGGTTCTATTTTCTTGAAATGAATACCCGCCTTCAGGTTGAGCACCCGGTTACCGAGGCGGTGACCGGAATCGACATGGTCGTCGAGCAGATCAGAGTGGCGTCGGGGCTGCCCCTCAGTTTCAAGCAGGATGATATCTCCATCTCGGGGCATGCCATCGAATGTCGAATCTACGCCGAGGATCCAATTACGTTTTTGCCGGCGACCGGCAGATTGCATAGATATCGGGAGCCTTCCGGCCCGGGTGTCCGCGTCGACTCGGGCGTCGTCGAAGGAGATGAAATATCGGTCTATTACGATCCTTTGATCGCGAAATTGGTCGCTTGGGCTGGCGACAGAGAGACGGCCTGCGCGCGGATGCGCCGGGCGCTCAGAGAATTCACGATCGCCGGCGTCGTCACCAATCTCGATTTTCATCGGAAGGTACTGGAAAACGATAAATTCGCCGCCGGAAAATTATCCACTCACTTCATCGAACAGAATTACTCGGGCCCGGATACTCCGGATTTGCCGGAACTGCAATTGGCGGCGATCGCCGCTGTTTTGGCCGAACACCGGTCAAAGCACAAAGCATTTTCCCCCAGACGAGATGTCGGCAGCCGCTGGTTGGATTTCGGCCGCCGCATGGGACTTAGAACTGGTTAAGAGGTTGTTATGAATTATTCCGCCCAAGTAGGCTCGAACCGATTCAGGATAGAGGTTAAAGAGAACGGCAGCGGCGGTTTGGAGCTCAAACTCGATAACCGTCCGATTATTATCGATAAATATGAATTTGAAGCGAATAAATCGCTGAAGCTGACAATCGGCGGGCACACGGCCGAGATCGTAGTCGAAAAAAACCAAGAAGATTACCAGTGTTGGTTGAACTCCAGATTGATAAAATGCGAGATTATGGATGAAAAATCTGCCCGCTACGGCAGCCTGGCGGGCGGAGAACAGGGAAGTCGAAAAGGTCACTTGCTAGTTGCGCCGATGCCCGGTCTGATTCTTAAAGTCGAGGTCGAGGTCGGCCAGAAAGTTGACAGGGGACAGGGATTGGTTATCATGGAAGCCATGAAAATGGAGAACGAATTGCGTTCTGCGCATGGCGGAATCGTAAAGGAAATCAAAGTAAAACCCGGACAAACAGTCGACAAGAATCAGCCGCTGATTTTATTCGAATGATTGGCGCAGGTGTTTATCGGGGGACGACCTAAAATCGAAGAGAGCGGCAATCATAAAATTCCGCCGGACCGGAGTTCGTAAAACGGTTCGATGTTTTTCACTGCATCCTGTCAATCTCTAAAGAAATGACGCATGATGAAAAAGATGTTCTCTTTGCGTTCGCGTAGTCGGCGCAAGTAATAGGGAAACCAGTGCGTTCCGAATGGTGTATAAATTCGCATCCTGTATCCCTTTCGGACCAATTCTCTTTGTCCCGAACGATTTATTCCGTACAGCATCTGAAACTCGAATTCCCCGTTTCTTTTATTCAACCGGTTGGCTTGATCGATCGCCGCCTCGACCATCTTGCCGTCGTGCGTGGCTATCGCCGGATAATGACCGCTTTTCAATAACATCTCCGCCAGCTTGACGAAATTGGCGTTCACCGCCTCTTTCGCTTGAAAAGCCACCTCTTTTGGCTCTCGATACGCCCCTTTGCATAGCCTTACCGAAATCCCCCGCCGAATGCACTCGGCCACATCAGCTTCGGAGCGGTAAAGATAGGCTTGGATCACGGCCCCTACGTTGCCGTATTTTTCGTGCCAACGGTAGACAAGATTGAGCGTCCTTTCCGTGTAAAGTGAGCCTTCCATATCCACCCTGACAAAATTCTTCAAACCGGCGGCCGTCTCAAGTATCCTGCTTACGTTGTCGAAACAGAATTCATCGGAAATGTCCAACCCCATCTGGGTCAGTTTAATCGATATGTGCGAATCTATCCCCGAGGCGGCGATAGTTTTCAGCAAGTTGATATAATTGTCGGCGGCGCGGGTTGCCTGTTGCTGACTCCTGACGTTTTCGCCAAGTATATCGATGGTCGCAAACATTCCCATCCTATTGAGCCGCCGGACCGCCTCAACGGCGCTTTCCATTGTTTCACCGGTTATGAATCTCTTGGCAAAAACGGTCAACACGCTCACATCGACCTCCTCACCTTATAAAATTCAATCTATTGTCGACGGTGGCGGTTGGCAAGTGAAAATATTCGCAAGGAGCGGCGGAAAATAATATATGAGGCTATTCGCCGCCGGTGGGCGGATCGGTTCGATCGGCGGCGCTGCTTTCGATATCCAACATCTTCATCCCCTCCGTGTACGACGTGGTGTGCGGCTCGACAATCCGAAGCAGTTTCTGCGTCACCTGACGGATTCTCAAGGCGCTCTTTTCGATAATCTCGAGCTTAAGAATGACGTCCTCGGGCAGACGCTCCTTATTCAGAAGAATCAACTGGGTGTTGCCGAGTATGGCAGTCAACGGATTGTTGACTTCATGATTTACCGCCACAGCCGTTTCGATTACCGAGGCGAGCTTCTCACCCTTAACGATGGCTTTGTGATCCGAAACGAGATTCTTCAACATTTCCGCTATTTCGGAATAGCCGAGCGGAACACCGAGTTCGGCCACAAGCCCTCTGAATCGGGAAAACAGAAATTCCGGATCATGAAACGTTCCCCCCATCAACACAGTCAGATTTTCCCCGTTAATCTTGATTTCTTTCCAAACAATGTCTTGGAAGTCGAGATCTTTTGGGAACGCCGATTTCAGCGAAGCGATCTCTTCAACTGAAACGGCCTGTCGCTCTTTTTTGAGGATTTCCCTGTGCTGGGCCGACAAGGTCATGGACCTGACCTGCTTGCGGCCGATATCCGCCACTAAACCCCGGGCGGGTTCCGGCCTGCCGGTTATCAATATAAGATTTACTCCGGTGGTTGAAAAATCCCGTAAAGCGGTCAACGCCAGAGCGCCGATATCGACCGTGGCTCGAGCTCCTTTGGCGGTGAGTATCGCTCCGATGATGCTGGCGCATAGCTCTAGAATCTGGCCCATGATATGACGGAACGGATTTTCTGATTCGGCGGCGACAGCAATTATTCCGCCGTAACCGGGCATGGATTTTATTCTGGCAGCCCAAATCACCGTTCTGGCCGCTCCCTCCAAATCGATCCGGCAGGAGCGTGCATCAATTTGACATAAGCGGTTATAAGCGTCGTTGATCGTTTTCAGATGAGAAGGATCTCCTTGGGCGGATTCCGAAATAAGTCCGCCGGAGTACTCGATTCGGGCCAGTGCGGCATTCGGCTTCGCCCAATTCATCAAAGAATTGACCGTTTTACCGGTAAGAGTTTCGGGTGACGAAAATGTCAGCTCATGAAGAGATTCGATCAATCCATAGAACGGCCAGATTTCCATTTACTCGGTCTTTCTCAATTCCATAGAAGGACAATTGTAACCGCGCCATATTACTTGACAAATCCGAGCCATGTCAATAAGATATCGGCTCTAAAACAAATATCGGTAGTCGATAAGGGGCAGTTGAATGATTTACGATAAATGCGGTGTCTTTGGAATCACGGGAACGCGAAACGCCGCAACCCTAACATATTTCGGCCTTTATGCGCTTCAGCACAGGGGGCAGGAATCTTGCGGAATTGCCGCAAGCGACGGCAATCAGATCAGCCTTGCCAACGGGATGGGCAAGGTCAACGAGGTTTTCGCCATGCCGGGACAGTTGAAGAGGCTTAAAGGTCATATGGCGATAGGCCACAACCGCTATTCGACCACGGGTGAGTCGATTCCAACCAATACTCAACCCCTGATGATAAACTGCAAATTCGGACCGCTGGCGATCGCCCATAACGGCAATTTGACCAATTATCTGAAATTGAAAAAGGCTATGGAGGCGGAAGGATCGATTTTCGGAACGACTTCCGACACCGAGGTCATACTTCACCTGATCGCCCATTCGAAAAAAAAGCGTATCGAACAGGCTCTGGCCGATGCCTTGAAAAGAGTCACCGGCGCCTATTCTCTGGTGGTGTTAACCGGCTACAATCTGATTGCCGCCCGTGATCCTGCCGGCGTCAGGCCTTTGGCGCTCGGCAAGTTGAGAAATTCATGGGTGGTGGCTTCGGAAACCTGCGCTTTCGACCTGATCGGGGCACGCTATCTGAGGGATATCGAACCCGGGGAAATACTAGTGGCCAATGGCGGAAAGTTAAAATCCTACAGGCTCTTGCCTGTCCGCAAACACGCCTTTTGCATATTCGAATTCATCTATTTCTCGCGGCCCGACTCCATGATATTCGGGATAAACGTCGATAAGGTCCGGCGGCGCCTCGGCCGGCAGCTTGCCAAAGAACATCCGGTGGACGCCGATATCGTCATTTCGGTTCCCGATAGCTCGAACACGGCCGCCCTCGGTTTTTCGGAGGCGGCGGGGATCCCCTATGAGATCGGGTTGATCCGCAACCATTATGTTGGCAGAACGTTCATCGAACCCGAGCAGAGAATCAGAGACTTGGATGCGAAAATCAAGTTCAACCCAATCAGGGGTGTCCTTAAAAACAAGCGGGTCGTTGTCGTCGACGATTCGATCGTGCGTGGAACGACTTCGCGCAAGCTGGTGAAACTTATCAGGGAAGCCGGCGCCGCAGAGGTGCACATGCGGATCTCCTCGCCGCCCATAATAAGCCCCTGTTACTATGGAATCGATATGCCGACCAAAAAAGAACTTATCGCCTCGAACCGTTCCGTCGGTTCAATCCGCAAATATCTGAAGGTGAATTCGCTCGGCTATTTGTCGATGGAGGGGCTGTTGTCTTTGGCGGCCTTGCCCAAGTCCAAATATTGTCATGCCTGTTTTTCCGGGGAATACACGATTCCGATAAAATAGCCTGCGAGCATTGCATTCGACCGATTCAAATCGGGGGGAAGCGGCATCAGCATGATTAATGCGTATTTAGACATACGCATATTATACGCAATAATGTCGCGTTGACATTTATAATCCCATCATGTTAGTTATTTATTAGTTAATTACCTGAATTGTCGATTTCAGGCGTTCGGTACATTCTCCCATATATCGGACAGTAAACGAAAGGAGGGCGTTGATAGGCTGACAGCAACAGGAATAGATTTTTGATTATTGCGGCAATCAAAGAGGTCTTGTTCCTTCCCGGATTGAAGACCTCTTTTTTAATTTTCATGCACCAAAACGCCACCCTTGGCAAAAGCTGCATCGACTAAGCCGTCACCAGCGGCGGTAACGCCAGAACGCCAAGAATGCGACGACCGATATCAAGGCCAAACACATGATTATCCAGAACGCGTGTTCCAGTGTTGCCAACGGGATCTTGACGTTCATCGAGAAGGCACTGACGACAAATGTCGGCACCATAATCGCGATCGTTATAATGTTCAGCGTTTTTATCAGCACGTTCAGGTTGTTGCTGACTATCGACGCTCTTGCGTCCATTAAGCTGGCCAGAATATTGGAATAGACCTCGGCCTGTTTGTAACACTGATTATTCTCGACTTGGATATCATCGATCAGTTCCTGCTCCTCGACCTGAAGCCCTATTTTGGAAGCATTGATTTTGATCTTGTCGATAAGCGCCCCGTTGGCGCTGATGGAACTCAGATAATAGACCAGGCTTTTCTCCAGAGTGAACAGGTTTATCAGGTGCCTGTTTTCCATAGAAGTGTTGATTTTCGTCTGTAATTCGTCGGAAATCGTGCTGATGATTTTAAGATGTTCAAGAAAATGATATATCGAACGGTAAATCAGTTTCAGGGTCAGATAAGTCGGCGAAAACGGCCTGTTCAGAGTTATCCCATCGAAAATCGGAATATCTTCGGACGTCACCACGACCAGCTTGTCTTTGAAAATAAATGAACCTATCGAAGAAACCTTGAATATGAACTCGTCTTTGACCGAGTAATTGCGCGGGCGCTTGAAAATTATCGCTAGATGCTCCGGCTCGAATTCCAAACGGGAAAGCTCATCCGGGTCGAGCGCCGATAAGAGGGTATGTTCATCGATTTTCCATTCATCGATAAGATATCTGCGCTCTTCTTCCGATGGGCAGACAATTAAAATGATCGGACCTTCCCGATCGACTCTAACCAATTTGCGGTCTATTATGTCGTAATCTGAACGCAATTGTCCTCCGCCCGCGCCAAGATTTCACCTGGTCATCAATCGACTATCGTTTCCTTTAATATTATCGGCCTGATATTATTGGGTCAGATTATATTGTTTAGTGATAGAATTATCAAGTGCGGAAGGGGGGATTTGAACCCCCATGCCTTGCGGCGCCACCCCCTCAAGATGGTGTGTCTGCCAATTCCACCACTTCCGCATCAATCCCGGCAATTTATTATATGCTATCCCGCCTGTCCGGTCCTGAACAGACCAAAAGCTCCTTACCGGCGGCCTCCCGAACTATTTGCCCTCGGAGGGTTTGGTTTCCCCGCTTTGCCGGCCTCCGGATGGGGCCTGTTGCTCTTGAGCCGGCGGCACCGGAACCTCATCGCCCTGAGGCAGCTCTTGACTCGGCGCAGTGGCGGGAGATGCACCGGGCAACTGCTGTTGCAGCTCTTTCTTTACCGCCGATTCGGCTCGGACAGCCCGTCGGGCAGGCGAGACGAATGTCAGCGCAAGGCAGGACACCATGAAGGCAACAGCCAGAACGGACGTAGTCTTTGAAAGAAATGTGGCTGCTCCGCGTCCGCCAAACACGGCTCCGCTCAGGCTGGTTCCGCCGAATGCGCCTGCCAGCCCCTCTCCCTTGGCCGATTGCATCAAAATGACAAGTATCAGTGAGGCGCAAATGAAAACATGAATGACGATCAAAATCGCGAACAATTTCTGCTCCTTAATTTTCCTTCATTCCAAGAATCGATAGAAATCAAAATATATCTTTTGTCCTTCCAGTCAAGCCGAAAATCGACTTCTCGGCCAATCAAGTACCGACGGCATTGATTATAGCCAAAAACTCGGTCGATTTCAGGCTGGCTCCGCCCACCAGAAACCCATCTATATCATTTTGGGCGAAAAGCGGTCCGGCATTCGATGAATTCACCGAGCCGCCATAGAGAATCCTGATCTCCGCCGCATCCTTAGCGGTATCTTTCAACAGGCTCCTCAACAGGACGTGGACATCCTGCGCCTGCTCGGGAGTGGCATTCCTGCCGGTGCCGATCGCCCATACCGGCTCGTAGGCGATGACGATTTTGTCGAAATCGACGATTCCGGCCAGCGATTCCCTGAATTGCTTTTCGATGATCTCTTTGGTTTTGCCGGATTCCCTTTCCTCAAGAGTTTCTCCAAGACAAACAATCGCCGATAATCCGGTCTCGACAGCCTTTTTGATTTTGCGATTGACCTGTTCGTCGGTTTCTCCAAAATGCCGCCTTCGCTCGGAATGGCCGATAATAACATATTTGCAGCCGGCCGCCTTCAGCATCTGAGCCGAAATCTCACCCGTAAAAGCACCCCGGTCTTCCCAATGAATATTTTGTCCCCCAAGTTTTATCCGCGTCGATTTCACGAGCTGATATACGTCGCCGAGCCAGACATACGGCGGGCAGAGCACTATTTCGGTTTTATAGAGCGATCCGACGGCCTGGACTATTTCCTTCGCCAGACGCAAGGCTTCCTCGCGATCGGTATTCATTTTCCAATTCCCGGCCACCATCGGCACGCGGTAGGAGGAGGTTTTGCCCATTCTAATTCCGCTCCGTCAATGCCGCTACTCCGGGCAATATTTTCCCCTCGAGAAATTCCAGTGATGCGCCGCCGCCTGTCGAGACATGCGTGACCTTTTCGGTCAAGCCTGCTTTGGCAATGGCCGCCGCCGAATCACCTCCGCCTACGATACTGACCGCTCCCTTGGCGGTGGCACCGGCTATCGCCTTTGCGATCGCCAGCGTTCCTCCGGCGAAAGCGTCAGTCTCAAAAATGCCCATCGGACCGTTCCAGACAATCGTCCGCGCGCCCTCGATGATTCGCGAAAATTCCCTTTGCGTGCCGGGTCCGATATCAACACCGAACCAATCCGGCGGTATCGCCTGTTTGGGCACTGTTTTTGTCTGAGTATGTCCTACCAGCGCATCCGCCACAAGGACATCCGACGGCAATATCGGCTGCTTTTTCGGTTCGAGCTTGAGCAGGCGTTCCGCCTCGGAAATCTTATCCTCCTCGACTATGGATTTACCGATTTCAAGGCCTTCCGCCCGATAAAAAGTAAACATCATTCCGCCGCCGATCAGCAAAGTATCGACTTTATCGACGAGATTCTTGATAACGTCAATCTTTCCTGATATTTTTGCTCCCCCGATAATCGCCACGAACGGCCTTGATGGGTTGGTCAGAGCTGCGCCCAAGTACCCTATTTCTTTTTGCATCAATAATCCGGCAACAGCAGGTTTGAGGTAGGCGGTTACTCCATGAGTGGAGGCATGAGCTCTGTGCGCGGAGCCGAAAGCATCATTCACGTAAATATCGCCGAGCCGGGCCAACTCCTTGGAAAATTCAGGATCGTTTTTTTCTTCCTCAGGGTGAAAACGAAGATTTTCCAAAAGCAGAATTTCTCCGGCTGATAGTTGCCCCGCTTCCCTTTCAGCCGCCGGTCCTATGCAATCTTCGGCGAACCTGACTTTCCTGCCCGTAAGTTCAGCCAGCCTATCGGCCACCGGCTTCAGCGAAAACTGGGGTGAGACTTTGCCCTTGGGACGGCCGAGATGGGACATCAGTATGGGATAGCCACCGTTGTGGATGATCAAGTTGATTGTAGGCAATGATTCCCGAATTCTGGTGTCATCGGTTACTTTGCCGTTATCAATCGGCACGTTGAAATCCACTCTGACAAGAACCCTTTTCCCCGAGAGCGATACGTCTCCGATCGCCATTTTGTTCATCCGGCATCTCCTTTCATATTTATAATTATATCGGTCGCTCTTATATGGTATAAAACTGTCGGCGTCAAGTAAATTGACCATTGGCCCATTGAAGCGAAAAAATAATCGGAAGCCCCTTGGTCGGCTTAAATAATCGACAATCTTGACGATATGAATGATTGTAGAAGTCAGCATCAGTTTTCCATAAACAGGGGGGAGCATGAATTCCAATATTTCCAATTTACTTATGCAAAAGAAGTGGAGCCAGCGCCGTCTGGCGCTAAAAGTCGGTGTCGATCCGGTTTATATCAACAGAATCATCCGCCAGAACCGTGATATCCGTATCAGCACGGCTAAGAAAATCGCCATGGCCCTTGATTGTTCGCTGGATGAATTGTTCAATCATGATGACAATCAAATGGATGCCGCAAGGCCGATTTTGGTCAAAGGTGATTGCCCGGTTTGCCGGAGCCGCTCATGATCGATCCGAGGCTTTAGCAAATACGGGGATCACCGTCTTTCGAATTTTGATGCTTGAGTTTTGTCTTGTTTATCAATAGATCCATCGCCCGATGGAATTTCTGTTCTGATATCGGCTCTTCGTTGGTGGCCATATAAAGCGGGCAATCCGTTTTGTAGCCGTAGCATTTGGCCGCTTCGGCGAGATAGCAATGCTTCAGGTATGCACATCTTTTGGCGGCGGGTTCCGAATACATTCCTTTTGCCTTTTTTAACATATAGTTCGGAAATATTCGGAATAATTTTAATTGACAGTCATGGTTCGACATAAGAATATTTACGAAAAGGAGCTCGTGATGGAAAACGAAAAATCTTTCACCGGTATCACCCAGATTGAACCGGGCGTGATTCGTATCAGGGGATATGACATTGCCGACCTGATGGAAAAAAAGGGGTTTGCGGAAGTCATTTTTTTATTGTGGAAAGGAGAGTTGCCGACTCCGGCGGAGGCCAAAATGATGGAGGCGATCCTCGTGTCCTCCGTTGATCACGGGGTAACGCCGCCTTCTTCGCTGGCAACCCGCGTGGTCGTATCGGGCGGCAATCCCTTGAATGCGGCGATTGCCGGTGGAATACTGACTATCGGCGAATCGCATGGCGGGGCGATCGAACAATCGGCGCGGATTCTTCAGGAATGGGCCAAAAAAGGTGATGACTCCGCAAGCATAGCTCAGGAGCTGGTAAAACAGATGAAACAAACCGGGCTGCGGTTGCCGGGATACGGCCATCGGCTTCACAAGATAGACCCGAGAACGGTCAAGCTGTTTGATCTGGCAAATCGATTGAATTTCACGGGAAAACATATCAAACTGTCGCTGGAAGTGGAAAAACTGCTGACGACATCGTCTGGTAAAACGCTGCCGATAAACGTGGACGGCGCAATTGCCGCTGTGATTTCCGATATGGGATTCGATTGGCGGCTGGGCAAAGCTTTCTTCATAATCTCAAGGTGTGCAGGGCTGGTTGCACACGCTTATGAGGAAGCCACCAGATTCAAGCCGATGCGCAAGCTCGGACCCGGTGACCATGAATACGATGGCCCCGCGCGTCGGGAAGTTTGAAAAATATTCTGCATGTGAAACGGATAACGGGCATCCATAAAAAAATCATTTGTTGAATCGGCAAAATTCCTTGACAGCATGAGCACAATAAATTAAATAGAAAAAGTTTTGGCGGTTTGATGGATAAGGACAAGCTTACCGGGTACCGCCAACTGGCGATAGCCACCACGATTCCGGTGATATTGGTGGTAGCGCCTTTATTGGGATATTATCTTGGAAACTGGGTGGACAGGCGATTGGGAACCGGCAAAATTTTCATGATAATAGGACTTGCGCTTGGTTTCGGGGCGGCCGCAAAAGAAATCTACCAACTGATCAAGAAAGGCTCCGAAAACAATAAATGAATCCCGAATTTATCGATCGAGTGATCAAGACATCGATAGTTTTCTCGTTGCTCGCATCGATTTTTCTGGCCGTCTATATAAGAATTTCGTTCGCCGTTTCATTTATGTTCGGCTGCCTTTGGGGATGTGCCAATCTATTCCTTCTTAAAATCCTTGTTATCAGGTTGATAGTCCATGAGCCCCGAAAGAATATAAAGATGATCATGGCCGTCTTGTTCGTGAAATTTCCGATTCTATATCTGGCCGGGTATCTGCTTGTCAAATGGCCGTATCTGTCCGTATATGGTTTGCTCTGGGGCTTTTCAGCAATCCTTATCGTTACGTTGCTTAAAATCACCAGCAGAGCCATTCTTAAAATGGATTCCAAACCGGCGAAAGTAATATGATCGAAAAAACGACTCTCATCCTGAACGGAATCGTTCATACTATAAACGAACACGCTGCCGAGGTATCGGATACTCTCGTTGAACATCAGGCGCATGGCGGGTTCGTCTCGGACACTTTGAAATCCCTTCATGATACGGCTCACGCGGCGGTCGGGCATGTCGTCCATGGTGCGGAGCATGCAGCCCATGGCGCCGGACATGCGCCTGAATTGCCGAACTGGCTCGAACTTGCCAAAATATTGTTTCCGGGCAGGCTGACCGAATTCCTGTTTGCATGGCATGTGGTGATTTTTTCGGCGGTCGTCTGGCTGATGCTCTCGTTTTTTTGCATTATTGCCTATAGGAAAAGGTCTATCTATCCCGGCAAATTGCAGAATTTCATCGAATGGATCGTCGAGACGTTATACAATTTGATTGTGGGGATTCTCGGACCATCGGGGGCCAAGTATGTACCTTTTCTTGGAACATTATTCGTGTACATTTTCACGATGAATGTTTTTGGACTCTTCCCGGGCATGTTTTCATCGACATCGAAACTCAACACGACGCTCGCTTTGGCCATATGCGTGTTTTGCTATGTGCAATTTGAGGGTATTAGAACCAATGGCTTGAAAGGCTATATACTTCATCTGGCCGGATCACCCAAGTCGGTCGTCGAATGGTGTTTGGTGCCGCTCAATCTGCCGCTTCATATAATCGGCGAGTTGGCCAAACCAATTTCGCTTTCGTTGCGTCTTTTCGGCAATATCTCCGGTGAGGATATGCTGCTGGCGATTTTTGCCGGACTGGGCATTGCCTCACTGGCTTTTATTAACCCGCCGAACTGGCTGCCTGGATTACCGCTGCAGTTTCCATTCATTTTTCTGGCTTTGCTTACCAGTTTCGTACAGGCGCTGGTTTTCACCTTGTTGTCGTCTATCTATTTTTCACTCATGACTCATCGCGAAGAAGAACATCATTGATTATTGGATATTTGAATTTCGGAAGGAGGAAATGTGGACGCTGAAACTGCAAAAGGATTCTTGCTGCCGATGACCGTGGCGGTTGCCGCTCTGGGTTCGGGCCTTGGCTTGGGAAAGGCGGTTGGTTCGGCGATGGAGGCGATGGCTCGTCAGCCTGAGGCCGCCGGCAAAATCCAAACGGGAATGATTATCGGTGCGGCATTTATCGAGGCCTTGACCATATACGCGCTAGTCGCGGTCATTCTCCTCAAGTAAATCGCGGTAATTCAGGCGGCCTGCCTGAAAACCCTAAAGAGGAGGAATCATGGGAGAAATAGCCGACTCGCTCGGCCTCAAATTGTCTGAGCTTCTCACCCAGATCGTCGGGTTCCTGCTGGCGGTCTGGATTCTTAAACGATTTGCTTGGAAACCGCTGCTGGGAATGCTCGAACAGCGGAGCGCTCGAATCAAGAGCGACCTTGATGAGGCGGAACAGACGCGCAAAAAAGCCGGCGAGCTTCTGCTTGAATATCAACGTCAACTCAAGGAGATAGACGCCACCGCACGCCAGAAGATACAGGAGGCGATGGCCGAAGGCAATCGGGTGGCGGCCGAGATCCGCGAGCAGTCGCGTATCGAGGCCAAAGAGATAATCTCGAAAGCCCGCGACGAACTGGCAAGGGACGTGGCGAAAGCCAAGGTCGAGCTGCGCAACGATATGGTCAAAATGTCGCTTCTGGCGACCGAGAAGATAATCAACGAAAAACTCGACGACGAAAAACACCGGCAGCTTATCGTCAAGTTTTTGGACGAGGTCGAACACATTAAATGAGAGATACTAAAATCGCGCATAGATACGCGATGGCCCTATTCCGGGTCGCCCTGAAATCCGATACACTCGATTTTACGGCGATCGACCTAAACCAGCTAAGGTCTTTCGCCTCGACTCATAAGGATTTTCTCGGCTTCCTGAAATCGCCCTCGATCCGTGACGACGACAAAATGAATCTGCTGCGGACGCTCTTTACCACCAGATTGTCACCGCAAGTGTTGAGTTTTCTCGAATTGCTGCTGCATAAACACAGAATAGATTTGTTTCCTGAAATCGTCGCTGAATTCGATCGAATCGTCGAAGAACATTATGGATTGATCCGAGCGAAAGTTGTGTCGGCGGTTCACCTTGGTGAGGATGTCAAGAATACGCTCAAGGCGAAGCTTGAGAAAATATCGGGAAAGAAAATCGAAATAATTCATAAAATCGATAGGTCGATAATAGGGGGAATGATTGTCTATTTGCATAATCAGGTCATCGACCGATCGATTCGTCACCAACTTGATCAATTGAGACATGACCTTCTGAGTGTGAAGGTGCATTAATAGAGGTGAGATATGGCGTTCCGTCCTGAAGAAGTCAGTTCCATATTACAGAAGGAAATCGAAAAACACCAGGCCAAGCTGGAGATGGAATCGGTCGGCACGATTCTTCAGGTGGGAGATGGCATAGCCCGCATCTGGGGACTCGAAGATGCCATGATGTCCGAGCTCTTGCTGTTTCCGGGCGATATAATCGGCATCGTTCTGAATCTCGAAGAAGATTCGGTGTCAGCCGCTATTTTCGGGCCCGACACCAATATTAAAGAGGGCGATACGGTCAAACGCACCGGTGCGGTGGCCAGAGTTCCGGTGGGGGAGGCCTTGGCCGGCAGAGTCGTTAATCCGCTTGGACAGCCGCTTGACGGTAAAGGTCCGATCGTTACGGATCAATTCCGGCCGATTGAGGGAAATGCACCGAATGTGGTCTCTCGGCAACCGGTCAAGGAACCCGTGCAGACTGGACTAAAAGCCATTGATTCGATGATTCCTATCGGTCGGGGTCAGCGCGAGCTTATCATCGGCGATCGCCAGACGGGCAAAACGGCCATCGCCATCGACACCATTATAAATCAAAAAGATTCCGATATATTCTGTTTCTATGTTGCCATAGGCCAGAAAGCTTCAACGGTCGCCAAAGTCGTAAAAACCCTCGAAGATTTCGGAGCCATGGAATACACTACCGTGATCGTGGCCACCGCCACCGACCCGGCGCCGATGCAGTTTATCGCCCCCTATGCCGGTTGCGCTATGGGCGAATATCTGCGCGACAACGGTAAACATGCCTTGTGTATTTATGATGATCTTAGCAAACATGCGAATGCCTATCGCCAGTTGTCGTTGCTGGTCAGGCGGCCTCCGGGTCGTGAGGCCTATCCGGGCGACGTCTTCTATCTGCATTCACGGCTGCTCGAAAGGGCGGCCAAGTTGAGCGACAAATTGGGAGGAGGATCTCTAACCGCTCTGCCGGTTATCGAAACGCAGGCAGGCGATGTCTCGGCCTATATACCTACCAACGTCATTTCGATCACCGATGGCCAGATTTATCTTGAGCCAGACCTGTTCTATGCTGGATTCAGGCCGGCAATCAACGTCGGCATCTCGGTTTCGCGTGTCGGCGGCAATGCCCAGACGAAAGCCATGAAAAAAGTGGCCGGTTCACTGAGGCTCGACTTGGCCCAATACCGAAATCTGGCCGCCTTCGCCCAATTCGGTTCCGATCTCGACGAAGTGACGTTGCGTCAGTTGACCCGGGGCAAAGTAACCGAGGAAGTCCTCAAACAGCTCCAGTACGAACCGATGCCGCTGGAAAAACAGGTGATGATTCTCTGGGTTGCCGGCAACGGCTATCTGGATGATATCCCGGTCGAGAAAGTCAAAGAGTTCGAAAGCGAGTATCATCAATTCATGAGCAAAGATTTCCCCGACGTGGGACACGATATCAAATCCAAGAAGGATCTCGATGATACCATTATCGCCAAATTGCGCCAGTCGATAGAAAAATTCAAATCGGAATACAAGGCAAAACATTAGGCGATCGATTGTAAACGGCTGAAATAAAAAAGGTCAGGACAATTTGCCTTCTTTAAGAGATATCAGAAGACGCCTGCGTTCGGTCGAATCCACCAAACAGATTACCAAGGCGATGGAGTTGGTGGCGGCCGCCAAACTGAGGCGGGCTCAGGTGCGCGTCGAATCGGCTCGGCCCTATGGTCTAAAAATGCAGCAAATGCTCGAATCGCTTGCCGGGGCTGCCGCCAATCTGCACCACCCGCTGTTCGAAGAAAGGCCGGTAAAATCATCTCTTCTGGTGATAATCGCCGCCGATAGGGGCCTTTGCGGTTCTTACAACTCAAACATCCTGAGAACCGGACTTAAAAACGCAAAGGAGGCACCGCCGGATTCGATTCGGCTCGGGCTTATCGGGAAAAAAGCGGTCGACTTTTTCAAGAAACAACCGTTTCCGGTATTATTCAAAATTCCGCGGACCGAAGGAAAAGCCGATCTGGCCATGGTGCGGCGTCTAGCAGCCGACATAACCGGCATTTACGAACGGGGAGAGGTCGATGAAGTCAAGTTGCTCTATACCAGGTTCGTTTCGATAAGCAGTAATAAGCTGACGCTCGAAAGGTTCCTGCCGATAGAAAGCCCCGGCGATAAGGACGGTGCCGCATCAAGCTATATTTTCGAGCCGGATGCCGCGCGCATTTTTTCGAACCTCGTCCCGCGTTACTGCCTGACCAAAATATTGATGGCATTGCTTGAGGCTTTCGCCTCCGAATTCGCGGCAAGGATGATGGCCATGGGAAATGCCAACAAGAACGCCAAGGAGATGATCGACAATTTGACGCTTCTGCGAAACAAAGCGCGCCAGAGTTCGATTACCAAGGAATTATTGGATATCGTCGGCGGCGCGGAAGCATTGAAATAGGTAAATGATTGAATCATTATAAGGAATAGGCGCATGGAAGAAAAAAATATCGGGAAAGTTGTTCAGGTTATCGGCCCGACCGTGGATTGTGAATTCAGCTCGGACCGCTTGCCGAATATTCTTAACGCGATCAAGATAAAAGACGAGAAAAATAATATTGATCTTACGGTCGAAGTGGCGATGCATATTGGCGAAAATCGGGTTCGCTGCGTGGCCATGTCTTCAACCGACGGAATCGTACGAGGTATGCCGGCCATCGATCAGGGAGGGCCGATAAGCGTTCCCGTTGGACCGGAGACGCTCGGACGCGTTTTCAATCTGCTCGGCGAGCCTATCGATGAATTGGGGCCTGTAAATGCCCGCAAGCGCTATCCCATCCATCGACCTGCGCCGCCTCTTTCCGATCAACAGACGAAAACCGAATTTTTCGAAACAGGCATAAAGGTAATCGACCTGCTTGAGCCATACGCAAAAGGCGGAAAAGTGGGATTGTTCGGGGGCGCCGGAGTCGGCAAAACGGTAATCATAATGGAGCTTATCCGCAATATAGCCACCGAACACGGGGGTTATTCCGTCTTCTGCGGGGTCGGTGAGCGCACCCGCGAGGGAAACGACCTTTGGCTTGAAATGAAAGGAACCGGAGTCATTTCTAAAACCTGCATGGTGTTTGGCCAGATGAATGAGCCGCCCGGTGCAAGACTGCGCGTCGGATTATCCGGACTGACGATGGCCGAATATTTCCGCGATGAAGAAGGCCAGGACGTGCTTGTCTTTATCGATAATATTTTCCGTTTCGTCCAGGCCGGCTCCGAGGTCTCCGCTTTGCTCGGAAGAATGCCGTCCGCGGTAGGTTATCAGCCGACCCTGGCAAACGAGATGGGAGCATTGCAGGAGCGGATCACCTCGACGAAGACCGGGTCTATCACCTCGGTTCAGGCTATTTATGTGCCCGCCGATGATCTGACGGATCCGGCCCCGGCCACGACATTTTCCCATCTCGATGCCACAACCGTGCTGTCGCGCCAGATTTCGGAGCTGGGCATTTATCCGGCGGTCGATCCCCTCGATTCGACATCTCGGATTCTTGATCCTCATATCGTCGGTGATGAGCATTATAACGTCGCCCGTGGCGTTCAGAAAATTCTTCAGCGATACAAAGATCTTCAAGACATTATCGCTATTTTGGGAATCGAGGAGCTTTCGGAAGAAGACAAGGTGATTGTGCACCGGGCGCGCCGAATTCAGAAATTCCTTTCTCAGCCGTTTTTCGTGGCGGAAGCGTTCACCGGGAAACAGGGAAGATACGTTAAAATCGAAGATACAATCAGAGGATTCAAGGAAGTGATCGAGGGCAAGCATGACGACCTGCCGGAGCAGGCTTTCTATATGGTCGGCGGGATTGATGAAGTAATCGAAAAGGCAGAACAACTGAAAGCTGGCAGATAGCATGTTCAAATGCACCGCGGTAACGCCTGAAAGAATTATTTTCGAGAAAGATGTCAAATCGGTGATTGCCCCGGGATTTCTCGGTTATCTGGGGATACTTACCGATCATGCACCGTTGATAACGCCGCTGGTTCCGGGCAAGCTCGAATTGAAGGATTCAACCGGCGGGGAATTCACTTTTTTCCTGTCGGGGGGATTTCTCGAGGTTTCCGGCAATGTGTGCACGATCCTAGCCGATGCTATCGAGAAGCCGTCCGATATCGATGTTGCTAGAGCTCAGGCAGCCGAAAAAAGAGCAAGAGACAGACTGAAAAACAGAAATTCGCCCGACTTGGATGTCGAAAGGGCAGAGGCGGCGCTTCAAAGAGCCTTGTGGCGGCAAAAAATATCTTCTGCGCGGGCTTCCTCCCAATAACTCGATTCATTCCTAATTGGCGCAACAGACCGCGATTATCAGATAAGGTAAATACAGGTCGATATTGTTCTATAATAAACGGATTTGTCTATTTTATTGTGAAAATTTTCTCATAAAATTATTGACAGAGCATGGCCCGATTAATAAATTACTATCGTAGGCGGAAAAGATACTGCTTACCGGGCAGTATTGATGGGTGAATGGGAGTTGAGGACTGGTTGAGGTGGTGTGGTGATGTGGTTCCTGAAGGCGGGTCATTTTGGCCCGCCTTTTTTTTTATCAAAATATATATCATTTCGTTCCTTGAATAACCGATAATTTCATCGCAAACAATTCGAACGCTCTAAGAAGCTATAAGAAAAACATGCCGGAGGTCGGAATCGAACCGACACGGGGTTTAAGCCCCACTGGATTTTGAGTCCAGCGCGTCTGCCAGTTTCACCACTCCGGCAAATGAGCAAGAAGTATCGCCTATCACGGGCTTACCGCAATAACCGACTGCGTTAATTTATTATCCTGAATTCAGTAGTCAAGAAATTAGTGCTGCAGTCGTCGAAAAGTATTGAATGCCGTCCGCGGCCAATTAAACCAGCTCTTTCTCATGATGATAAGGCGATTCATGCAGATTCGATTCTCTCCGAGAAAATATCCTTGAATCGAAAATCGACTTTATTATTTCCGGCGATATTGCGCCTGATTTCATTAGAGCAAGCGGCACAGAAAGGAAGACCACAACCGCCGATATATGGGCCGCAAGCCCCCCCATTTTAATGAGACTTTGTCCGATAATGAGGGCAAGCGAATTTATTATCAGCAGCTTCATTATTGCATTTCCATCGAATCCAATATATTTCCATGACTTCGATATCGCGAACATCGCAATTGCCATGGTCGTATAGGTTATTACGGATACCCAAGCAGTTCCTTGCGGGCCGTAGGTTGGGGTAAGAATTAAATTGGTCGGGATATTCAGGAGCATCGCAACCGAAATGGCCGGAAGCAATTTGAGCGTTTTTTTCTCAATAAATGCACCGGTGGCGAAAAAATAGAATAGGCCGTAAGCGACCATCCCAAGAGCAAGGGGGAAAATAACTTCGGCTGCCTCGAAAAAATCAGGCGTGGCTACCAGCCGTATAAGCATTTTCCCGAATATGGCGAGAAACATCGCCTGCCATATGATAATGGCAAAGAAAAGAGAAAATACCTTTCCAAGCATTTCGCGAAAATGGGGCGATTTCATGTTGCCGAAAGCAAACTGGGGCCAGGCAAGTTGAAACGCGATATTCGTCAACACGAGTATGACGACGAATTTGCTTCCCATGGCGAATAAACCGACCTGATGACTTCCGGCCGATTTCAATAAAAACATGCGATTCAGGCTGTTGATTCCCCAAATCGCCATTCCGGCCGGAATCATGGGAATCGAGAAAGCCAGCACCGATTTCATCATTCGCCAGTCAAATTTCAATCGCCAAACAAATCGGCTGAATTTGAAGGCAAGAATTAAGGCTATGGTTTCCGAAACGAGTTTGGCCAGTAAAATCCCCTTGACCGCCATGCCGAATGCGATCACAAATATCGATACTCCCAAGATATACGCGACAATCTGAATTATGGAAATGACCCCATATTCCGCGGGTTTGTTTTGTACCCGCAGCAAATTCAATGGGATCGTCTTGACCGAATCCAAAACGACAAAAATCGCCGCTAGCTTCAACAATAATCCGGAACTTGAATCATTGAACAACCAGAGCGACATTTTCGCCGAAAATACGAACACGGCCGCCAAAATCGTCAAACTGGAACACAAACACCAGATAACGGCCGACGCAGCCAATCTGTTTTTATTTTCCGGAGTATCCTGTTCGAAATAATACCTGAATAGGCCGTTCGGCAGTTCAAGTATTGAAGCCACCGAGGCGACTGTTATGAATAAAATGAGCAAATCGAGCGTGCCGAATTGTTCGGGTGATAAAAACCGGCAATAGATCGGCAACAGTAGAAATTCCAGTCCGGAGCGAAAACCGCCGATCATGCCGTAGATCAGCGTGCCTTTTACCAATGAGTTAAATTGTCTGTACATAACCGAGAGTCAATAACGCCTGATTACCGGCAGCGCTCCCTAAATTGCATCGATCGAATAAGAACCCCACGAACCGTTGGCAACATTCGCTTATCCGACATATGACAAAATTGTCGTCAGCGCCGATTATTGAATGTATCGGACAAGGCCGATAATTCATGACTGAGCATCCTCCGCCAACCGGCATTGGCCGGCGATAACGAATTCGAAAAAAAGGACATGAATCGTCCTTGCTTGAATTCTTCGAATATGCCGTTCGATAAATTGTAATTGAAATTGCGGTTTTGCCGATTATTCAGCAAGAGGTCGTTACTGACGTGAGTCATGGCAGTATGAATCGCGAATATTCCAGTCCCGATAACATTTTCGGCGCCGTACCTCCCCGTGTAATAAAAGCGGCCGCAACCGTTCGTTCGAGATGGCGATTGGTGCTGTTATGGGGTGGGTGTGGTTTTGCCGCCGCCTTTCTGCTTTCTCTTTTGGTACCTAATAAATACACGGCAACGGCATCGATTCTGCCCCTAACCGACAGTCAACAGAGCCGAGGGATTTTGGCACTCGCTGAACAAATTCCCGGAATGGATTTGCTTGCCTTGCCGGAAAAATCGCCCACCGCCTTGTTTCCGGAAATCATGGCGAGCGACTCGGTGATGCTGGAGGTGCTGGCAACCAAGTTTCGCGTAAGGCACGGGAATAAGACTATAAGCACGACATTATCCGAGTATTTCGGGAAAAATAGTCGTGACGGAAATCTGCGGGCTTTGGCGAAAACGGTTAAATACGATTCAAATAAGAAAACCGGCGTAATCAAGGTGAGAGCCACCACCACCGATCCGGAGCTGTCGGCGGCGATTTGCAACCGTTTTATCGATCGCCTCGACAATTTCAATAAAACCCGCCGAAAAACGAGCGCCAGCGAAAACCGCCAATTTATCGAAAAGAGACTTGATCAACTTAAAACCGAGCTCGAAATCGCCGAGGAAAATCTTAAAGAATTCCGGCAGCAAAATATGAATTACTACCGGGCGGTCGATCCCGAATTGATACTTCTCGAAAGCAGGCTGGCAAGAGAGGTTGAATTGAAATCTCAGCTATATCTTACGCTCGCCCAGCAACACGAACTGGCGGCGATAC
>Ga0129299_1000604_pt1 | contig 23188 bp, 22 predicted proteins | sample ConPoolayeCmetaG_FD_94477 | JGI IMG/M metagenome (GOLD analysis project Ga0129299, IMG submission 94477) | Hot spring microbial mat communities from California, USA to study Microbial Dark Matter (Phase II) - Cone Pool mat layer C metaG ...
CCCGCCCACTCCCCCTCTCCCATCTTCCCCTGCTCTCCCCGCCAAGCGGGGAGAGCAGGGGGGCAGGGGGATGAGTGGGGTTATTCCGTGGGAAGAACGACGAAATTCAGGCTCAGCCATCGGCTTGCGTTAGCCGTCGGTTTCTAACCGACAGCGCGCGATGCGCGGGGCGTAGTTACTTTTGGATTTGCCTTCGTCAGCAAATCGCCGATTTATTCGTACATTCGAATTCTAAATTTGTCAAGTCAGAGCCGGGTGTGCGTCAAGTCAAAATTCTGTTACGATAGAGCAATCTAACGTTGATATTTTTGCTGGTTTTGCAAATGCTCTTCGTATGTCTTTGCAAACGCGTGCGTGCCGTCACCTCTGGAGTAAAAGAAGAGATACTCGGTTTGGGCTGGTTGCGCCACTGCCATAATCGAGGCGAGACTGGGGTTGCAAATAGGACCTGGAGGCAATCCTATGTTGCGATACGTGTTGTATGGCGAGTTGACCGCCGCCAGTTCTTCGATCGTCACCGGCGATTTCCACCATTGTTTGGTCGCGCTTTGATAGCCCAGAGCATACTGCGCGGTCGAATCGGCTTGCAAGAACATTTTTTTCTTGAGACGATTCAAGAACACACTCGCGATGATAGGGCGTTCACTCGCAACGACGGCTTCGCGTTCGACGATCGCGGCAAGTGTGATGGCTTCGTACAACGTCATCTTTTGCGCTGCGATGTGCTGACGGATCTTGTCGTTGACGCGCTGACCAAATGTTTCGAGGGTGAGGGCAATCAACGCTTCGTTGGTAATATCGTAGGGCACGTTGTAGGTTTCGGGAAACAAAAATCCTTCTAACGCGGGGGGCGCGTTCTTGGGACGGTCTTTCAGGAAGGCGTACTCGAATTTACCCTCGCGCACCAGACGCAGAAAATAGTCGCGTTGATAGTTTTTCAAGCCGAGCGTCGCCAGATAGTCGGCAATCTCTTCGGCGCGCCAGCCGGGGCGAATCGTGATGGTGATCATTCGTGCCAGGCCGTGCTGAATGGCTTCGAGGATTTCGTCCATCGTCATCGTTTTGCGCAACACGTACTCGCCCGCCTGAATTTTGGTGCCCACTTTTTTGTACTTGATGAGATTGAGAAACACCTCGGCGCTGGTAATCAAGCCCTGCTTTTCCAGGCGCGCGGCAACGGTGGCGGGCAATTCGCCGGGGTTGATGGTGAATCGGATCGGCGTGGCATCGGTGCCGGCGGGGGTGAGCAGTTTCTCCTGATGCTGTTGCAGATACAGGTAGAGTGCCATATCCTCGACCGAACGCGGTGTGGGAATGGCGGCGCTCGTCACCAGTAAACTACCGTCGGCTTTGGGGGTAAGCAGATTGTAGATGTACACAAAGAGGCCGCACACGAAGAGTACGGACACGACGACCAGAAGAATCGCCAGAACACGTTCCAGTGCTTTCACGTTCACCTCATGCGGTTGGTTCTGTCGAGGGATGCGCTAACGCATCCAGAAAATCTTGCAGAATGAGGGCAGCAGCGATGGCATCCAGATGGCGCCGCGATTTCTTGCCGCGCGCGCCGGTCGCGTGCACGCGACGGGTTGCCTCGAGTGTGCTCAGGCGTTCGTCCCACAAAGTGAGTGGCAGCCCCAGTGCTTGCGCGAGTGCCTGCGCGTAGGTGCGTACCGTGTCGGCTTGCGCGCCGGCGCTACCATCCATATTGTGGGGCAGACCAACGACGAGATGCGTGACGGCATACGCGCGCACCAGTCGCGCCAGCGCTGCCACATCGTGAGCAAACGAGTCGCGCGCCAGTACAGTGATGGGCGTTGCAATGCGCACTTGTGCATCGCCGCAGGCAACACCGATGCGTTTATCACCAATGTCCAGACCAAGATAGGTCATTGGTTCACCGTTGGGGACTCGATAAATACTGCAATCCGAAAAGCCAGAAAGGGCATCAGGGGCCAACCGGGCGGTGTGACGCGCACGAGGGGTGGTTGGGCTAGAGGTACCTGCGTCGCCAGGTACGCGCGCGCCTCGTCGAGCGGTTTGCCTTGCACTGCGGCGGCAATTTTGCCCGCGTCGAGGTGCGGCGCGGCATAGCCGGTGGCGCGTATCGGCTGACGCAGTTGAATGCCCTGATATTTGGCACCCGGGAGTATCTCCACGCGCACCTCGTTGGGGAGCAAGTGATACCCCGCCGGCAGTTGCCGCTGCAACAAGGTGCTCATCAGCAAGTTGACATCGTCGTGCTTGACCGCCAGACCAAACACATCTACGCTCAAGTTCAAATTCAACACGTCGGCGGGTTCGTCAATGGCGCGATCGAACAGTCGGTTGGTAGCATACACCTGAATCGAATCCGGCGGGATAAATTCGCCAGGCTTGAGGGCGGGTTCCAGAATGCCCGGCGCGTGCTGTTTCAACTGGGCGAGCACCTGCTCTTCCAGTTTTTTGCGATCCGCTTCGGTGGCAACGCGCACGGGACGCACGGTGCCGCTGGTGGTGGGTTGCGTGTTGATGACGCGTACCGCCAGCGCGAGCGGTCCCTCGACGACATTGATAGCGAGTTCTTTGACGTTCCCGGCGGGACCGGGATCCAGCGCTTGGATAGGCGCGGCTACGCGCGCGCCGCTGATGGCCGGTAACGTCACGGTGATGGTGGTCATAAAGCGAATCGGCACACCGGTGCTGGTGGCGACGACGGTACCCTGCGGCACAATGGTTTCTTCCGCGCGCAGGTTGGTAAAGATGACGGTGCCGTTTGCGCGCGCGTCGGGCATCGTTTTGGTGGTGGTGGTGCGCAGTGCGCCGGTGCCGCTCGTTTCGCGCAAGAGGCGTCGGGCTGGCACCGAACGCGCGGCCGAACTCACCAGTGGATTGGACGAGTCAATCAGAATGTCCGTTGTCGTCGTCACGACGAGCGGTGCGGGAACGAGGTACACTTGCGCGGTGGGTATCACCAGCGGCGTTGCCAGACAAAGCACCACCAGCGCACTTGCCAGAGCCAGCAACTGCCAGCGCCATTCACGGACCAGGCGCGTGACGACTGAATCGCTGACCCATTCAGGCGGCGCGGGTGGCGGCGCGCTACGCGCCACGTTGGGCGGGTGTGACGGTGGACGCATCTTCCAGCGCACGCGTTGCGCCTGCGCCATCGAGCGAAACACGGGAAAGCCGTACTCTTCCGCGCGCTCGCGCAGGGTCTCATCGTGCAGCACCAGCGCGATCTGTGCACCCAGGTCCTCTGCCGCACGCCGCAACAGGGGAAACCCAGTCGCGGCTTCCAGAAACGCACAGCGGCGCGGGACAACGATGACCAGATGTGCCAGATCCGCGTTCTCGATGCGCGCGCGAATCGCCACAATATCGTCATCGGGTTGCAGTTGAATGACTTGGTACATCACACCTCAGACGAAAGACGCAGGACGAGCGCCGTTCGTCTTTCGTCCTTCGTCATTTTCTGGCAATCAGCGCCGGGGCTTGTGCCAGCGCTTCGGCAAGACGCGTGACATCCTTGCCGCCTGCCTGAGCGAGCGTCGCGCGTCCACCGCCACCACCGCCGATAATACGCGCCATCGGTCGAATGATTTGAACGGCATCGTATCCTTGCGCGACCAGATCGGCGGTCACCATCACAACGAGTGTCGGTTTGTCTTCCAGCACTGCGCCGAGCACGATGATGCCCGAGGTGAGTTTGTCTTTCAACCAATCGCCCATCTCGCGCAGCATGTCCATATTGGCAGCCTGCACCTGAGTTGCCAACACGCGCACATCGTTCACGATTTGCGTCTGTGCCAGCAAGGTGTCAATGTCGCGCCGCGCCAACTCGCGCCGCAGGCGTTCGATTTCTTTTTGCTGGGTCTCGCGTTCACGCAACAGCGCCAGCACTTGACGATCTACCTGCTCGGGACTGGTACGCAGGTACGCGGCGGTACGCTCCAGACATCCCAGTCGCTCGCGCAACAGTTGGATGACGCCGCGCCCTGTGGTCGCTTCGATACGCCGCACGCCAGAACCCACCGACGATTCACTCAGGATGCGAAACGCGCCGATTTGACTGGTGCGCGTGACGTGGGTCCCACCACACAGTTCCTGACTGTAAAATTGGGGGGGCTGACCGATTTGAATGACGCGCACGTGCGCGCCGTACTTTTCATCAAAGAGGGCAATCGCGCCGCGCGCGACCGCCTCGGTATAACTCATCTCTGTCGGCTGCACGCTCCAATCCGCCAGAATCGCCTCGTTCACACCGGCTTCGATGCGATCGAGTTCGTCCTGTGTGAGCATCGCGCTGTGGGCAAAATCAAAGCGGAACCGCTCGGGTGCAACCAGTGAGCCTTGCTGAATCACGTGTTCGCCCAGCACAGAGCGCAACTCGCGATGCAAAAGATGCGTGGCGGTGTGATTGCGCATAATATCCCAGCGACGCTGACGATCTACTTCCGCTACCGCGCGGTCGCCGACGCGCGGTGTGCCTTTGACGACTGTGCCGAGGTGTACGACTATCTCCGGCAGCGGTTTGCGCGTGTCGGTAATCTGAATCGCCCAGACGATGTTCGCGTCTTCGATGGCGGCGCCATTGGCGGTGTGGGCATACTGAACGATGCGCCCGGTATCGCTGACCTGTCCACCCGCTTCGACGTAAAAGCACGTTCGCGGCAAAATCACTTCTACGCTTTCGCCCACTTCCGCCGAGTCCACCCACTCGCCGTTGCGGATGATTCCCGCGAGGTGTGTTGCGATTTCGGTGCCGGCGTACGGATTGTGCTCCACGCCATTGGGAAAATAGCGGTCTTTGATGCGCTGGTAGAAGGCAAGGCTCTCCAGATCGAGTTGACTGGTGGCAAGCGCCGCGCGCGAACGTTCGGCTTGTTCGTCCATTGCCTGACGAAAACCGGCTTCATCAACGGTCAAGCCGTGTTCACGCGCAATCTCGCGCGTCAGTTCCAGCGCAAAGCCGTAGGTATCGTGCAACTTGAACGCGACATCACCCGGAATTTCGGTTTTGCCAGCCGCCTGTACATCGGCAATCACATCGGCAAGGAGTGCCAGCCCACTCCGCAGCGTTTTTTGGAAACGTTCCTCTTCCTGATGTGCGGTCTTGAGAATCAAGTCACGGCGTTTGATGAGTTCGGGGTATTGTTCGCTCATCATCTCGCACACGGTGGGCAACACCTGACTCAGAAACGGGGCATCGAAACCCAGCAGGTGGCCGTGGCGCGCCGCGCGGCGCAAAATCAAACGGAGGATATAGTGACGCCCTTCGGTGCCGGGCACGATGCCATCCGCAATCATAAACGCGATGGCGCGCGCGTGATCGGCGATGACGCGGTACGAGACGATCTGTTTTTCCATCGCCGCTTTATCGTGCCCGAGCAGTTTGCGCGTTCGTTCCATAATCGGCTTGAACAGGTCGGTATCATAGTTCGATGGTTTGTTTTGCAAGACCATCGTCAGGCGTTCCAGCCCTGCGCCGGTATCTACCGAAGGTTTGGGGAGCAGTTCGAGTTTGTACGTATCGCCATCGGCATAGCGATTGAATTGCATAAAGACGAGATTCCAGATTTCGAGCGTCTCGTGCCCCGCGCCGTTCACGTACTCGCGGCGATTGTAGGCGGGGTCCCTGGGACGCTCACCGCGATAGTAGTGAATTTCGGAGCAGGGACCGCAGGGACCCGTTTCACCCATTTGCCAGAAATTGTCCCCGCGCCCAAAGCGCAAGACGTGGTCAGGCGACGCGCCGACTTTGATCCACAGTTCGGCGGCTTCGTCATCGGGCGGCACCTCATCGTCTCCAGCAAAGACAGTGAACCAGAGGCGCGCCGGGTCCATCCCGTAGTACTCGGTCAACAATTCCCAGGCGAACTTGATGGCGTCTTTTTTGAAATAATCGCCGAACGAAAAGTTACCGAGCATTTCGAAAAACGTATGATGACGTGGCGAGGGGCCCACATTTTCCAGATCGTTGTGTTTGCCGGAAACGCGCATACACTTTTGCACAGTGACGGCACGGACATAGTCACGTTTCTCACGTCCCAGAAACACGTCTTTGAATTGCACCATTCCCGCGTTGGTAAACAACAGGGTGGGGTCCCCCGCCGGGACGAGTGAGGAACTCGGCACGATGGTGTGTTTACGTCGCTTGAAATAGTCTAAAAAAGTTTTACGAATTTCACTCGCAGAGAAAGCCATTGGTATTTGCACTCGCTTTGATTTTCTGTGGACTGCATTTTAGTCGAACACGGCGCGGATGTCAAAACAATTGCACGCAACAAACGGGTGCATCTCAGTTTGGGGGCAAGCTTCTCAGCCCACCTTTTGCAAACGCATAGCTCCACCCCCTGCCCCCTCTCCGTTGGGGCGAAAGATTTTTCGCCCCAACGGGGAGGGGGAGTCGAAGGCCGTGGTGGTGGCGGGCGGCGAAGCCGCTCGTCACCACCACGTCATCCCCCTTCTCTCTCTCTCTCTCTCCGCGTCGCGGGGAGAGAAGGGGGCAGGGGATGAGAGGGGACATTCCCGTAGAGGTGAAAGATTTTTCGCCCGTACAACGATGGCGAAACAACGAGCACCGTAACCTTCCGATGGCGGAAAAGACTTGTACACACCTACTTGGTGCACCCGGCAAGGAACGTAAGAGGGATTGACCTTTTCAGGGTTTTGTTTTAATATCGTGCACAGATGCAAGTGTTCCGCCGTAAACGATACTCAGTACGGGCACAAACTTTTATTTTGAACTGATATGCCTTGACCAACAAGTGAGCACGAGGAGTGTTTTGACAATGTCTCATCTGTCGCTGGATTTCATCTTAAAGCGTGGTGTCGCCGAAATCATCGTCGAGGAGAATTTTCGACGGCGCCTGGCAGAGGGCAAATCATTGCGTTTGAAGATGGGCTTTGATCCCTCCAAACCCGATTTGCACATTGGGCACGCGGTCGGCTTGCGCAAACTGCGGCAATTGCAGGAACTGGGACACACGGTCGTTTTGATTGTGGGTGACTGGACCGCCCAGATTGGTGATCCCTCGGGCCGCGATGAATCGCGCGTGATGCTTACGCCGGAGCAAGTGCAGGTCAACGCGCAGACCTATATGGAGCAATTTTTTATCATCGTTGATCGCGCGCGCACGGAGGTACGCTGGCAGAGCGAATGGTTCGGCAAGTTTACGCTGGCGGATGTCTTTCAACTCACCGCGCGCTTTACGCTTGCCGATATGATGGAGCACGAAACGTTTGACCGCCGTGTGAAAGAGGGCAAGCCGCTGTCGTTGATGGAATTGATGTACCCGCTGTTGCAGGCGTACGATTCGATTGCGGTGGATGCCGACGTAGAGTTTGGAGGTACGGATCAAAAATTTAACATTCTCGCCGGGCGACAACTGCAAGAACGGTTAGGTAAGACACCGCAGGAGGTCTTTCTGGTGCCGCTGCTGGTCGGCACGGACGGTCGTAAAATGTCCAAATCGTTTGGCAACACGATTGACCTCAAAGCCGATCCAAACGATATGTATGGCAAGGTGATGTCGCTGGTGGATGAGGTGATTATCGAGTACTTTCGCTGTGTGACGGATGTATCGGACGCCGAACTGGCAGAACTGGAGCGCGCGCTGCAAACGGCGAGTGTCAATCCGCGCGACGTGAAGATGCGCCTCGCGCGCGAAATCGTTGCGCAATTTCACGGGACGGAGGCGGCGCAGGCCGCCGAAGCCGAATTCGTCCGCGTATTTCAGCAGCGTGAATTGCCCAGCGAAATGCCAACGTTTACGCTCGTGAACGCGATGCCGATCATTGATTTGCTGGTCTCGGCAGGACTGGCAGCCTCACGCAGCGAAGCGCGTCGGTTGGTGCAACAAGGTGGCGTCAAATTGAACGATACGACGATTGATCAAGTGGATGCCGTGATTCCGGCAACCGAAGCCATATTGCGTGTGGGTCGCCGCAAATTTATGCGGTTGATGCCGGCGCAGGACTGAGGTATCGGCAATGAGTTGTGCAGCGGTCAACCGCCGCCACGATGGATGAAAAATGATTTTCGATTTTCGATTTGCGATTTGTGATTGTTCACGATGGGCAAGCTGCAATCGGCAATCGAAAATCGGCAATCGAAAGCACGCGCCCGCCACGACGGATGAAAATCAAGCGGCGGTCATCCATCAGCGGTTGTGTTTGCAAGGAGGAGCGATGAAACGACGCGCTTTGATTATCGTGGTGATTGCATCAATGCTGTTCACCTGTGTCCTCCTCGCAGGGGCAGGCATACTTGTCGCGCGACTGGTTACTGTGCCAAAGCCTCTCCTGCTCGGGGAGGCAGTGGCGATAGTGTACGTCGAAGGTCCGATTGTCGCAGGCAAGCCTTCCTCGGAATTTGCTGTGAGCGACGCTGCCTACTCGGAGACGATTGTCAAGCATCTGCGCAGCGCGCAAACCAATCCCGCGGTCAAAGCCGTCGTGCTCCGCGTGGCAAGTCCCGGCGGTAGTGTCGTCGCCGCGCGCGAAATTTACGATGCGGTGATGGAGATACGCGCCAGAGGCACGTCGGTTGTGGCTTCGTTCGGCGAAGTGGCGGCTTCGGGAGGGTATTACGTCGCGGCGGGCGCGGACAAAATCTACGCGCATCCGGCGACGCTTACCGGTAGTATCGGTGTGCTGGCGATCTTTCCCAATCTGGAAGGGCTGACCGAAAAAATCGGCGTGAAAATGATTGTCATCAAAAGTGGACCGTCCAAGGATCACTCCGCGGGCTATCGCGATTTGACTGTGGCGGAGCGCGCGACGTGGCAAACGATGATTGATGAAATCTATGGGGATTTTGTGAACGTGGTTGCACAAGGGCGCCGTCTGGACGAGGAGCGCGTACGGCAACTTGCGGATGGACGGGTCTATACCGGCAAGCAAGCCAAACAGGTGGGCCTGGTGGACGAACTGGGCAATCTGGACGCGGCAGTGGACGCGGCGGCCAAGTTGGGGAAAATTTCCGGTACACCGCGTCGCATCGAATTTCGTCAAACGCCAGGTTTGTTCGGTGGGCTGGCGTCTGCGCTGAGTCCAGAGTGGGGCGCGCGCGAACTGGTAGATTTGTTCGCGCTCAAACAGTGGGGACGTGTGCTGTATCTCTACGTCGCGCCGTGAGAGTGGTCCGTCATCAAAAGTAGGGCGGTTTGCCAGTCCTCTGGCGTATTCACATTCAAAAAGGTCAAGCCCGTTGGATCATAGCGCGCCACTTCGTCCGGTTCGACGACGCGCACGCGCACCTCATCAAAAAAGTTGATGATGCGCAGATCGTTCGCGAGCAGACGCGCGCGCATCGGTTCGAGGCAACGTTTTGAGTAGATGGCGTGCGTGGCTTGCAAGCCACTTGCTTTGACATCGAGTTGCTCATAGCGCGTCGCGGATCGCGCCGTGCCGCGCGGCGCGTGCGCGCGCGGGATGACCACATCGGCTTCGGGCGCGAGTGAAATCAGATAGCGCAACAATGCCACGTTGAGAAAGGGCAAATCGCACGCGACGACAAGGGCATAGGGTGCGCGCGCGGCGAGCACGCCGGAAAAGATTCCCCCCAATGACCCTTTACCCGGGTACACGTCGCTCACCAGCCGCGCCCCCAGGTGGGCGTACGCCGCGTGTTCGTTTGCCACGATGATGACCTCCGAGCAGACCGTCTGCACGCGTGCCAGCACGCGCGCGATGAGCGGCTGGCCGGCGAAATCGAGTAGTGCTTTGTCGCGCCCCATTCGACGGCTTTTACCGCCCGCGAGGATAACCCCGCTCACGCGCGTCGGCGGTGCATTACCAGAGCGCGGCGGCACTTGTTCTGTGCCACTCTGTTGTCCGATGTGGTCAAGCCGTGGTTCGTCTTGCATTCAACAAAAAATGGGAACGCTCATTTGCGTCCCCATCCATCTGGTGCACAACTATCAGGCGCCTTTCTTTGCCAGTTGTGCTTTGAGATAATTGACGGCTTCGCCGACGGTCGTGATTTTCTGTGCCTCTTCGTCAGAAATTTCACCGCCGAACTTTTCCTCGAATTCCATAATCAGTTCAACGAGATCGAGCGAATCGGCTTCCAGGTCTTCGCGGAAACGCGCTGCCATCGTGACCTTGCTTTCGTCCACACCCAGTTTTTCCACGATGATCGCTTTGACCTGTTCGAAAATTTCATCAGTCATTGCTGCCTCCCCTTAAAGTTTTGGATAGATGGGCAAAGATTGCTGTAGAGTATATCTGGAATTGGGTTGTGCGTCAACCCGCGATTTGTGCTATAATCTACCCGTGTTCGTGGAATACAACACCGCGCCGCGATAAAAGTTACGCTGGGAACTCGAATGTCACCTGACGAAACGATTCACGAAAATCGCAAACTGGAACATTTGCGCATCAATTTGCAAGAAAATGTCCAGTTTCATCGCTCGAATGGGCTGGAGCGCTATCGCTTTGTGCATCAAGCCCTGCCCGAGATCAATCACGCCGATATTTCGCTCGCGACAACTTTTCTGGGCAAATCTCTGCGCGCGCCGATTCTCATCTCGGCGATGACCGGCGGTGCTGCCGAAGCTGAACAGATCAATCTCACGCTAGCAACAGCGGCGCAAGCCACGCGGATTGCGATGGGGGTAGGCTCACAGCGCGCGGCGATCGAAAATGCCGCGCTGGCGCGCACCTATCAGGTACGTCGCGTGGCGCCCGATATTTTGCTGCTGGCAAATCTTGGAGCGATTCAGTTGAACTATGCCTACACGCTCGACGACTGTCGGCGCGCCGTGGAAATGATCCAAGCCGATGCGCTGGTTTTGCATCTCAACGCGATTCAAGAAGCCGTCCAGGCGGGCGGCAACACGAACTGGGCGGGGTTGTTACATAAGATTGAACACGTCTGTCGCGCGCTCGAAGTGCCGGTGATCGTGAAAGAGGTGGGCTTTGGTATTTCGGAGGAGACGGCGCGACAACTCGCCGGCGCTGGCGTCGCGGCGATTGATGTGGCAGGGGCAGGGGGTACGTCGTGGGCAGCGGTGGAAGCGTATCGCGCACCGTCTGCATTTCTGCGCGAACTTGCCGAAGCGTTCTGGGATTGGGGTATTTCGACGGCAGAGAGTCTGGCGATGGCGCGCCGCGGCGCGCCGAATGTGCCCCTCATTGCCAGTGGGGGCATTCGCGATGGGGTCGAAGCCGCCAAGTGCATCGCGCTTGGCGCGGCGCTGGTAGGCCTAGCATCACCGATGTTGCGCCTGGCGGATCGCGGTGTGGAGGAGGTCATCGCCGGTATCAAGATGATCGAAGAGCAAATGCGTACGGCGATGTTTGGCATCGGCGCGGCGAATCTTGGGGCGTTACGTGACACGCGCTATCTGGAGAAAATCTGACCGATGGAACACTATCTCGCGGCGCTCGAAAAGGAATTGCGCGCGCTGGTCGTTTCGCCTGAGGCGCGATACGACAAGTACTATGGAATGTTGCGCTATCATCTGGGCTGGGTGGATGCACAGTTCGTCGAAGGGTCAGGTGATTCAGGCAAACGATTGCGACCGTTGCTATGTTTGTTGAGTTGTCAGGCGGTTGGGGGCGATTGGCAGCGCGCGCTCCCGGCGGCGGCAGCCCTGGAACTGGTGCACAACTTTTCGCTGATTCACGATGATATTGAGGACAATAGCGTGGAACGGCGCGGACGCGCGACGGTGTGGACGGTGTGGGGTCTAGCACACGGCGTGAATGCCGGCGATGGGATGTTTGTTCTGGCACGGCTCGCGCTCCATCGTTTGAGTGAGCGCGGAGTTGACCCGGCCAAATGCGCGGCAGTGTATCGCGTCTTCGACGCCGCGACGCTCGCGTTGTGTGAGGGGCAGTTTCTCGATCTGGATTTTCAGGCGCGTGACGATGTCACACCTGCCGATTATGTGCAGATGATTCGCGGCAAGACCGCCGCGCTTATCGCCGCGGCGACACGCATCGGTGCAATGGTGGGCACCGACGCGAGCCATCACGTGGACGCGCTAGCGCGCTTTGGTGAAAATATCGGCTGCGCGTTTCAAATCGCGGATGATGTGCTCGGTATCTGGGGGGATCCGGCGGTGACCGGCAAATCGGCCGCTACCGATATTGTGACGAAGAAAAAATCACTCCCGGTGCTTATCGGTTTGAACGATGTGCGCGTGGGTGCCGCGTTGCGCGCGCTGTATGCGCAACCCACCCTGACGCGCGAGGATGTTGCGCGCGTGCTGGCGCTGTTCGATGAGGTCGGTGTGCGCGAACAGGTGCAGGCGTACGCGGACGCGTTTCGCACGCGCGCGCTGGACGCGCTGGACGCGAGTGGTATCGAGAATGAAGCATTGCAGCAGTTGCGTGCCTTAGCTTATCGGATGACACAGCGTGTCAAGTAGGTGAGGGTGGAGGGGCATTTCACCTTCGGAGCAAAGCGGGGCACATAAATTTGCCGCAACGCAGAGCGATGTCCGCTAGCGCGGACAACATCTATTGCCGACACAAGTCGGCATGGCTATGGCTTGCTACGACTTGCCGTCGCGTTTATCCGTCAGTGATCAGCGCTCGCAATGACCTTGCGGGCGTTTTTGTTTTGTCCCGGCATCGGTGGCGTGTTAGTGTACAAAATCAACTGTTGCCACATTGCAACCGGGATCGTCATGGGTTTTGATATAGTACCCTCTGGATAATGGATTACCTGTCGCATCTACGATGAACACCCACCAGTTGCCATCAATGCGCTGACCCTCGGCGATGCCGAGGCGATAGCGTCCTTCCCACTCGGGGGCTTTGTGTTTGTGATCACGCGGGTCGGTGCCGGTGACAAAATCTTTGATGAGGGGTTCAGCGTGCTCGGCGTGAGAGACGCGAACGATGACGCCGTTCTTTTTCACACCATTTTCGTACACCGTGCCTTCGATGCGTGTGTTACTATCGGCAACGCACCCTTTGAACACCGGGCGATAATAGTAGCCGCCGAAAAGGTCTGGTGTTGGCGTAGGCGGAGGTGGCGGCGGCGGCACAGTAGGTTTGGGCACAGGCGTACGCGTGCGCGTGGGTGTAGCGCGCGCGACCACAGGAGACGGTGGTGGCGGTGGTACCAGCGTCGGAGACGGTAGGGGGGTGGGAGGGACGCGCGTAAAGGTGGCGCGTACTGTTGGAGCAAGGGTCCTGGTGGCGGTGGGATTGACGCGCGCGACCAGATTGCCTACTTGACAACCCAGAATTGCTATCGCGGCAAGGCAGGCAAGCACGACAAGTTTACGCCGGGAGATGTGCGGTGTATCCATTGCAGAGACGAATGACGGACGACGAATGACGAATGACGGACGACGAATGACGAATGACGAATGACGGACGACGAATGACGAGTGGACATCTTTCGTCCTTCGTCTTTCGTCATCAATGATACCGTTTGACTTGAAACCGATACAATTGCACCGGTTCGTTCGGATCGGTGATGTTGGCTTTGTAGAGGCGCGTGTAATGATATTGCTGTTCGGCGGTGTCAATACCTTCGAGATTCGGCAATAGCAAGCCGCGCTTCCAGGGAGTTTTGCGCGATTGCACGATCAAGCCATGCTGTTTGGGGTCTTGATCGTGAATCGAATCAATCGGCTCGGGTGCAGTGAGTACATCCACCGAAATATCGAGTGTGGCGAGTTCGGCAGGTGTGACTGGCGGAAAGCGCGGGTCGCGCGTCGCCGCGCTGATGGCGTTGGTGATGATTTCCGCTGCGAGATTATCGCACATCGGCTCGATGGTGCCGATGCAACCGCGCAGTTCTCCATTCGGCAAGTGCAACGAGACGAACACGCCGGCGCGGGTTTGCATCTCTGGCGATAGGTCGCGCGGGGGCTTGATCTGTTTGTGTTCACGCACATACATCTCGATAGCCGCGCGCGCCAGTTCGACAAACGGGTGCTGTTTGTGTGGGGTACTCATCAGCGAGTCCTCCCTGGTGCACTAGTTGAACGAACCAAAAAAACTAGCGACGGTAGAAATCTACGACTCCCGCCCAACACGTGCCGGGTGCATCGGGTCCCAGAGGGTTCATATTGATGGGACCACCCACATCCGAGACACGTCGTCCACCCTCGATTAACCAGACGTAATGCGGACCGCGCGCGGTGCCGGGTCCACCGGGCGTGGAGAGGGTAAACGTGTAGAAACCGTCAGGTTCAGTCTTGATGGTAATCCATGGATTGGTTCCGGTCGCATCACCGAGAGCAACGGTGATACCTCCCACGCCGCTCGCGTCTGGACTCGCGCTATCGTACACGCGACCTTTGATGTATTGATTGCCTGCGTGCGTACAGCCCACGTTGGCGGTGCCGTAGGGGAATTGCGGTGGCGGTGGTGGCTGTGGAGGTGGTGGAGCCGGGGGTACGGTAGGTGGTGGTTTCGTAGCAGGGCGTCGCGTGGCTGTGGGCGGTACGCGCGTGGCAGTGGGCGGCACAGTGGGCGAGGGGGGCAGCGGTGTCGGCGATGGTACGACGCGGGTAAAGGTTGGGCGCGGTGTTCGCGTTCTCGTTGGGATAACCGTGGCTTGCGCGAGAAACGTGTTAGTCAACTGGCATCCTAACGTACCCAGAACCAACACGATCAGCGCGAAACGGATACCCCACGATTTCATTTGCATTTCTAATGGTCACTCCTTCGAAAATACGTTTGTCCACGAAGGTCACGAAGGAACACGAAGAAAAATCTTCGTGTCTCTTCGTGTTCTTGGTGGATATTTTCATCCGTCGTGGTGGACATTTACGCCCATGAACAACTCCTTCGAAAATACATTTGTCCACCAAGGTCACGAAGGAACACGAAGAAAAAATCTTCGTGTCTCTTCGTGTTCTTGGTGGATATTTTCATTCGTCGTGGCGGGTGCACGTGCCCGTAGAGATTAACGCGGATTATACCACAAAGTGTGTGAGCAGCAAACGCGACCGCGCGTCACGCGGATTCCGCGCGCGCTTTGCGTACTGTGCCGGACGATTTGCTTTGCGCGCGCCGATACGTGGTGCGATAACTGGGGGCGAGAATCTCGTTGACCGAACTACGCGCCAGATCGAAAATACGCGATTGGATGCGCGCGTCAATCTCTGCCTCGCGATGAATCGTGATGATGGTGGGCAGTTTAGCCACGTAACGATAGTCAATAATCTGGAATAATTTTTCGCGCGCCCACGGTGTAGCGTTCTCCGTGCCCAGATCGTCCAGCACGAGCACCGGCGCGCGACGCGCTTCATCGAAACGTTGGTCGTACGAGACGGTGCTCCCCGGCGCAAAAGTCGCGCGCAAATGATCGAGCAGGTCAGGCACAACAACAAACATCGCCGTACCACCGCGTTTGCAAATCTCGTTGGCGATGGCAGCCGCCAGGTGCGTTTTGCCGCAGCCGTACTCGCCGGTGAGCACCAGAAATCCGCGCGGATTCTCGGCAAAGTCTTTTGCGGTGTAAAAGATGCGGCGCAAGTTGGTGCGTGCATCGCCTTTGAGTTCGTGCTCGCGCAGGTCAAATGTCTCAAAAGTCATATCGCCGTACAGCGCGAGGTTTGACATTCCCGAACCGCTAGTGTCAATGCCACCCTGTCGAAAATCGGGCGCCAGAATCGTGACGATTTTGCAGAACGTGGTATCCGCAAGGCGCGAGCGCACGCGCGGGTCAATCTCTTCGAGTTCGCGATTCGTCGTGACGACGGTGGGGAGTTGCGCGTTGTAACGATAGTTGAACAGTTGGAACAGTTTTTCTTGCGCCCACGCCGTCGTGGCTTGCGTACCGAGATCGTCGAGAATGAGGCAGGGGACGGTGCGAATGTTCTCAAAGCGATCATCGTACGACACGCGACTGGTCGGCGCAAACGTCGCGCGCAAATGATCGAGCAAATCGGGGACGACGACGAAGAGGACTGCGAGACCGCGCGCCAGACACGCATTGGCAATCGCGGCGGCAAGATGCGTTTTGCCGCAGCCGAGTCCGCCTTTGAGTAACAACCAGCCGCGCGGATTTTCGGCGAACGCGCGCGCCGCCTCGTACGCATCGCGCAGATTTTTGCGCTTGTCTGGCGGCAAGCCGATGCCGTCAGGGCGAAACGTATCAAAGGTCATTTGCGGCAGATGACCCAGGCCACTTTTTTGGCGCACGTCTTCCAGACTCGCTTGTTGCGTCTCGCGAATTTTGCACTCGCACGGAATCGCACGACCAAAGTCGGGATGATCCACCGGCACATCGCGGCGAAAGAACCCGACCCCGTGACAGATTGGACAGACGTTAGCGTTTGACGAAGGGGGCATAGGTTTCGTCATACCACGTTTTCTTTTTCTGACGGGCGTCGCGCCCTTCGGTCTTCCAGCGTTCGAGGATTTTGCGCGCGTAACGCCAGCTGCGCTTGTTGTTCTCGACGGCGAGGCGAATCGCATCGGCGATCCACTCGTCGGGATATTCGCGTTCGGCTTCTTTCAGTTCTTCGACGAGCATCGGCGTGAGCAAGCCGATGTTTTGTTCGTAGAGTGTAAAGATGTTGGGACGTTCCTGCGCCGGGACAGGTTCGGGCGCGAGGTTGGCGCGCGGTGGCGCTTCCTGTTCGATGTTTTCGAGCGCGCGTCGCCCGCGCTCGGTGTTCATAAAGTACCACGTCTCTTCCGCATTGTTCCATTGCAAGAGCGTGCCGCGCGCGACTGCGCGCTCTAGCGCGCGCGCGAGGGCTTGATCGGGTTGGGCGTCGGCGGCGAGTGACTGGAGCAACGTGCGATCCGCGCGCAGTTCACTCGCGCGCACGTACGGCGTTTTGCGATGCGCGAGTAGCCAGAAGAGATGCAGGGTCACTTTGAGTTCTGCCAGATCGTCTATCGCCGGGAGGAGTTCGCTGAAGAAGAGATTGGGCAGCGGCGTGACCTCTAACTTGCCAGCGGGAAAACCGGAAAAGATTTTCATTGCGGTGCTACTTCGAGATTTTTGAACGTGGCTTGTTCCTCGGCAAAATACAACTTAAAGTCGCGCGTGGGACCGTGCCGATGTTTTGCCACAATCACTTCGGCAATGTTGCCAGGGTATTCTCTGTCGGTGCGCGGGTGTGCCTCGCGCCATTTTTCGATGGTCGGATAGTACATTTTTTCGCGGTAGATGAAGATGACTACATCAGCGTCTTGTTCTATGGATCCACTCTCGCGCAAATCCGCCAACTGCGGACGATGGTCCTGGCGCGATTCGACGGCGCGCGAGAGTTGCGAGAGCGCGACGACCGGCACCTTGAGTTCGCGCGCCAGTTCCTTCAACTGCCGCGAGATTTGTGAAATCTCCTGCACTCGATTCTCGACGCGACCGCGCACCGTCATCAATTGCAAATAGTCAATGATGATGAGATCAAGCCCGTGTTCCGCGTGCAAACGGCGCGCTTTGGCGCGAATTTCGATTGGCGTCAGTGCGGCACTGTCGTCAATGAAAATCGGCAATTCCGAAAGTTCGCCGGTGGCGCGCACCAGGCGCGCGTAATCTTCATCGCTCAGTTTGCCTTGCCGCAGCGCGGTCGCATCAATCTGCCCCAGACTTGCCACCAGGCGTTGCACCAGTTGCTCCGCCGACATTTCGAGTGAAAAGAGCGCGATGTGTTTTTTGTAGCGGGCCGCCGCTGTTTGCATCAGCGAAAGCGCGAACGATGTTTTTCCCGAACCGGGACGCCCCGCGATGATGATCAAGTCCGACGGTTGCAAGCCGCCCAGCAGTTTATCGAGGTCAATAAAGCCGGTCGGCACGCCCAGCAGTTCGCCCTGATGGCGTTGCACATAGTCGAGGTGATCCATAAATTGGTCCACCGCGACGCGCATCGAAATCACATCGCGGCTGATGCGGCGCTGGGCAACCGCAAAGACGGCTTCTTCCGCGCGATCGAGGATCGCGTCAATGTCTTCGTCGCTCGCGTAGGCAATCTCGGCAATGCGTCCCGCCGCGCTGATGAGGCGGCGCTGCGTGGCGAGTCGCTCAACGAGGCGCGCGTAATGCTCGATGTGAATCGCGCTGGGGACGGCGTTGATGAGCGCGGTGATGTACGCCGCGCCACCTACTTCGCCCAAATGGCCACGGCGCTCCAATTCGGCGACGACGGTCAAAAAGTCAATCGGCTCGCGACGTTCGTGCAACGCGTAGATGGCTTGAAAAATCCACTGGTGCTTTTCGAGATAAAAATCTTCGGTGCGGATCAGTGGGATAATCTGGACGATGGCTTCGGGGTCCAACAACAATGCGCCGAGCACGGCTTGCTCGGCTTCGACATTGTGCGGGATGATGCGATTGGGTGCGGGAGTGGTTCGCGTGTCCATACCACAGCCTGGGGGTCGCGATTAGCGTTCGGGCGCGGTCGTGCCTTTGCCCAGGTCGTCCAGATCGAGGTCGCGCAGTGCATCGCGGAACGCGTCGAGTTTCTCTTCGGGTACTTCTTCTTCCTCCTCTTCACGACTCGGACGGATGGACGCGCGCGCCATCACCGATTCGTTCACGCGAATCGGAATCCCCAGACGCACGGCGAGCGCGATGGCATCGCTGGGGCGCGCATCGAGCGTGACGCGCTTGCCGCCGACCTCCATCACAATCTCCGCGTAAAACGTATCGTCGCGCAAATCGTTGACCAGAATGTATTGCGCGCGTCCGCCCAGTTGCGTAATCAACGCTTTGAGCAAATCGTGGGTGAGCGGGCGCGCCGGTTGTGTGCCTTGCAGTGCAATCGTAATCGCATCGGCTTCAAAGGGTCCAATCCAGATCGGCAAAAAGCGTTCGTCGTCATCGCGCAGCACCACAACGCGATGCGGTGAGACCAGACTCACGCGCACACTGTCTATGGTCACAGTGACCCAATTGTCCATTCCTGCCTCCATCTCCAACCTGCGAATACACCTGACGTTGTCGCGGGGATATTATAGCATAAAAAGGGAAATAGGGGAAAGGGAAGATTTAAAGGTTTCGTGATGTACTGATGCTAAGAACTCTTAACAAAAACTTTGCCTTTTCTTCACACAAGGGTAAACAAAATTTAACGTGGACAGGATAAAGTGCTTCTGGAAAATCAGAGGTCGAAGCGAAAATGGAATTCGTCTTGATCTTCATAGCGTTGATTGTGTTCATTCTTGCGGTGGTCTTTTTGCCCGAACGCATCACACCACGTTGCCCAATTTGCGATGGGCGTTTGGAATCTGCAGGAACACCTCAAGAGTTGCATCGTTGGGACGGTTGGTCTCTGGTCTCGCGCAAATTCGTTTGCGCCGAATGTCTGTATCAACGGGATCGCGTCGAGCTGACGCGAACTCCACAGGCAAGCCAACATGAAACGCGTTCTGTTCATTGATGTTCGCAATGCGATGCGCAGCCCAATTGCCGAAGCGTGGTTCAACCATCTGGCGGGCGGGTTCGCGCAGGCGCGATCGTGCGGCACAATGCCGGCGCCACACATCAATTTGCTGACAGTTCAAGTAATGGCAGAAGTAGGCATTGATCTCTCATGTCACATGACTGTACCGGTGACACAAGCACTTTTGAATCAAAATGACATTATCGTATTGATGGGCAAAGACATCCACCCACATGCCTTTGCACCTACGTTCATCTGGGATTTTGAGGATGTGAACGACCCGTCGTTAGAGCGTGTACGTGAAATGCGCGATCGAATTTTCCGTCAGGTCGAGGCATTCGTCGAAGATCTTCGGCGTGCCTATCACGATGAAATTGATTGGCAAGTTCGAATACAACAACAACTAATGAGCGAATACATGATACCGCTTTGATCATCCATCAAAGCGGAAAATATTCAAAGAAAAGGAGAGAAGAAAATGTTCAAATCTAGAATGATTGTGACCGGATTGCTCGTGGCACTTGTCGGTATCCTCGTCGGCGCCTGCGCGAGCGCGACGCCCGCGCCGCAACCCACTGTAACGCCAGCAGTGACCAAAGTGGTGGAGACCAAGGTCATTGAGCAAACCAAGGTCGTGGAAAAAGTCGTCACCGCGACACCAGCACCCGCCACGCCTGCGCCCAAAGCCGGTTCCGTGTTGATTAACGGTGCGGGCGCGACCTTCCCGTTCCCACTTTACTCACGCTGGTTTTATGAGTACGCGTTCGTGGACACCACCGTTCGCTTTAACTATCAATCCATTGGCTCCGGTGGTGGCATCGCGCAAATCACCGCCAAGACGGTTGATTTCGGCGCAAGTGATGCGATTCTGACGGCTGACCAATATGCCAAGGCGCCGGGCATTCAGATGATTCCCGTAGTTGCTGGTCCCATTGTTCCGATTTATAATATCAGAAGCGACGATGGCAAGGTCATCACCGACACCATCAAATTCCCGCGCACCGCGCTTGCCGATATTTATCTCGGCAAGATCAAAAAGTGGAACGATCCTGTTCTAGCGCAAGCGAATCCCAACATCAAATTGCCGAACAAAGACATCGTCGTTGTCGCGCGCTCGGACGGTTCTGGCACAACCTTCGCCTACACGGATTACCTCTCGCAAGTCAGTGCCGAATGGAAAGAAAAAGTGGGACAAGGCACGTCGGTGAAATGGCCCACCGGTTTGGGCGGCAAGGGTAACGAAGGTGTAGCAGGCACAGTGTCGCAGAACGACGGTGCTATCGGCTATGTCGAATTTGCATACGCCAAGCAAAATCGCCTTGCCTATGGCGCGGTGCAGAACAAAGCCGGTGAGTACGTGTTACCCACGGTCGAAGCCGTTCAAGCGGCGATGGCGGATTTCGGTGCGAATATGGGTGACAAACTCGCGCTCTCGATCGCTGACGCGCCCGGCAAAAAATCGTGGCCCATCGCCTCGTACACCTATCTGCTCATCTACATGGATCAAACTGACTGTGTCAAAGGCAAAAAATTGGTCGAGTTTATCAAATGGGGTCTAAGCGATGCCGGCGCGAAGTTCGCACGCGAGTTGGACTATGTTCCACTACCTCCCGAAGTTCATAAAGTGGTGTTGGATAAACTGAGCAAAGTGACCTGTCAAGGCAAGCCACTCTAGTTGCTTCTCATACCTCAATTTTCTCCTCCTTGTGCTCTAATGGGAGCGTCTTTCCTCAACGCTCCCATTAGGCGCGTTTAGGAAATGTCTATGTTCGCTGTATCACAGGCAAAACAACGTGCCAGCCAATCACGCTGGCAGACGCTCAAACGTCATTTGCAACACGGCGATGTGCTTTTCCGCGTCCTGACCGCGCTAGGCGCGCTCACGGTTTTTATGCTCATCGTGATCATTGGCTACGAACTGTGGCTCAATTCTCCCCTGCCGCGCGAAAAATTTGGCTGGCGGTTTCTAGTGGAGAGCGAATGGAATCCGGTCACCCAGGAGTTTGGTGCGTTTCCATTCATTTTCGGCACATTGCAAACTTCGGTGATGGCATTGATTTTTGCTGTGCCAGTTAGTTTGGGTATTGCGATTTTTCTGGCTGAACTGGCGCCAGCGTGGTTGCGTCAGCCGCTGGGCTTTATCGTCGAACTCCTCGCGGCAGTGCCGAGTGTGGTGTATGGTTTGTGGGGATTGTTTGTGTTCATTCCTGCCTTTGTCAGGCCCATCGCCGAATTGCTACACACCACGCTGGGGTTTTTGCCGCTCTTCACCGGTCCCGTGTACGGTCCCAGTCGTCTGTCCGCCTCCCTCATTCTGGCGATTATGATCTTGCCAACGATCAGTGCGGTGAGCCGCGATGTGCTGTTGGCGATTCCTGCGTCACAGCGCGAAGCCGCGCTCGCGCTCGGCGCGACGCGCTGGGAGATGATCTGGCGTGTGCTCCTCCCCTATGGCTTGTCCGGCATTCTGGGTGCGGTCATTCTGGGCCTCGGGCGCGCGCTGGGAGAGACGATGGCGGTGACGATGGTCATCGGTAACAACCTCGCTCTGACCGCATCACTCTTGCATCCGGGCTATACGATGGCAAGTATCATCGCGAATGAATTTGCCGAAGCGACGTATGAACTGTACATCCAATCGCTCATTCAAATCGCGCTGGTCTTGTTTGTGGTGACACTGGTATTGAATTCGATTGCGCGTGTGCTCGTGTGGCGAGTCGCGCGCCGAGTGCCTACTGAGGTGCGGATATGATGTGGAATCCTGCGCATTACCAGCGGCGCAAACTGGTGAACGCCGTGATGCTGGCACTGTGTGGGCTGGCAACACTGTTTGCGGTCGCTCCCTTGCTGTGGATTCTGGTGTATGTCTTTCAAGAAGGGGGACGGCACCTGAGTCTCCAGTTCTTTACGGAACTACCTACCCCTGTGGGTGTGCCCGGCGGCGGTGTGGTCAACGCGATTGTGGGTTCCGCGATTGTAGTCGGCATCGCTTGTGCTCTTTCCATACCGCTGGCGCTTGTCGCGGCGATGTATGCAGCGGAGCATCCCAATACTCCGCTGGGTGTCACGCTGCGCTTCGCGACCGATGTGTTATCGGGTGTGCCCTCGATTGTGATCGGTATCTTTGCGTACACGATCATCGTGCTGCCGCAAAAACAGTTTTCGGCTTTTTCTGGCGGTGTGGCGCTGGCCATCATTATGCTGCCGATTGTTCTCCGCACGACAGAAGAAATGATTAAACTGGTGCCGCGCCATCTGCGCGAAGGTTCGCTCGCGCTCGGCGCGTCCGAGTGGAAGACGATGCTCCAGGTGACCCTGCCAGCGGCCATCAACGGTGTGGTGACCGGCATTATGCTGGGGGTGGCGCGTGTGGCAGGGGAAGCCGCGCCGATGATCTTTACCGCGTTTGGCAATCCCTTTTTCAGTACCGATGTGAATCAACCGATAGCCACCTTGCCGCATATGATTTTTGTGTACGCTATCTCGCCCTACAAAGATTGGCATGCCAAAGCGTGGACGACCGCGCTGGTGTTGGTGACGCTGGTGTTGGGCTTGAATATTGTTACACGCCTTATCACCGCCTGGCAATTAAAGCGTATGGGGTGGCGTTAACGATTTGCAGGGTAACGGAAACGTACCTGCGTAGGTCGGGCGCATTTCACTTTGGAGGCAAATTTCCCCGCCCACGTTTTGCATTTCAAACGCATCCCCCTACCCCCTGCCACCTCCCCGTTGGGGCGAAAAATTTTTCGCCCCAACGGGGAGGGGGAGTTAAAGGACTGGGTGGTGGCGGGCGGCTTCGCCGCCCGCCACCACCCAGTCATCCCCTTTCTCTCCCCGCGTCGCGGGGAGAGAAGGGGGCAGGGGGATGGGAGGGGTTTCTCCAGAGC
>Ga0129299_1000606_pt1 | contig 23182 bp, 37 predicted proteins | sample ConPoolayeCmetaG_FD_94477 | JGI IMG/M metagenome (GOLD analysis project Ga0129299, IMG submission 94477) | Hot spring microbial mat communities from California, USA to study Microbial Dark Matter (Phase II) - Cone Pool mat layer C metaG ...
AAGACCAGTAATTCCTGGCTTAACCGATAAAACTTTTTTTACTAGTAATTTTGTCTGAGGATATTTTTTTTGTTGATGAATAAGTTCATCAGGATAATAAGCTCTTGGCCCAACTAAACTCATCTCGCCCTTTAAGACATTTAAAAGCTGAGGAATCTCATCAAAAGAATGTTTTCTAATAAATTGACCAAATTTAGTTACTCGCGGATCATTTTTTAATTTATAACTACCTTTCTTATATTCTTCATAAAGTTTTTTAAATCTTTTATCTGTTCGAAGTAAATAATGAGCATTTGTAATCATTGAACGAAATTTATACATTTTAAATTTTTTTCCATTTTGCCCAACTCTTTCTGGAACATCAGCTAAAATTGGTCCCTTAGAATCAATTTTAATTAGAATAGCAATAATAAAACAAAAAGGTAAAAAAATAATTATTAAAATTAAAGAAAGAAAAATATCTAAAATTCTTTTTAAAAATTTTTTATAAGTCTCACCATAAAATGGCTTAAGTAAGACCTTCATTTTCTGTACCTTCAAAATTTTCAACAATTTTCTTAACTTTAGAAACTGAAGTTTTTTTACTAATAAGTAGAACATCTTTTGTATTAACAACAACTAACTCATCTACATCTATTCCTACTATTAATTTTCCATCTTCATAATTATATATCAAGCTATCTTTAACATTATCTAGATATGTACGACCACGAATAATATTTTCATAAGGATGATTTTCTAAAGCTTCTTTTAAAGACTCCCAAGCACCAATATCGCTCCAACCAATATCCTCAATTACTACCAAAGCATTTTTTTTATCAAGATTTTCTAAAATTGCGTTATCAAAATTAATACTTTCAACATTACCATATTTAAAATTTAATATTACTTCAAAATTACTTTTACCATAATGTTTTAAAATTTCTTCAGTATTATGATAAATATTAGGGGCTAAAAGAAAAAACTGTTTATAAATGAAAGAAGATGTTGTGACAAAATAACCTAAATTCCAAGCATAAGTTTTTTCTTGAAAAAATTTATGAGCTGTTTCTTCATTTGGACGATATTTAAATCCTTTAAATTCATAAAAAGAAAGATCTTTTATTTTTTCTACTTCTCTTCCAAAATGAATATAACCAAGATTAGTACTAGCAAATCGAGGCTTATGACCAATAAAAATGATTTTTTCTGGATTTTTTTCAATAAAAGAGGCGCTTTTTTTAAGTAAAGAAACAAATAGTTTACTTTTTTTTACCAAATGATCACTCCATAAAATTGCTAGTGGTTCATTTGGAAATTTACGATTTAATATACCACATACTAAAGCAATCGCTGGACCAACATCTTTTTTTTCTGGCTCAAAAATAAAATTTTCTTTAGGAATTTGTGGTAATTGTTCAAAAACAATCTCTTTATATTTTTTATTTGTAGAAATATAAATATCTTTTGAAGAAAAATCATTAATAAGACGAGAAACTGTTAGTTGTAAAGTCGAGTAATTATCAAAAATTTTTTCAAATTGTTTTGGGGATTTTTTACGTGAAAGTGGCCAAAGTCTTGTACCAGCCCCACCAGCAAAGATAACAATTTTCATATTATTTTTTTTAATTGATCTATAAAATAAATTTTATCAAATTTTTTAACATTTTTAAAACCATTTTTCAAGTTTATTTTTTTTATTTGACTACAAATTCTTTTAAATCGATCAATTAATTGATAAAGACTTATTTCACTTTGCTTATCAAAAAAAAGACCAGTTTTCCCATCTAAAACAGTCTCAACTGCTCCACCTTTTTTATACGCTAAAACTGAACAACCAAAAAACTGAGCCTCTAAAGAAACATAACCAAAATCTTCTTCTTGAGTCATAATTAGGGCTAATGCATTAGAATAGAGATGGGCTAACTCTTCATCTTTCAATTTTTTAAAAAAGAAAATATTTTTTGAAGCTATTTTTTTTAATTTTCTTTCTTCACTGCCTTCTCCAACAATAATTAAATTTTCTTTTCTTTTATTAAATACCTTAATTGCTAAATCTACCTTTTTATAACTTTCCAGCCTTGAAACTACTAAAAAATACTTTTGACTTTTAAATTCAAATTTTGACTTTCTATTCTTAACTTTTAACTTTATTCCATTCCAGTATTCCAAATCAAACGGTGGATATAAAACTTTACTTTTTCGTTGATAATATTTTAAACACCGTTGTTGAACTGTTTTAGAAATAGAAATAATTTTATCGGCTCTTTGAGCACAAACATAATCCCATTTTTTTAAGTAATTTAAATATGGAGAAAGAAAAAATTTTTTTAAACCATAAAGATGATAGTTTTCCGGCATTACCCATAAAAATCGAGTTGGGGTTAATAAATAAACAATGTGTTTTGCTGGATTTTTAATAATTACTCCTTTAGCAAAAGAGGATGTAACAGAAATGACTAAATCAAAATCAGAAAAATCAAAACTTTCAAAGGCTAAAGAATAAAAAGGAAAAGATAAAAACCGGCTCTTTTTAATAAAAGAAGGTAAATTTTGAATAAAAGAAGTTTTAATATTAAAATCTTTTGCCCAAAAAGCTTTTTTTTCATCAAAATAAGAAGTAAAAAATATAGCGTTTGGAAAAATTTCTTTTAGCGTTAAAAGAATTCGTTCTACCCCACCCCATTTATCAAACCAATCATAAACAATGGCAATTTTTTTCATTGAGTAATTTTTGGAATCTTTAAAAGCATCCCTACCTCAATGTTATCAGGATTATTAAGATTGTTGTATTCTAAAATAAAAGGCCATTTATATAAATCACCATAAAATTTTTGAGCTATTAAAGATAAAGAATCACCCTCAGAAACAGTATAAAGCTGATAATCTTTCTCTTTTTTTTCTTGTTTTTTGTTTTGATTATTTTTTAAAGAAGTACTAACTTTTTTGTTGTTATTTAAAAAAGAGAGATTAATTTTTTTTAAATTTATTTTAGAAATTCTTTGAGATAAAAATTGATTATAAATAAAAGAAGAAAATAAAAAGGAAACTAATAAACCAGTTATTAAACTAAAATATTTTTTTTTAATTAGATCAATAATTAGTTTTTGGTAATTTCTTTTTTTGTAGTAAAGTTTTTTTCTTAGCATATTAAGCTATATTATACATTAATAAGTCTTTAATTCAAAGTCTAAAAAACAAATTATATATCTAAAAAATTATCAAGTTAGTTTAATGAACTACCCTGAGCCAAAAGCTTAGGGGAGTTCATTTTTAAATTTTTAATCAATCTTATGATAAATTTTCAAAGTCTCCCTTGTCATTTTTTCAAAAGAATATTTTTTAAGTATATTTTTGTAGAAAAATTTAGGTTTTTTTTCTAAAAAATATTCAATTTTTTTTCTGATATCTTTTGGATCTTTTGGATTAAAAGAAATATAATTTTTCCCCCATATCTCTTTAAATACTTTAATATCTGAAGCAATAATTGGACGATTATAATAAGCTGACTCAATTAATGTTAAACCAAATCCCTCAGATAAAGATGGATGAATTAAAGCTAAAGAATTTTGATAAAACCATTTTAATTTATCTTTTTTTATATTTTTAACAAGAAAAATATTTTTTACGTTTTTTTTATTAATCAAATCTTCAATTCGTTTAGCAAAAAAATCATCAGTGCCCACTAAAATTAAAGAATATTTTTTATTAATATAAGAAAAAGCTTCAATTAAATTTTCCACATTTTTATGAGGATAAAAATTGCCTACATAAAGAAAAAAATTTTTATAAGAAAATTCTTTCTGATTAATCTTTTTTTTACTGCTTTTTAAAAGATTATAAGAAACACCTTCATAAATTACTTCAATCTTATCTTTAAATTTTTCTCCATAATAAGAAACTATTTGGTCTTTAACTGTTTTTGTTGGAACGATTACTTTAACTGAATTTTTTAAACCAAGAAAAAAAACAATTTTGAAAATAAAATGTTTTAAGTAATAGATTAATAAATTTTTTGTTGATGCTCTTCCAGTTTTAAATAAAATCGGAGTCATATCATGAATTGTAATCAAAAATTTTTTACAATAAAAAATTGGGAAAGTAAAGTAAGTAAAATGCATTAAATCAAGATTATCTTTTAATAAAGTTAACGGAAAACTAAACTGTTCAGAAAAACCATGCCAGTGAAAATTAGCTTCTTTTTTGATAATATTTTTACTTCGAAAATGAAGTTTTTCAAAATCATTCTTTAAAAGATAAACATAATAAAGAACTTCAGAAGAATTATTTTTATCAAGATAAAAAAGAAGATTTTGCAAATATGTACCAACCCCGCTTTGATTTAAAAGTCGAGCATCAATACCAATTTTTCTCATAAGATTTTATTTTCCAATTAAGAAGTAGATAAACTAAAAAATTAATAAAAAAAGGATATTTTTTTTGATAATGCTTTTGATAAAAAATTTTCATCGCCTGAAAAAAATAAAAATTAGTTTTTATATTTACTTTTTCATTTTTACTTTTTAAACCGCTTTGGTATTTAAGATGTGTGACTTTAAAATAAGGATAATAAATAATTTTATAATTTAATTTTTTTATTCTTAAACAAAGATCAATATCTTCTCCATACATAAAAAAACTATCATCAAAACCACCAGTTTTTTTCATCAACTCTTTTTTTGTTAAAAAAAATGCCCCAGAAATAACTTCAACTTCATGAATTTTATTTATATCAAGATGAAGTAAATGATATCCCCCAAATATTTTTTTAAAAAATGAATTAAAAGAAAAAAATCTTTCCAAAAAAGAAAAATAACAAAAACTTCGCCAAAGAGTAGGAAACCCTCGATGAGAAGCTTGATCAATTGTCCCATCTTTTAAATTAACACGAACAGTTAAGGCTCCAACTTCTTTTTTTGTACTAAAAAAACTTAATAATTTATTCCAGTCAATATTATCAATTAAAATATCAGAGTTTAAAAATAAAATATATTTACCCTTAGCTTTTTTTAGGGCTTGATTATTAGCTTTAGCGTAACCTAAATTTTTTTTATTTTCAATAATAATAAGATTAGTTAATTTTTTTCTGATACCTTTTATTTTTTTAACTGAACCATCAGTTGAAGCATTATCAACAATAATAATTTCAAATGAAAGATTACTACTTTTAAATGAATAAACAAGTTTTTTAACACATGAAGAAATTAGAGAAGAAGTATTATAAGAAACAATAACAACGGATAAATCTTTGTTCATGACTAAAAGATAGAATCATTATCGCTTTGGTGATTGTTTTTTTCTTCTTGCTTTACCACCAGTGCCAACTTTTCTTCTTTCACGAATTCGCGAATCTCGAGTTAAAAAACCATTCTTTCTTAATATTGATTTAAGATTTGGGTCAGCTAAAACTAAAGCTCGAGCAATACCTAAAGAAATTGCACCTAACCAACCAGTTTTCCCACCACCAGAAACTTTTATTGAAATCGCAAATTGATCTTGATTTTCAGTTAATTTTAAGGGTTGAAGATAAGTTATTTTCTCATCTATAGAGTTAAAAATTGACTCTATTTTTTTTCCATTAACAAAAATTTCTCCTTTTTTAATCTTTAAATGACCAATATTAACTGATTCACTTTTGTCAACAATATAAAGCCTTACTATTGCTACTGATTCTTTTCTTCGACCAATCGCCTCATAATATTTAATATTTTTAATTTTTTTTGGCATATTTAAAAACTAATTTAAATTTTTAAATTTATCAATATAAGGATGTTTTTCTTCAGGAAAAACATATAAACGCGCTAATCTTTTTTTTCTTAATTTATTTTTTGGTAACATTCCAGAAACTGCATGCTTAATGATTTCTTCTGGTTTTTCTAATAGAAGTTTTTTTAAAGTAATTTTTTTTAAGCCACCTGGATATCCAGAGTAACGAGTATAAATTTTTTGATCATACTTTTTTCCGGTAAAAACTACTTTTTTTGCATTAATTACAACCACATAATCACCCATATCAAGATTGGGAGCATAATTTTTTTTATGTTTTCCTTGTAAAATTTCAACAACTTTAGGTGCTAATCGACCAACAATTTTATTTTTTGCATCAATAAGATGCCATTCTCTTTTTATTTCTCTTGCTTTTATTGATTTTGTTGATAATGTTAAATTAACCATATTATTTATTACTTTTTATCAACTTGTTTTTTAGTTTTTTCCTTAACTTCTTTTTTTATCTTTTTTTCTTTGTTTTTTTTATTTTCTAAATTTTCATAAACTACCGGCCTTGTCCATTCAACTTTTGCAATATCAGCTCCATCAGAGTCTCTTTTTCCCAACTTAATAACTCGCACATAACCTCCTTTTAATTCTTTAAAAACTGGTCCAATCACTTTAAAAAAAAGAGCGTTTAAATTTTTTTTACCAAAATATTTATTAAAAAATTTTTTATTTTTATCATTTTCTTCTTTCATTTTTTCTACTAATGACTCAATCTTAGATTTTAAAACTTTTGCTTTAACTAAAGTTGTTTTTATTTTTCCTCGAATTAAAAAATTATATAATAGCTTTTTAATAAACATTCTTGTTGCATCATATCCTCCTTTGAATTTTATTTTTTTTACTCGATGATACATAAATTAAAAGTTAAAAGTTAAAAAATAAAAACAAAAATTATTCTTCCTTTAATTGAATTCCTAATTTTTTTAACTCTTCCTCAATCAAATCAATTGATTTTTTACCAACACCTTTCATTACCAATAATTTTTTTCTTCCTATATTAATTAAATCAGCTACAGTTTCAATTTTTTCACGTAAAAGAGCATTAATTACTCGTGATGGAAGATTTAATTCATCAATAATAATTTCTGAAAAACGATTATCATTTTTTTCTTTTTTCTGCTGAGCAATAATATCAGTCTTTGTTTTGAGAGTGTCTTTACCAGAAAAAAGATAATCAAAATGAGCTGATAATATTTGAGCAGCTTGTTTTAATGCTTCTGAAGGTTTAATCGAACCATTAGTCCAAACTTCAATAATTAATCTATCAAAATTTGTTTTTTTCCCAACACGAGCTTCCTCAACCTGATAATTAACCTTAACAATTGGCGAAAAATAAGCATCAATTGGGATAAATCCAAATTCTTTTTTTTCTTGTTCCTCAGCCAATAAAAAACCAATTTTCTTTTCAATAATTGCCTCAAATGATAAATGTGCGTTTTCATCAGTAACTTCAGCTAAATAAATTCCACCATCAACTGGTTTTACCTCACTTTTTAAATCTTTAGAAAAAATTTTTCCTAAACCCTTTTTTTCTAAATAAACTCTAGCTGAATCACCGCTTGGCAATTCAAATTTAACTCCTTTTAAGTTCAAAACTAACTCTAAAGCAGTTTCTTTAACTCCAGTTAAAGGAGAAAAAAGATGAGAAGCACCATCAATTTTTATCTGAGTAATAGCTGCTCCTTGAAGTGATGAGAGAAGAGTTCTGCGCAAAGAGTGACCAAAAGTATGACCAAAGCTTTGAGGTAATGGCTCTATAATAAACTTACCATAAGTGGTATTTTCTTCCACTTTTTCTGTTGAATAATTAGGTGATATCATAAAAATTTAAAATTTTTAAAATTTTTAACGAGAATAATATTCTATAACTAATCTCAAATAGATTTGTTTTTCAATTAATTGACTTGTTGGATCAGAAATAACAATTCCTTTATAATTTTCTTTTTTTAACCAAGATGGAACAATCAAATCTTTATTTTCTAAAGTTTCTTTTATCTCCGGTATTTGTAAAATTTTTTCATTAGCAAAAGTTATTATATCACCCTTTTTTACCAAATAAGAAGGAATATTTAAAACTTTATCGTTAACTTTAATATGTTTATGAGAAATTAACTGTCTTGAAGAAGCCCGTGTTGGAGCAAAACCCAAACGATACAAAACATTATCTAATCTTCTTTCTAAATATTGACAAAGATATAAGGTAGTATTCCCTTTTTTTTGAGAAGCCTTTTTAAAATATTTTTTTAATTGTTTTTCAGTTAAACCAAACATAAATCTTAATTTTTGTTTTTCTCTAAGTTGTAGCGCTCTCTCTGAAAATTTTTTCTTTGAAGAAACGCCATGCTGTCCTGGAGGAATATTTAATCTTTTTAACAATCGATTATGTGATTTTGTCCCTACCCGTTTTAGTCCTAAATCAGCTCCAAGCTGTCTAGCAATTCTATTTTTTGGATCTGTATACCTCATTTAAAATTTAAAAAAACAACTTCTAATTTTCAACTTTTAAATTTTTATTAGACTCTTCTAATTTTTGGTGGCCTAACCCCATTGTGAGGAACAGGCGTAATATCAATTAATCTTAATACATCAACATCAGAATTTTTAATTACTCTTAAAGCTGCTTCTCTTCCTGGGCCAATACCTTTAACAAAAACATCAACCATTTTTAAACCATAATCTAAAATAGCTCTCTTTAAAGTCGCCTCAGTAGTCACGGTAGCAGCATGTGGAGTTGATTTTCTTGTTCCAGAAAAACCATACTGACCACATGAACCGATAACAATTGGGTTATTTTTTTCGTCAGTAATTGTAATAAAAGTATTATTAAAAGTAGCCAAAATGTGAATCTTTCCTTTTTCAACTAATTTTTTTTGAGTTTTTTGTTTTTTTTTCATAATTTTAAAAATAAAACAAGCCTAAATTTATTTTTTTTCTTGGCCTGTAGATGGTGATTTGGACTTTGATTGCTCTAATTTTGCCCAAACTTCTTTTTTTAATGCACCAACTGTTTTTCTTTTACCTCTTTTTGTTCGAGCGTTTGACCTTGTTCTTTGACCACGAACAGGCAATCCTCTTATATGTCTTAAACCACGATAGCTATTTATTTCTTTTAATCGCTTAATATTTTCATTAATCTCTTCTCTTAAATTACCTTCTACTTTATAATTTTTTTCAATAAAATCACTAATTTTTTTTAACTCTTCTTCTGAAAGTTGACTAATTTTTTTATTTCCATTTATTTTAGTCGCTTCAATAATTTTACGAGCGCGAGTCCAACCAATTCCATATATTAAAGTTAAACCAAATTCAATTCTTTTATCATCTGGTAATGTGACTCCTAGAATTCTCATTTATTAATTATTTTTAATTTTTAATTATTTATCTTTGTTTTTGTTTGTGTTTTGGATTATCACAGATAATGTATAATCTTCCTTTTCTTTTAACTAACTGACATTTAGCACAGATTTTTTTAATAGCAGCTTTTATTCTCATAATTTTATTTTTATAACCGATAAACAATCCTTCCTCTTTCTAAATCATAACTGCTTATTTCTACACGAACTTTATCACCTGGTAAAATTTTTATATAATTTTTTCTTAGCTTTCCTGATAAATAACATAAAATAATCTTCTCACTATTAATTAGTTTTACTCGAAAAAGAGTATTGGGTAGATTTTCAACGACTTCTCCTTCAACAGTAATAAAACCATCTTTCATAAATTAATTTTGCTTAACAAAAATAATATTTTAACATAGATTATTAAAATTTTAAAGACTAAGTTAAAATCAATGTTTTATTTTTTAAAACAGCAATTGTTTTTTCAAAACAGGCCGATAAACTACCATCTTTCGTGATAATTGACCAAGAATCACCTGGCTCATAAACCATTTCTTCTGTTCCCATTGAATAAATAACTTCAATTGCAATTACTAAGCCCGGTTTTATCTTTAATGTTTTTTTAACTGGTTGATTTAAAAACCCAAAAACAAAAGGATCTTCATGTAAATTTCTTCCAATTCCATGACCAGTTAATTTTTTAATAATAAAGTAACCATTTTTAGTCACAGTTTTTTCAATCACCAAAGAAACCTCACCTAAATAAGCACCGTTTTTTGCTTTTTCAATTGCTAACTTTAAAGCTTCTTTTCCGGTATCCAAAAATTTTTTTATTTCTTTATCGTTTTTTTGCCCAACAACTATTGTTTCAGCACAGTCGGTGTGAAAACCATTGTAAAAAATACCAATATCAATCGTCAATAAATCACCTTCTTTTAATATCCTATTTGATGGCCTGGTATGAACTATTTGTTCATTTACTGGCAAACAAGTAGCAAAATCATAGCCTTTAACTTTATTAAAAGAAATATAAACTCCTTCTTTTCCAATAAGTTTTTTTGCTCTATCTTCAATCATCGCTGTTGTCATCCCAGGCTTTACCTGATTTATTAAATGATTAATAATTTTTCTTAGTTTTTTTCCTCCAGTATTCATTATTTTAATTTCTTCTTCTGTCTTATAATTAATCATAAATCATTAAGAAAAATAAATAATCCTATACAATTCCTCTAACTTATCAAAAAACTCCTCTTTAGAAAAATTGTTTTTAATTAAATAATCAGCGAAGGCAATTGTTGGGCCCATATTACTTTCTATTAGTTCACTAATATCTCTTTCTTCTCCATAAAGATTTTTTCTATCTTTTCTTTTTGATAGACGTTTGTATCTCAAAGTCTTATCAACAAATAAAGCCAAAATAACCACTCGTATATTAGAAAAATTTTTTTTAAGATATAGGTATTCTTCCCAAGAACGCATTCCATCAATAATTAAAACCATATTTTTTTTCAACTCTTGATTGATTTTTTTTTCATTTAAAAAAGCCATTGCCTCCATTCCATATTTTTTACGAAACTCTTTTCTTAATTTTCGATGAATTTCGTTGGTATGAGGCAAGCCATTTTTATCTACATATTCATTAATAATTTTACCGAATGAAATTACTGGTAATCCTTTGTTTTTAAAGTAACCCGCTGCTTCAGTTTTCCCAGAACCAGGAAGACCAACAATAGCAATAATTGTTTTTTGCTTTTTTTCCCAAACAGTAATATGATTTTTTATAATTTGTTTACCTAAATTTTTAAGAATCTCTTGATTCACATCATTGATTGATTTTGAACCATCGATTTCTACTAATTTATTTTGTTTACGATAATAATTAATTACTGGCAAAGTATGTTTAAAAAACATATTAATTCTTTTTCGTAAAGCTGGTAAGGTCTCATCTTCTCTTTCACTACTATTTCGATGAAAAAGCCGCCAAATAGCTTCTTTTTCTGAAATTTCTAGATAAATTACTTTATCAACATTATTTTTAAATTTTTTAGCCTGTTCTAATGTTCTTGGAAAACCATCTAAAATATATCCTTTTTTATACTCTATTCGTGATAAATAATTATTAACAATTTCAATAGTTTTTTCGTCTGGTACTAAAAGACCAGAGTTAATAGTTTCTTTTATATAACGACCTAAAACTGTTTTTTCTTTGGCAATCTGTCGAAAAATATGACCAGTTGATAAATAAGGGATGTTTAATTGTTTTGACAATAAATTACCTTGTGTTGATTTACCTGAACCTTGAATACCAATTAAAACTAATTTCATAAATTAATCTAAACTTTTTACTTCTTTATGAACAGTCCTCTTTTTACAAAAAGGGCAGTACTTTTTAATTTTTAATGGTGTTGTAGTATTAAGTTTATTTTTTTGAGTAATATAGTTTTGATTACCACAAATCTCACAAACTAAACCAATAAGAATACGAGAACCTTTTTTTGCCATAATATTATTTTAAAAACTTTTCATAACTTTTCATAATTAGCTGCGCCTCAATCATCTTAAAAGTTTCCAAAACTACTGAAACAATAATTAAAACACTAGTTCCACCAATTACTAAATTAGAATTATTAGTAATTTTTGCTACTACTGTTGGTAGAATAGCAATTAAACCTAGAAAAAATGCACCAAAAATAGTAATTTTATACAAAACTTTTTCTAAATATTCTTTAGTTGATGTCCCTGGCCTAATTCCAGGAATAAAACCACCATTTTTTTGTAATTCTTCTGCTATTTTTTTTGGGTTAAAAACAACAATTGTATAAAAAAATGTAAATCCGATTACTAAAAAAAAATAAAAAAAGTTATAAAAAAATCCATCAGGATTAAAAAAATTAATCAAAAATTTAGCAACACTTGAAACAATTTGATTATTTACTCCAGCAAAAAAATTACCCAAAAGCTGAGGAAATAAGACAAAGGAAACAGCAAATATAATAGGAATTACCCCAGCTTGGTTAAGCTTCAATGGTAAAAAATTGTTAGCTGCTTGATAAACACGATTACCTTTAATTCGTCGGGCATAAAAAACAGGAATTTTACGAGTAGCTTCATTTATGAAAACTACCAAAGCAATTACTAATATAGCTAAAATAATAAAAATAAAAAAATTAAAAATCATTTCTTGATTAAAAGTTAAGGTTGTTTTACTAATAAAAGTTGGTAAGCGACCAACAATTCCAGCAAAAATTAAAAGAGAAATACCATTGCCTAAACCAAATTCCGAGATTAATTCACCAAACCAAATAAGAATAAAACTACCGGTAGTTAAAGTTGCCAAAAATGAAAAAAATTCAAGTGGAGTTAAAGAAAGAATAATTTTTTGATTATGTAAAAGAAAATATATACCAATCGATTGAAGAACTGTTAATGGTAAGGTTAAAAAACGAGTATATTGATTAATCTTAAATTTACCATATTCTCCCTCTTTACTTAATTTTTCAAGTTGAGGGAAAATAACTGTTAAAAGTTGAATAATAATCGAAGCATTTATGTAAGGATTAAGACCTAAAGCCATTATTGAAAAATTTATTAAAGTGCCACCAGAAAAAATATCCAAAAGTGATAAAAACTGATTTTGACCAAAAAGAACTTTTAATCTAACTAAATCAATTGTGGGTAAGGGTAAAAAAGCAAAAATTCGAAAAACCAAAAAAATAAAAAAAGTAATTATCAATTTTTTTCTTAATTGAGGATCAGACAATAAAGTTTGAATTTTATTTTTTATTTCTTTCATATTTTTTCTTTTTTAATTTTTTTTGATAAAATTCTCTTTTCTTCTGTTTTTCTGATTTTTTTGATTTATTTCTTCCTTTCCCTCTAAGAAGGGGAAATTTTTTAATAATTCTTATCTGACCACCCTCAAAAAAAAGAGGTATTGACTCCCGAGCTTTCTGATGACGAGTAGTACCACGACCTGACTTAGCACCTTTACCACTACCCAAACCTCGACCAACCCTTTTTTTTGCTTTTGATACTAACTTTGGTAAATTAGATAAAAAATATTGGCTCATTTTTTTGATTTTAACTTAGATAATGCTTTCAAAACAGCATAAGTATTAACAATTTGATTTCTTGACCCAATGATTTTACCAGAAGCATTCTCAATCCCAGCCAAATCAAAAATTATTCTAGCAACACTTCCTATTTTAAGACCAGTTCCCTCTGGCGCTGGTTTAAATAAAACTTTAGCCGCTTTATATTTTATTTTAATTTCGTGAGGTATAGTTTTTTTAAATATAGGTACTTTGATCATATGTTTTTTAGCATAACTAATAGCTTTTTGAATTGCGGGAGGAACTTCTAATGCTCTTCCTAATCCAATACCAACATTTCCTTGTCGATCTCCAACAGCAACTAATGCAGAAAAACTAATATAATTACCTCCAGGAATTTTTTTTGACACTCGACGAACTAAAAGAACTTTTTCTTCTAATTTTTTTTCTTCTTGGTTTATTTTTTCCATTTTATTTATTTTTAATTAATTTAAAACTTATATTTTAATTCCTCCATCGCGCAAACCTTCAATTAAAGCCGACACTCGACCATGATAATGGTATGGGCCTCGATCAAAAAGTCCTTTATTAATCTTTATTTTTTTTAACTTATCGGCTAAATCTAAACCAACAATTCTTGCCTCTTCTTTTTTTGTCATTTTTTTATTTATTTTTTTATTTATTTTTTTATTTTTTATTAAAACAAAACTCGATGAACTAACTAAAGTTTTTTTTTCTACATCATCAATTGCTTGGGCATATATATATCTATTAGAGCGAAAAATAGATATTCTTGGTCGCTTTTTGGTTCCAAAAAGATTATAACTAACTCTTCTTTTTCTTCTTAATTTTCTATCTTTATTAATAATTTTCATAAAATTTATATTAATAAATTTATGCGGTAGCCCCCGCCTTAAGTTTTTTTGTTGGCTTAAGTTTTAATTTTTCATTTTCATAACGAATCCCTTTGCCTTTATAAGGATCTGGGGGTTTAATCTGTCTTATCTGATAAGCAACTTCACCAACTAGTTGTTTATTAACTCCCAAAACTGAAATTATAGTATCTTTTTCAACTTTATATTCAACTCCTTCTCTTTTTTTAAAAACTATAGGATGGGAAAAACCAAGTTTTAAAACTAAATCACCATTTTGAAGTTTTACATTATAACCCGTTCCAAAAATCGATAACTTTTTCTCCCATTTTTTCTGAACTCCTAAAACTGCATTATTAATCAACTGTCGATATAAACCATACAAAGCATTAATATTTTTTGTTTCTTTTTCTTTTAAAAGAAAAATTTTATCATCCTTAAATTCTAATTTAAAATGAGAAGGCAAAACAAAAGACAAGCTACCTTCTTGTCCTTTAATTAAAATTAAAGAATTCTTTATTTCAATTTGAACTCCTTGAGATACTAAAATTGGCTTTTTTCCTATTTTTGACATAAGTAAAAAATTACCAAATATCAAACAATACCTCACCACCAACTTTTAATTTTCGTGCTTCTTTATTGGTTAGAATTCCTTTTGGTGTTGAAATAATAGAAAATCCTAAACCACTTAAAATCGGTTTTAAATCTTTATATGAACGATAAATTCTTTTACCTGGTCGCGATTGAATTTTAACATCAGTCAACGCTGGTTTATTATCATAATACAAAAGTTGTACTGAAACAGTTTTTTTATCACCGGTTTCTTTAAAATCTTTAATTAACTTTAGTTCTTTAAGTTTTTTTAATATATTTAAGTTAAAGTTTGATTGACGACAAAAAATAATTGTTTTTTTTGATAAATAACCATTTTTTATTCTAATTATTACATCAATAAAATTATTTGTATCCATAGTTTTATTAAGTTGGTTCAACTATTTTTTTAGTAACTTTTCCATGACCTCGAAATGTCCTGGTAGGAGCAAATTCTCCTAATCGATGACCAACCATTGCTTCAGAAACAAAAATTTCAATAAACTTACGACCATTATATATCGCTAACCTGTGACCAACAAAATCAGGGGGAATTTGAGAATCTCTTGCCCAGGTTTTAATTGGGGTTTTTTCCCCAGTTTCTTTTTGTTTAATTACTTTTTTTAAAAGTTTTTTATCAATATATGGTCCTTTTTTAGATGAACGTGCCATATTTTTTATAATTTAATTTTGATGATTAATTTTTAAGTAATCACCAAGAAATTTTTTTAACACCAGGAATTTCTCCTTGTAAAGCTTTTTCACGAAAACAAATTCGACACATACCAAAACGTCGAATATAACCCCTTGCTCTCCCACAAAATGGACAGCGATTTCTATTTCTTGATTGATATTTTTGTTTTTTTAAAAATTTAACTTCATCAGACTTTTTTGCCATAAAATGGAATTCCTAAAACTTCAAACAGCTTTTTTGCAAACATTCTATTTTTAGTTTTAGTCACAATAGTTACCTGTAAACCTCTAATTTTATCAATTTTATCAAATTCAATCTCTGGAAAAATAGTTTGTTCGGTAAATCCTAAATTTAAATTTCCGTTTTGATCCAAAGCACTTTCAGAAATACCTCGAAAATCACGAAGACGAGGAATTACTATTTTAACTAATTTTTCCAAAAAATAATACATCATTTTTCCTCTTAAAGTTACTTTTACTCCTATTGGCAAACCCTTTCTTATTTTAAAAGCCGATACTGATTTTCTTGCTTTAGTAATAATTGGTTTTTGTCCTGAAATTAAACTAATTTGTTCTTGAACTTTTTCTAAAGAGTTTTTGTTACTTACTGCTTCTCCAACTCCAACATTAATAACAATTTTTTCTATTTTAGGAACAGCTAATGGATTTTTTATCAATAATTCTTTCATTAATTTTTCTTTTGCTTCTTTTTGATAAAAATCTTTAAATGTCATATTAAAATTTATTAAAAAAAATTTATATTTTAAATTTTGCTTTTGCATTTTTTACAAAAACGAAATTTCTTTTTTTCGTTAACTAAAAATCCAACTCGAGTTATTTTTTTACACTTAGGACAAATCAACATAACCTTAGAAACATCAATAGGTCTTGGAACATCAATAATTCCCCCTTTAGGCATTTTTTCACTTTTTTTAATATGCCTCTTATAAATATTTATTCCAGCAAGCAATAATTTATTGGCTTTTTTGTAAACTTTCTCTACTACTGCTTCTTTTCCTTTATCTTTACCGTAAATAACTTTAACTTTATCACCTTTTTTAATTTTCATATTTTTTAAAATTAATAAGTTTTAATTTTTTATATCTATGTGAATCTCAAATTTATTAATAAATTTCCTCAGCTAAACTGGCAATCTTGTTAAAATGACTATCTTTTATCTCCTTAGCAATTGGGCCAAAAATTCTTGTTCCTTTAGGATCTTTAACATCTTTTCCTGCTAAAATTACACAAGCATTATCATCAAAACGAATATAACTACCATCTTTTCGACGAAACTCTTTTTTTGTTCTGACAACTACTGCCGGCATTACATCACCCTCTTTTACCTGAGAATAAGGTAAAGCTTCTTTAACAACTACATTAATTACATCGCCAATATAAGCTATTTTTCGATTACCACTTTTAGGTAATCCAATCATCATTACTTTTTTAGCTCCGGTATTATCAGCAACATTTAAAATTGATCTTAACTGTAACATACTTTTTAATTAGATAACTTTTCTAAAACTCTAAAATGCTTATCCTTAGATAATGGCCTTGTTTTTATTATTTTTACTATATCGCCTTCTTTTAAATTTAAAGCATCATTATGAGCTTTATATTTTTTATGTCTAACAATTACTTTTTCATATAAAGGATGACGAAATTTTCTTTCTACCTTTACAACAACAGTTTTTTTCATTTTAGTAGAAACAATTTTTCCAACTAAAGTTTTAGACATATTATTTTTGGCCTAAATTTTTAATTTCTTTTTTCTCAGTTAAAACTGTTAACATACGCGCTAATTCTTTTCTTTTTTTAAATAAAAGATTAGTGTCTTTTGGTTGATTAATCTTAGTTTCCATTTTTAATTTAGCTATCTCTTCTTTTAAATTAATTATTTCTTTTTCTAGATCATCAATAGATTTTTCTTTAAAATCATTAATTTTTTTCATTCGTTTTTACTAACAACTTTTGCCTTAACTGATAATTTTGAAATAGCATTTTTTAAAACAGTTTTCATTTCATTTTCTTTTAAGCCGTCAATCTCAAAAATTACTCTTCCTGGAACAACTGAAGCCACATAATAAGCCACATCACCTTTTCCAGCTCCCATTGTCACTTCAGGTGGTTTTTTTGTAAAAGGTTTATCAGGAAAAATTCTAATCCAAAACTTACCATTTTTTCTTGTTGCTCTAGCTAAAATAATTCTTACCGCTTCAATTTCTTTATCTTTAATCCAACCTGCTTCAATTGTTTTAATACCATAACTACCAAAGTTTAATTCATTACCTTTTATAGAAATTCTTCGAAAAACACCTCTAAATTGTTTACGATATTTTTGTCTTTTAGGAATTAACATAAAATTATTTAGCAATCCAAACTTTTACTCCAACATATCCTGATCGGGTTAGAGCTGGATACTTAGCAAAATCAATCTCTTGTCTAATCGTTGATGTTGAAACTGTGCCTAAAAAGTACTTTTCTCTTCTTGAAATTTCTGCCCCACTAATTCTTCCTCCCAGTTGAATTTTTACTCCTTTAGCTCCAGATTCAATTATTTTATCCATTGCATGATGAACAACAGCTCGATGAGGAAAATTTTTTACTAATTTTTCAGCAATTGATTGAGCTACATAATAAGCATTTAGATATGGTTTTTTTACAGACTCAATCTTAATTTCTAATTTAACTTCTTTTTTTTCTTTTTTTTTATTTAAAAATGACAAAATAAATTTTTTAATATCCTCTAATCCCTTACCACCACGACCAATAATCATACCAGCTTTAACCGAAAAAATAATCACATTAATTTTATTAATAACTCTTTCAATATCAACTTGTGTTATTGCTGCATAAGCCAACTTTTTCATCAAGCCATCACGAATTCTAATATCAGAAATCAAAGTGTTACGATAAAGTTTTTTTGATGAAAAAAACCAACGAGAATTCCAGTTAAAAATAATTCCTAATCTTAATCCTTTTGGATGAACTTTTTGACCCATATTTAATTTTAATTTTTTATTAATTTTTAATTTTTATTTTTTAATCTTTTTTAACTTTTTTTCTACTTTTTGTTCTAAATCATTTTTTTTAGTCATTAAAATAATCTTTAAATGAGAAAAGCGTCGAAAAATTGGTTTTACTGTCCCTCTTGCCCCCGGACGATATCTTTTTAATTTTCTTCCTCCATCAACAGCAAGAGTTCTAAATTTTAACTCATTTTCATCAATTTTTAAACTTGATTTTGTTGTATCAATTGCAGATTTAATTGCTTTTTTTAAAATTTTTGCTCCTTTTTTTGGTAAATATTCTAAATATTCTAAAGATAAAACAGGCTTTATATTTTTTAATCCAAATAATAAAAGTCTTAATTTTTTAGGTGAAATTGGTAAGTTTTTAAAATAAAAAACTTTTTCCATAAATTATTTTCTTTGCTTAACAATTAATTTATTGCTCCATTTATTTTTTTTCCTTGTTTTTTTACCTCGAGCAGGTTTTCCCCAAGGGGTTTTTGGATTCATTCCTTCTCCTGATCTTCCTTCACCACCACCATGAGGATGACTTCTTGGATTTTGCGCCGTACCACGAACTGTAGGTCTAATTCCCATCAAAATCTTTCTTCCAGCTTTCCCAATAACTTTTTCTTTATGATTAATATTACTTACTTGGCCAATAGTAGCCCAACAGTTTTTATAAAACTTTCTAATTTCACCTGAAGGCAATTTTAAATGAACAAAATTACCTTCTTTAGCTAAAACCTGCGCAGCTGTACCAGCTCCTCTTACTATCTGACTACCTGAATTAGGATAAAGCTCAATATTGTGGACTAAAACACCCAGAGGAATATTTTTTAAAGGCAAAGAATTACCAATAGCAATCTCAGCTTTTTCAGAAGCAATAATATTAGCGCCAACTTTTAAGTTTTGAGGATAAATAATATATCTTTTTTCACCGTCTTTATATTCAACTAAAGCAATGAAGCTATTTCGATTAGGATCTTTTTCGATACGTAAAACTTTAGCTTCAATATTTTTCTTATCTCGCTTAAAATCAATTATCCGATAATATCTTTTTTGTCGACCACCTTGATGGCGTACAGAAATTTGACCGCTATTATCACGACCAGAATGCTTTTTTAAGATTTTAATAAGACTTTTTTCAGGCTTTGCTTTTTTATCAACAGTTATTATTTTTTCCATATTTTTTTAACTCTTTGGAAAAAAATTAAAATTTCCCTTAATTAACTTAACATAAGCCAATTTGTTATCGGGTAATTTTTTTTCTTTTAAAAATTTACCGCGTCGGACTTTTTTACCCTTTCTATTAATAATATTTACATTTGATATTTTAACTTTATATAGTTTTTCTAAAGCTTGCTTTATCTGAAATTTACTTGCTTTTTTATTGACTAAAAAACCATAAAAATTATCTTTGGCTAAGTTAGTAGTTTTTTCTGTCAATAATGGACCAATAATTATTTCATTAATTTGCATATTTTTTAATCAAATTATTAAAAGCTTCTTCTAAAAAAATAACTTTTTTAGCTTTTAACAAACAATAAGGATTTAGACTTTCTAAAGAAATAAATGTTAAACCAGGAATATTTTTTCCAGCTAAAATTAAATTATTTTTTTCTATTTTTTTTAAAATAATTAGTTTTTTTTCTTTATCTAAACTATTTTTTTCAAAAAATAAAAACAGATCTTTGGTTTTTGGTTTTATCTGCAAAAATTCATTATCAAAAACTAAAAGATTACCTTGTTTAAATTGATAAACTAAAGCTTCAAGTAAAGCTTTTTTCTTTTGTTTTTTATTAATTTTTAAAGAATAATTGCGTGGTTTTGGACCAAATACTACACCTCCTCCAACAAAAATTGGCGCTTTAACATCACCATGCCTAGCTCGACCGGTTCCTTTTTGTCGATAAATTTTTTTTGTTGATCCAGAAACTTCTCCTCTTGTTTTAGTAAAGGCGTTTCCTTGTCTTTGATTAGCTAAAAAAACACGGATATATAAGGCTAGATTTTTTTTATTAATTTTAATGTCAAAAATTTTTTTATCAATGACTAAATCTTCTTTTTTTCCGTTAGAAAAATATTTAACAATTGATAAAATGTCTTTTTTATTTATTTTTTTAATTTTTTTTTCTTTACTAATTGTTTTTGTTTTTTTAATCTTCATCATTTTAAAAAATATTTACTAAGTAAAAATTAGTTTATTTATTTAAAAACTAATTAACTAATAATTTCTAAAAAACCGCCTTTTGGTCCAGGAACAAGTCCTGAAACTAATAAATAATTATCAGTAACATCCATAATTTTAAGATTTTTAACTGTAACTCTTTCTCTGCCCATTCTTCCTGCCATTCTTTTTCCTTTATAAACACGACCAGGAGTAGTTGTTTGACCAATAGAACCAGGTGCTCTTTCTCTATCAGATTGACCATGAGTCCGAGGACCACCAGAAAAACCATGACGCTTAACAACACCCGCAAAACCTTTACCTTTACTAATTCCAGAGATAATCACCTTTCCCCCTACTTTAAACATTAACTTTGGATTAATTTGCTCTCCAATTTTTATTTTTAAATTTAAACTTTTTATTTCTAATCCTAAAAATTTTTCTTTTTTTTCGTCTTTTATTAAATAAATATCTCTTTCAAAATCATTAAGACGAATTTCTTTTAAAAAACAAAGCGGGGTTTTCACCCCCGCTTTTTTCAATTTTCCTAAAACTGATTTTTTAATATTTTTAACTTGTTTAAAACCAAGAAGACAAGCAAAATAACCATCTTTCTCCTTAGTCTTAACATCAATAAGATAACAAGGAGAGGTAAGAATTTTTGTTGTAGGCCAACGTTGACCAAATGAGTCAAATTTTTGCAAAGATATGCTTTTTTCTCCTAAGATAAAACCAGTCATAAAACAAAAAAAAGACCCCAGATTGGGGTCTTAAAAGACTTCCAATCCGGTAATTTTTAAAAAAGGCAATATTTAAATTTTTTAATTTTTGCCATGCAATTATTAATATTATATAACATTTTTTAAAAAGTGCAAATGAAGTTTTAAAGATATATAAATTATCACTCTTGTTTAAAAATTTTTTATTCTTGTTATTTTAGTTTATTATTTTAATAATTATATTTAATAATTTTTTTTAATTTTTGATAATATATTTTTAAATTAATATAAAGGTAAGAATTTGTATAAATTATAAATTAACATGAAGAAGTATAAAAGACGACGTTAAAATTTTATAGATTTTTTATCAAAATCATGAATAACATTTTATTAATTTATATTTAAAATAATCTTTTAGTGATATAGAATAAAAAAAATATTAAATTAAAAATTAAATAAATTCATAGATAAAAATATACTATCTAACTAAAAAAATTAGTTAAATAAAAAATTACATTTTAACCTCAACCTCAACACCAGCAGGAAGCTCAAGATGCATTAATGAATCAATAGTTTGATTAGTAGGATTTATAATATCAATTAAACGCTTATGGGTAAGTAAACCAAAATGTTCACGAGAATTTTTATCAATAAAAGTCGACTTATTTACTACATAAACCTCTTTTTTTGTTGGTAAAGGAATCGGCCCTGAGACGGCTGCTCCAGTTCTTATAGCTGTATCAACTATTTTTTGACAAGTATCATCAATCAATCGATGATCATAAGCTTTAAGTCTTATTCTAATCCTTCCTTTTGGCATATAAAGGTGCAAAAAAATTTATATATTATTAATCAGTTAATTTAAATTCTTATTTTATTATCTTTGTAATAACACCAGCACCAACTGTGTGACCACCTTCACGAACAGCAAATTTTAAATTTGGCTCTAAAGCTACTGGATAAATTAGCTTAGCAGTTACTTTAATATTGTCACCAGGCATCACCATTTCAACACCAGCTGGTAAAGTAATTTCACCAGTAATATCAGTAGTTCTTATATAAAACTGTGGTCTGTAACCATTAAAAAATGGTGTATGCCTTCCTCCTTCTTCTTTTGTTAAAACATAAATTTCTGCCTCAAATTCTGTGTGGGGAGTGATACTTGCTGGTTTAGCAATTACTTGACCACGTAGAACATCTTCTTTTTCAATTCCACGAAGAAGAAGCCCGACATTATCACCTGCTCTTGCTTCATCAAGAGTTTTCCTAAACATTTCAATTCCTGTAACTACTGTTTTTTTTGTTTCTTTTAAACCAACTAATTCTACTTCTTCATTTAACTTAATTAAGCCTCTTTCTACTCTTCCTGTAACAACAGTTCCTCGACCAGAAATGGTAAAAACATCTTCTACTGGCATTAAAAATGGTTTATCGATCTCTCTTATTGGCTCAGGAACATATTCATCAACTGCTTTCATTAAATCCTCAATAGATTTAAAGGCTTCAGGATCATCTGAGAGGGCTTTTAAAGCTGATCCACGAATAACTGGTACTTTATCACCAGGAAATTTATATTTAGTCAAAAGATCTCTTACCTCCATTTCTACTAAATCTACTAACTCTTTATCGGCAACCATATCAATTTTGTTTAAAAAAACAACTATTGCAGGAACATTTACTTGACGAGCTAAAAGGATATGTTCTCTAGTTTGAGGCATCGGACCATCTGGAGCAGAAACAACTAAAATCGCTCCATCCATCTGAGCTGCGCCTGTAATCATATTCTTAATATAATCAGCGTGTCCTGGAGCATCTATATGAGCATAATGACGCTTTTCGGTTTCATACTCTGAATGATGAAGATTAATTGTAACCCCACGAGCTTTTTCTTCTGGCGCCTTATCAATCTCTTCATATTTTAAAAACTTAGCCATTCCTTTTTTTGAAAGAACATAATGAATTGCTGATGTTAAAGT